>JACCDP010306867.1_pt1 | contig 13571 bp, 15 predicted proteins | sample 7445841 | NCBI WGS metagenome assembly JACCDP01 (sample SAMN15323441, study PRJNA562643) | freshwater metagenome | isolation source: river surface water | place: USA:Blue River Watershed | collected 2017-08-17
TCGTTCTTCAGACCAGTCAGACAGAATACGGATTGCAGCTCGGTGCTAGTGCGCTTCATGTACTCGAACCACTTGCCTACTGTGTCTCTGTCGATTCTTTGCAATGCAGAGTAAGCCAAGATGCATTGCGCTGCTGGTGATTGCGGAACTGTTGCCGTTGTCGGTGATGCGAGGATTGCTTCCCAAGTAGGCAGACTGTCTGCCACATCGACATAAGCCACCATGTCTGCCGCTGCTGATTGACCAATAGTGCCAGCCAACGCAACCGATAGTGCATTCTTAGTTATCATGTGTCGCTTCTTAATTAAGTTGCTTGCCTTGTGTAGCGAGCGAGGCGAGACGAATGCTTTCTGCGGAGTCTTGGGGTTGAAGATGTATGGGTTGTCTGCTTGGCTCGGATCCAGATAAGAAGCAAACGCATGGGCATACTGTTTCGCCCACGCTAGCACCTCAGCCGCGATGCCATTCTTCGCACCCCACTCACGCCACTCGTCTGATGTAGGCTTCCTAACAGAGACTATAGTTATGCGGTTGATAGAGTGCGCTTTCAAGTTGTCGCTAACCCCGTCGGTTGAGTTGTTACCCGCAGTTACCACGACAGTATCATCATGCATCTTGAAGTTAGCGATGCGCCTCTCGTTGAGTAGCGGGTGAAGCATGTTCTGCACAGCCTGTGCGCCTTTAGAGAACTCGTCCATGAAAATGCACAGCGGCTCGTCTTTGTGGAATGACCACGCTTCGTTGGGGTAGAGCGTAGTAGTCTTGGTCTCGTGGTTAGGCATGGGGATGCCGATGTCACCAAGGTCGATGTTAGGCACATCGATATACACAGGCTTGATACCGAGTCGGCTTGAGATGCGCTGGTGCATTGATGTTTTGCCGATGCCGGGCTCACCCACAAGGTGAATAGCGTTCTTGTTTCCTGCTGCTACGATGATGTCTTCAGCTTCTTGAAGGGATACTTGGTTTTGCATGATTTTTCCTCTGTTGGTTTAGATATTTAGACAGCTTGTCCGGATGTCCGGAAGATGTACTTCAGGTTGTTATCTCTCACTACTTTCTGTGCGCCCACCTCCTTTAGATAAAAAACTTCTTCGTTGTGTGCATACTTAATAAGCTCGTCCATCGTATCGACGATAATCTGCGGGTCATCAATCTGCATCAGATACCGCACCGCGTTGTTATTAATAGAAGTCCTAACGTGCAAAGACGGTGAATTGACGGCAGACAATATCTCTTTCAGCACCCCAAACCGCTTTGCGTCATCGTCGGTCATGCAGTCTTTAAGGAACTCCTTGCTCTTTGTTACCTTAGTAGAAAGAGACGCATACTTGAAATAGTTAATGTACTGCGCGTTCCACTCCTCTTCGTGTTCCAAAGTCTGCCCACGCAACATGGACAACAGCATCCTAGCGTAGTCGGTGAAGGGCTTGTAGAAATCTCGCTTAGCACGCATAGCCTTGCGGTCTATGTTGTACACACATAGCTTGCCCATGTTGACAGGCTTGAGATCTTTGAGTACTAGACCATCAAACACCTTGCACAGGAATGTATCCTGACCCCTATCAGCAAGCCACAGATCATTGTTCTGTACCCAACACCGCAGACCTAGCACATTAGATATGAACGACGCGGTTGTTGTAGAAGGATAGTAGCTGCCCCTAGCAAGTGTTATCTCGCCGCTGGGGTGATATGTAATCACAAATGTATTGAAGAGAACGCAGATGATGTCACCGTTGTCGGCTTCGCGTATCCGCGCCTCAGTCCTACGACGAATGCCTAGTGGTTTCTGGCCAGCATTGTCCGAACTACCAGCCAGCGGTTTAACCGAGTCGCAATGCTTCTTTGCGTCTGCGTAGGTTTTAAGTTCGGGCAGTTGCCCTCTTGTGAATGCCATGCTTATTCTCCGTCGGCCCAGTAGAGCCCAAATATGTTTGCAGGGAATGAAACAAAGTAGTGCTTCTCGCAGGTAGACACAGCGTCTACCCTGTTGGTCATGTCGTTGTACGACTCCACATAGTAGGTCTTGCCTTTCACGTCAACCACAATGTTTCCGGCACGAACCTCGCTAACAGAGTCTCCAATCTTGCGCATCAACCGCTTTGGCATCTTGGGGTTGGGTCGGACAAACGGACGCAGTGTCTTGATGTCTCTCACTTGACGCCCCCCACTCGGTGTTGTTTCTCAAACCACAAGGCGGCGCAGTATGCTTCTTGCGTGTCGCTCTGTTGTGCCTCTCTGAAGCCCTCTTGCTGACCCTTGGCGTAGCCCGTATCGAACCCGTCGATGAATGCACCCATCGTTTTCATGCTTGCGTAGTCAAACATATACACCGCAGACAGAACGCCAAACGCAACACCCGCCACTCCACATACCCAGTAGCGTGCGCCCTCGCTAACATCTCTAAAAAATATATTTCTCATTTGATTTCTCCAGTCTCAAAGTTGATCCAGAATCGGTTGGCTCGCCCATACCAAGGTCCTTTGCCTTTGTTCTTGTATGCAGTACGGGCGTACTCATTGGCATCGTTGTAGGTCTTGAACCATAGGGAGTAGCCGTTGCCTGCCATGCGGTAAATCTTGGTGAAGCCATTCTTGTTGACGATCTTCATGTGATCTCCTAGTTGGTTAAGTGCGCTTGGGGTTGAGTTGATGCAGCAGCTTAGGGTCGTGGATATAGAAATAGTTCGACTTGTTGAGGGGAGCGATGCAATGCTTGACCGATTGGGCTCGGAGTTCGCCGCAGGGTTTGCAGGTTAGGTAGTCGAGAGCGGCTCTCAGAGGGTTGTAGGGGTCTCCGCACAGGTAGCAGAGGGGTTGGACATCTGGACGGGGTGTCTGCTTGTCTTGCATGGTTTGGTCGTTGTTCATACGGCACCCAAGTAAGAAGCGTCAGATAGATTTGAGGAAATGCAGTTAACAAGCGACCCAGTAGGTACAACGCATGCTGTGCGGTTGGAGACGCAGGTAAAGGAAACGAGGTCCCCGTCGCGGTTGATGCCCTGCTGGTAAATACAGAAAGGGCCGGAAGAATATAGCGGGACATCTGGACGGCTTGTCTGTTTGTCTTGCATGGTAGGCTCCTGTTGGTTGAATGGGGTGTATGAGGGCGTGGTTTCCCAACCCCCATATGTATTAGACAGCTAAAGAACCAAAAAGTTCCCTGATGTCCTCTGGGATGAGGCAGATGGCGTGGGTTTGGGCGAATGTTGTGGTTTTTGGGGTAATGTTCAGAAATTATGCGTTTTTGAACATTATAAAAAATTTTTGAACATTCTGAAACCCGCATGGTTAAGCGAAAGTAAAGTGCAATGTTCAGAATGTTCAAATGTTAAGTATATTATATTATATAAGGGGATTTCGGGTTTCTAACATATCATAGGCTGCTATAAAAAACGCTCAGAAATTTTTATAGACTTAGAATTTTTTGAAATCTGAACATTACCCCCATTTTTTTGAAAAAACTCAATAGAATCAAGCGGTTAGGATTGTTAATTAATGTTAGAAAAAAATAAAATCTGAACATTACAAAAATAAGTCTAATGAAATCAAGCACTTACGACGGAATATTTTGTTCAAAAATTCGGGGTATTGTTCAAAAAAATGCGTTTTTGAACATTAGGGCTTGTGGGGCTTGACAAGTGAAAACCGCATGTGTAAAATCAGCCTTGCTGATTTCGATTAAACGCACGCAGCCGACTCCCTCCCCCAGAAACACCACAGAGACAAACGGACAATGTGTCTGGTTTTCCTTCTCATGAGTTTGAAATTTGTGAGAACCAAAACCGACGACTACCACGTAGGTTTCACTTCTACCACGTAGAACTGGTCAGACACCAAAGCATGCACCGGAACTGGTGGGTATAAAACCGCTCGCTTCGCTCGAAAGCAAAACCACACCAAGAACAGAACTGGTCAGAACTGGTCAGGCAAAGTTAGTGAGTCCCAACATACTTAGCCCACGGAATGCGTGTTACAGGAGCAAGCATTCGGAAGGCTTTGGTCTGCAAGGAAAGGTTAGTGAGTCCTTACTTAATCCTGAGTGGCGCGTGTGGGATTTCCTGATTCTATGGAACCAAACCCAGATTGTCCGTGTCCTAGTAATACATGCAGACGCTTTGTCTGCATGTCAACCAACCGAAAGGACAAGTCATGACACAGCATGGCCCCGCAGTAACCACGACGCTCAACAACGGGCAGTTCGACGCAACCCAACAAGCAAGCATCAAAGCATCGGCCGCTTCATTCGCTGAATCAGAGGATGCAATTGAGCAAGCCGTGCAAATAGTAGCAGACATGGCACGCGCACCTAGTCACCAATTCACTTACCTAGAGTGGACAGAAGCACAAGCCACTTGGATTAGCGGATATATGGAAGCAAAGCCGAGCATCACACTAGAGAGTGCGGAGCGAGCCCGTACACGCTTTTTTGATCGGGTGCTTAAAGTGTACAAAACGACCCGCCCCGCCAGCCCATCAAATGACGCAACCAAGAAACGCGAGCAACGCGCCAAGGGTCTAGAGGAGGCAATCGCCAAGCATCAAGGCAAATCACCCGCCCAGCTTGAGGAGGAGATCAAACAGGGTTACGCCAAACTTGCCGCAGGGGTTCCAGACGCAGGTGAGGTGAAGAAGGCAGTCAAAGAAGCCGAGACTGTACTCAAAGAGATCACGCGCGAAGAGGTCGAAGCATTCAAGAAGCAAAAAGCCGCAATCGTGTCCACGCTCAACGACCTGATCAAAAAGTGCGATGACATGAACAAACTGCTAGAGGCAGTGAAAATCCTACGATAACCCAAACCGCCCCCCAGACGGGGGGCTTTTAAAAGGAGAAGCAAAATGACGGACTACGGAACAATGAAGGTTTTTATGCTCTATGTCAACTCGCATGGGCAAACCCAGTGCAGGACACTTGAAACGCGACACTATATCACGCTGGAGGAGGCGAAAGAATACGCAGGGAAAGTCAGGGAGGATAATAACCCTGAGAAGATCCACGCAATCTGGCAACCAGAAAAAATAAGCCTGTAATATTCACCCCCCTTTTTGGGGGGATTTTTTTTGCTCGCTCGCTTCGCTCGCTCGGCTTATCAGATTCGCTTCGCTCATCTGGTTACATAACAGACACTTAATTGGCTAATCGCTTAGTAACGATAGCTCGCTTCGCTCGCTTAAAAACAAAACCAAGCAGCAAATCAAAGATCACAAAATGAGCTAAGCAAGACCCCACCTACCCGGCACCCCCCAACATATAGAGTAATATCCAGCTCACCTTATACACAATAATCTGCACAATACACACTTCACTCCAGCACTTGTTGCATTGCAACACGCACTCAGCCTCTGCATTGCAACACACTCAACACTTGCAAATTTTCCCAGACTTGTATATAACCCAAAATACTGGAACCACCCCCCTTACTTTTTTGGTTCCATGCCTACTATATGAATATAATTTCTGTGAAACCTGACAACGAGCATCCACTGCCAGATTCGTTTAGAGACGAGACAGGCAAAGACTTTCACGAGAATGTAAATATCGCTGCTAACACAGCAGTCTTGCTTAGCGGGCTCGGTATGCCGTACGAGATGACCGATGAAGATGCAGACAACGCAAAGCGCCTCTTCGAAGACGTAGCTAAGCACAAGAAGTCGCCCAAGCCCCCAGAAGAATTAAAGCGGCCTGCCACAGTGCTGGCCCTCGCACAGTACGTAAAAGAGTACGGCTCTGCTGTAGTAGCTAATGCCGTAGAGACTCGCAACCTAATCCACACACGCTTAATAGAAATATCTCAGTGCGGTGATCCTAAACACGAACTAAAAGCTCTAGAGTTGTTAGGTAAAATGAGCGACGTTGGTGCTTTCACAGAAAAGTCAGAGCTTGTTATTACGCACAAGACAGCCGACGAACTGCAAGATGCTATTAGAGAAAAGATCCGCTTGCTGCTGCATTCGGATGTAACAGATGTGGAATCATTTACTGACGAGCTAGATGCAGAACTTGCTGCAATAAATCTGGACGAGGAAGAGGATGACGAGCCTGCCAGCATCGAAGAACCAGACTCTCAGTAAGCAGGAGCTGCAAGCCCTCTTAACCTCGCTGCCTAACCTCCCAGAGTCGCAGCTGCAGGACCTATATCGCTCGCTAAGTGAGTTTGAGCATGTAGCTAATAAAGAAGGCGCAGAGAAGAACTTTCTTGAGTTCGTTAATAGAGTGTGGCCTTCGTTTATTAGTGGGCGGCACCACAAGAGGATGGCACGTGCATTTGAGAGGGTGGCCTCGGGGGAGTGCAAACGCCTAATTATTAATATGCCACCTCGGCACACTAAGTCAGAGTTTGCGTCTTACCTGCTACCAGCGTGGTTTCTGGGCCGGTTCCCTAATAAGAAGATCATCCAAACGTCCCACACCGCTGAACTCGCAGTTGGTTTCGGCAGAAAAGTGCGTAACTTGGTTGATTCTGAGTCGTATAAAGACGTTTTTCCCGGCACATCACTGCAGGCAGACTCAAAAGCAGCCGGTCGATGGAACACTAATATGGGTGGCGAGTACTTCGCTATCGGTGTGGGCGGTGCTGTGACAGGTAAAGGTGCTGACCTGCTGATTATTGATGACCCGCACAGTGAGCAAGAGGCTACATTAGCCGAAACTAACTCGGAAATCTACGATAAAACCTATGAATGGTACACATCAGGCCCTCGTCAGCGTCTGCAACCGGGTGGTTCTATCGTAATTGTGATGTGTATGACTGGGGATACCCCAGTTCTTATGGTGGGCGGGTTAGAAAAACCGCTAAAAGACGTTCGACCGGGCGATTTAGTAGCTACGTTTGAAGATGGAAAATTATCCGTAAGCAAGGTTAATAATTGGCAGTCAAGTGGTGTTGATTCCGTATACAAAATACAAACACAATCTGGTAAAATACTCCGAGCAAACGAGAGGCACCCGTTTCTTGTGCTAAACGAAGGAGTGCTGGAATGGACGAGGCTAAGACATCTGCAGGTGGGGGATTTACTTGTATCGTTGAAGGGTGCGATAGACCCTCTAGGGCCAAAACAAAACCCGGAAAGTGCGCCCCCTGCCAAGCAAAAGACAGCTACCACCGCAAAAACCCAGACGCACCGTACAAACCGCTCGGGTATCATGGGAAATGGTTGGGGGTTGCATGCAGCGTTGAGGGTTGTAGTAGCAAAGTTGCAAGCCGTGGTTTGTGTTCTACACACTACGGTAAAAAATATACACCCAAAAAATCACCCGAATCGTCTCGAAAACACAGAATTAAGCATAGGTACGGCATCACTGTTGAACAGTACGATGCAATGGTTCAAGAGCGCAATAACTTATGCGATATATGCGGGCGGCCCCCATCAGCTGAAAACACACGCGCCCATTGGGGCGGAAAGCTCTGTATTGACCACTGCCACGATACAGGCAAGGTCCGAGGGCTCTTATGTAACGACTGCAATCTCGCCGTTGGTTACGGAAAAACAGCAGATGTACTTGAACGAGCTGCAGCGTATCTCAGACTTCACAGCGGATCCGATAGTCTCAATAACTTATGACGGGCAAGAAGAGGTTTTTGACGTAGAGATTGATCGAACAGAGAATTTCATAGCAAACGGCTTTGTAAGCCACAACACTAGGTGGTCAAAAAAGGACCTAACTGGGCAAATTATCAAGAATTCGGTGCAAAGAAGCGGCGAAGAGTGGGAGGTTATTGAATTTCCGGCACTTTTACCCTCTGGAAACCCACTTTGGCCTGAGTTTTGGCCCGTAGAAGAGCTAGAAGTACTGAAAAAAGAGCTGCCAACCTCTAAATGGATGGCTCAGTACCAGCAAAACCCCACTTCTGAGGTATCCGCGATTGTAAAACGGGAGTGGTGGAAGGTTTGGGAGAAAGATGACCCACCAAACTGCGACTACATCATCCAGTCTTGGGATACGGCGTTCCTAAAAAGCGAGCGTGCTGACTACTCTGCCTGCACCACATGGGGTATTTTTTACCCAGAAGAGACCGGAGATGACAGAAATGCGCATATCATACTTTTAAATGCTTTTAAAGACAGGTTAGAATTTCCTGAACTTAAACAAAGGGCGTACGAGAATTGGGAAGAATGGGAGCCTGACTCGCTAATTGTTGAAGCTAAGGCCGCTGGTTCGCCCCTAATTTACGAGCTTAGGGCTATGGGAATCCCAGTGCAAGAGTTTAGTCCTAGCCGAGGTAACGACAAGATTGCGCGTCTAAACGCTGTTTCAGACTTATTTGCGTCTGGAAGGGTGTGGGTCCCTAATAGGCATTGGGCTGAAGAGCTAGTAGAAGAGGTTGCTAGTTTCCCTTCCGGCGAGCATGATGACCTAGTTGACTCGATGACGCAAGCCCTTTTGCGGTTTCGTAAGGGTGGATTTATTCGTCTGGATTCTGACCAGAAAGACGACATTCGATACTTCAAACGTCGCAAAGGCGGCTACTACTAAGGACACAAAATGGCTATTGACAAGGCATTATACCAAGCCCCAGAGGGGGAAGAACAAGAAGAAGCGCTGGAGGTTGAGGTCGGCGTCGGTATCCCCACCAGCATCATGGAGCTTGAAGACGGCGGCGTTGAAATTACCATTGGTGTTGACGTGGATACCGCAGCTCAGGAGGTCGAGTTTGACGCAAACTTAGCCGAATTTATGGATGAAAACCAGCTTTCTATGCTGGCATCTGAGCTAGTTGAGGATGTTGAAGCAGATATTAACGGTCGCAAAGACTGGGCAGATACATATGTTAAGGGGCTAGAAGTCCTTGGTTTTAAGTACGAAGAGCGTACGGAGCCTTGGGATGACGCCTGCGGGGTCTACTCTACGGTGCTGGCAGAAGCGGCAATTAGGTTTCAGGCCGAGACTATGAGTGAAACATTCCCCGCTGCAGGCCCCGTAAAGACCAAGATTATTGGTAAAGATACAAAAGAGAAGGAAGAAGCGGCTGAGCGGGTCAAGGAGGACATGAACTACCAGCTGACTGAGGTAATGATTGAGTATCGGCCTGAGCATGAGCGCATGCTCTACTCCTTGGGTTTGGCTGGCTCCGCATTTAAGAAGGTGTATTACGACCCCAGCTTGGACCGCCAAGTAGCTATTTATATCCCTGCGGAAGACGTGATTGTGCCTTACGGCGCTTCTCATATTGAGTCGGCTGAGCGGGTTACGCATGTGATGCGTAAGACAAAAAACGAAATTCGTAAGCTGCAAGCAAATGGTTTTTACTGCGACTGTGACCTTGGCGAACCACAGAGTTTCTTCTCTGACATTGAGAAAAAGAAGGCTGAAGAAGGTGGCTACGAGCTTAGTAACGACGACAGATACACACTCTACGAAGTTCACGCTGACCTAATTATTGATGGGTTTGACGACGAGGATGGGCTGGCTAAGCCTTATGTTGTGACTATTGAGCGCGGAACTGAGAAGGTTCTGTCGGTCAGGCGCAACTGGAACCCTGACGATGAGCTGATGTTAAAGCGCAACCATTTTGTGCATTACGTCTATGTACCGGGCTTTGGCTTCTATGGGCTTGGACTTATCCACATTATCGGCGGCTACGCCCGTGCAGGTACGTCACTTATCAGACAGCTTGTGGACGCAGGTACGCTAAGTAACTTGCCCGGAGGCTTGAAGTCTAGAGGTCTGAGGATCAAGGGGGACGATACCCCCATCAGTCCGGGCGAGTTTAGGGATGTGGACGTGCCATCGGGTGCGATCAAAGACAACATCATGACACTGCCTTACAAAGAGCCAAGTCAGGTATTGCTTGCGTTGCTTAATCAGATCACCGATGAGGGTCGCAGGCTAGGCGCTATTAGTGATATTAAGATTAGTGACATGAGCGCACAGGCGCCAGTAGGGACAACCCTAGCCTTGCTGGAAAGAACTCTAAAGCCGATGGCGGCGGTTCAGGCTCGGGTGCACTATGCGATGAAACAGGAGTTTAAGCTCCTAAAGAACATCATTGCTGAGTTTGCTCCTACGGAATATGCGTACTTCCCTGACTCTGAAGTTATGCGGGCGCGGCAGCAGGATTACATGACGGTTGAGGTTATCCCTGTCTCAGACCCTAACAGCAGCACGATGGCTCAGCGGGTTGTGCAGTACCAAGCGGTTATTCAGTTAGCCCAATCAGCACCACAGATCTATGACTTACCGCAGCTGCACAAGCAGATGATCGAGGTGCTTGGGGTTAAGAACGTAGACAAGATTATCCCGACGGCAGAGGATGCCAAGCCCGTAGATCCGGTCAGCGAGAACATGGCTGCTTTGATTAGCAAGCCGCTAAAAGCCTTTATTTATCAGGATCATGCGGCCCACATTGCAACCCATATGTCGTTTATGCAGGACCCGACAATCGCTCAAACAATCGGACAGAACCCACAAGCGCAGCAGATTATGGGTGCATTACAGGCCCACATCGCAGAACACACAGCGTTTGAGTACCGCAAGAAGATTGAAGAGCAGCTTGGAGCACCGCTGCCACCCCCCAACGAGCCCCTGCCTGAAGCAATTGAGGTGGAGCTTTCAAGGCTTGTTGCACGTGCAGGACAGCAGCTTACACAGATTAATCAGCAGCAACAGGCTCAACAGCAAGCACAGCAACAGGCTCAAGACCCAGTACTACAGCTTCAGAGAGAAGAGCTTAAGGTCAAGGCTTCCGATATCCAGCGCAAAGCAGAGAAAGACGCCGCAGATATTGATCTTGCCAAGCAAAAGCTAGAGCTTGAGCGCAAAAAAGCCGCTATGCAGGTAACTAAGGACATAGGAGGCTTCAATGGCTAAGACAGTTTTCGACGTTCTAAAAGACCGTCTGCAAGAAGAAATAGACGTAGTAAGCACTCACTTAGCTTTTGGGAAGGCTGGAGACTACGCAGATTACAAAGAATTGTGCGGCCAGATACGAGGTCTAAGGACCGCGCAGAGTTTAGTAGTAGACCTCGCTAAAAACTTTATGGATGAAGACGATGACTGAGATTGTTGACGCTGTAACCGACGAAGAGTTGGAAGCACAGTTGCCTAAACCAGTGGGCTATCGCCTGCTTATTGCATTACCTCAAGTAGAAGAGTCGTTCGAGAACGGAATTATCAAAGCAGAACGCACCCTCCACGAAGAGAAAATCCTCTCAATTATCGGCCTTGTGCTTGATATGGGAGAGCAGGCGTACGCAGATAAAGACAGGTTCCCTTCTGGCCCTTGGTGCAAAGTTGGGGATTATGTCCTGTTCCGTGCAAATACTGGCACTCGGTTTAGGGTTGCTGGCGTTGAGTATCGCCTAATGAATGACGACTCTATTGAGGCAATCGTATCTGACCCCCGTGGCGTTTCACGTGCATAAAGGAGCTATAAATGGCTGAGATGGAAAAGGTGGAATTTGAATTCCCCGATGAAGCAGAAGAAAAGAAACCTAAAGCTTCCAAAGAAGTTGAAGTAGACGAGGAAGAAATTGAGGTTGAAGTTGTAAGTGACGTTCCTCCAGAAGACCGTAACCGCAAACCCTCTGATCCTCCAGAAGACGTAACCGACGAGGAACTTGAAAACTATTCTGAAAAGGTTAAAAAGCGCCTTCAAAAGTTTAGTAAGGGGTACCATGACGAGCGTCGTGCAAAAGAAGCTGCGCAACGCGAGCGGGAAGAAGCTCTTAAACTAGCTAAAACGCTGGTTGAGGAGAACAAAAAACTCAAGGGTACGGTAAGCAAAAACCAAGAAGCACTGCTAGAACAGGCTAAAAAAGCTGTTGTTGCAGAGCTGGAGCAGGCCAAGCGCAAGTATAAAGAGGCGTACGAGTCTGGGGATTCCGATGCGGTCGTGTCTGCACAGGAAGCACTTACATCTGCAAAGCTCAAAGCAGAGCGAGTTTCTAATTTTAAACTCCCCCCTTTACAAGATAAAGAAACTGATGTAAAACCCCAATCAGAACAAGACAAGGACTCTGAAACCGAGCAGGTGCCTATTGATTCTAGGGCGCATGAGTGGGCTAAAGAGAACAAGTGGTTCGGGACTGACGACGAGATGACCAGCTTCGCCCTTGGGCTGCACAACAAACTGGTTAAGCAAGGCGTCGATCCTAAGAGTGATGAATACTACGAGAAGATTAATTCTCGTATGCGCCAAGTATTTCCAGAACAGTTTGAGGAAACAGAAGCAGAAGATAAGCCGAAACGCAAGTCAGTTGTTGCACCGGCTACCCGAAGCACTGCGCCTAAAAAGGTTCGCTTGACGGAGACCCAAGTGGCTCTTGCTAAAAAACTAGGAGTTCCTTTGGAACTTTACGCTAAACAAGTTGCTGAAGAAATGAGGAAACAAAATGGCTGAAAACCGCATTGATCGTGAGCTTAGTACCCGTGAGAAGGTTTCGCGCAAACGCGCTTGGGTACGTCCAGAGTTACTGCCTACGCCTAAGCCCCAAGAGGGTTTTACGTATCACTGGGTGCGAGTTTCGACTCGCGGTGAAGCAGATCCTATTAATGTTTCTTCTAAGCTTCGTGAAGGTTGGGAACCTGTCAGAGCAACTGACCATCCCGAGATCCAAATGTTTACGGTTGAAAACGACCGGTTTAAGGACAATGTGGTGATCGGCGGTTTGATGCTTTGCAAAGCCCCAGTTGAGATGGTTAACGAGCGAAATGACCACTATCAGCAGCAAGCTGAAGCTCAAATTAACTCTGTTGACAACAACTTCATGCGTGAAAATGATCCTCGTATGCCGCTGTTTAGTGAGCGAAAGACGAAGGTCACTTTCGGTAAAGGCTCTTAATTTTTTGGAGATAGAAAATGTCCGCTACTAATGCCCCTTACGGCCTACGCCCGATCAATCTGATCGGCGGACAGGCTTTTAACGGCGGCGTTATTCGTGAATTTAAAGTTGCTGCGAATAACTCCGCTGCCATTTTTAATGGCGATTTGGTTGTGCTTAGCTCCGCAGGCTTGCCTTCGGCTGTTGGTACTACCCCCACCGCTATTAAAATCCCCTCAACCTCTGCTGATGCTACTGCTGGTATTGTTGGCGTTTGCGTTGGTGCACGTTTCGTTGACCCCGTTCTGAAGCAGCAGCAGTTTGCTCAGTACTTGCCTGCTAACACCATTACTGGTGGATACACGGACGTTTGGGTTCGCGTGATGGATGATCCCGATGCGCTCTTCCAGATTCAGGGTACTGCTGCTCTTGGCACCTTTAACTCTGGTACGGGTGGTTCCGGCTGGCCCGGCGCTATCGGTAAGAACGCTGCCCTTGACTTTTCTACTGCTGGTAGCACGACTACCGGAAACTCTGGCGCCCGTCTGCTCGTTGGTACCAACGGCGGTTCGCTGGCTGCTACTTCGACTCTCGCTGTTCGTATTGTTGATGTGGTTGCTGGAACTACTGGCGATGCTTATCCTGAGTTTATTGTCAAGCTCAACGTTGGCGTCCACTCTTATACCAACTCGCTTGGCGTCTAAGGAGACTAAATCATGGCTATTTCACGTTCCCAACTACTAAAAGAACTCCTGCCGGGACTAAACGCATTGTTTGGTCTTGAGTACAAAAAGTACGGCGAAGAGCACA
>JACCDP010272470.1_pt1 | contig 13567 bp, 12 predicted proteins | sample 7445841 | NCBI WGS metagenome assembly JACCDP01 (sample SAMN15323441, study PRJNA562643) | freshwater metagenome | isolation source: river surface water | place: USA:Blue River Watershed | collected 2017-08-17
GCCGACTCCCAGCAGCAGGACAGCTACTTCGTCATCGCGCACTTCCACTACGTGCTCCTCGGCGGCGTGCTCCTCGGCCTGATGGCCGGCCTCTACTTCTGGTTCCCGAAGATCTTCGGCCGCATGCCGAACGCGCCCATCGCCTACATCGCCTCGGGCATGGTCATCCTCGGCTTCAACCTCGCCTTCGGCCCGATGCACTACCTCGGCCTCGCCGGCATGCCGCGCCGCACGCACACCTACCACGCCGGCAACGGCTGGGAGACCTGGAACTTCGTCGCCACCATCGGCGCCTACATCCTCGGCCTCGGCGTCCTGCTCGCCTTCGCCAACCTCGCCTGGACCGCGTTCCGCGGCAAGAAGAGCTCCAACGATCCGTGGGATGGCCGCACCCTCGAGTGGTCCCTGCCTTCCCCGGTGCCGGAGTACAACTTCGCCCAGGCTCCGGTCGTCGCCGCGCGCGACGCCTACTTCGAGCACAAGCACGGCACCAAGCGCATCGGCGCCGAGAACGACGGCGGCGACGCCGGCGTCCACATGCCGAGCCAGTCCTGGATGCCGCTCCTGGCTTCCGCGGGCTTCCTCTTCATCGGCTTCGGCATGCCGATGATGGCCATGGGCATCCCCCATTCCGGCTGGGTCGTCATCGGCGGCCTCGCCGTGATGTTCGTCGGCATCTGGCTCTGGGCCCTCGAAGGTCCGGGCGGCTACATGCTCAAGACCCCCGTCAACACGGGCTCGCCTGCCCCGACCGAGACCGCCGTCCGCTGAGCGTCTCTTCTTCCTCACTCTCAACTCTGACCTCCAATGTCTGACACCGCCGCCGCGCACGAAGCGCCCACGTCCACCGGGATCGAACACAAGAAGCTCATCATGTGGCTCTTCCTGGCTTCGGACTGCATGTTCTTCGGGACCCTGATCTCGACGCACCTGCTCTACCGCAAGCTCTTCCCCGCCGGCTTCACCGACGCCGAAGGCCACCAGCGCTTCATCCAGGAGCTGTTCTCCATCGAGCTGACGTCCTTCTCGACGTTCATCCTCCTGATGTCCTCGTTCCTGATGGCGCTCGCCGTCTCCGCGATGCACAAGGGCCAGCTGAAGTCCTTCCGCCGCAACGTGCTCGGCGTGATCTTCTTCGGCCTGATCTTCCTGGGCTGCCAGGTCTACGAGTTCACGCACTTCTACCACAAGGGCCTGACCATCCAGAACAGCGTGCTCGGCTCGACGTTCTACGTGCTCACCGGCACGCACGGCACCCACGTCGCCATCGGCGTGCTCTGGCTCATCCTGATGTACTTCTACAGCTTCACCGGCAAGCTGCGCGGCCACGTGGGCGCCCTCGACGTCGAAGTCGCGGGCCTCTACTGGCACTTCGTCGACATCGTCTGGATCATCATCTTCACGGCGGTCTACCTCGTCGAGTACCTCGGGCCCTACGGCATCTGGGGTTCGGGCCTGCCCGCCGTCGCCAAATAATCCCGCTTCCCGACCATGTCCTCTTCCCACGAAGCCGCTCCCAGCCAAGACTTCCTCGCCGAGGAAGTCCGCCGCTACCACCACTTCATCGTGCTGGCCCTCTGGCTGGCCGTCGTCACCGGCGCCGAGATCGTCCTGATCTACCTGCCGATCCCGACCGCCGCCATCCTCACGATCCTGACCCTGATGTCCGCCGGCAAGTTCTTCGCGGTCATCCTGTGGTTCATGCACCTGATCTACGACAAGCGCCTGCTCTTCTGGTGCTTCTTCGCCGGCCTGGCGCTCGCGTTCGCGACCTACGCCGCGGTGCTGGCCTTGTTCTCGGCCGACCGCATCGACACCCGCTGGTTCAGCTGACGTCGACGCCGGTCGCCTGACGAAGGCCTCCGCTCCGGCGGAGGCCTTTTTCGTGCCCACGCTTGCGGGGCGGGCGGCCGCGGCTTCATATGGTGGCGATGACGATCCCCCTCCACTGGCACACGGAGCCTTTGCTGCTGCTCCTGGTCGTCGGGTCGTCGTGGGCGCATGCGCTGATGTGCGGCCCGTTCCGCGCCCGCTTCCTGCCGGGGCGCGCCGAATACCCCGTCTGGTACGCGGTCCGCTTCCATCTCGGCGTGCTGGTCGCCTACGTCGCCGTCGGCTCGCCGCTGGACCAGATGGGCGAGGGCTTCCTGTTCTGGGCCCACATGATGCAGCACATGCTGCTCATCTACATCTCCGCCCCGCTCATCGTGACCGGCATCCCGCCGGAGTTCCTCGACGGCTATCTCCTGGCCGGCCGGCCGCGCCTCACGCGCGCGCTCCGCGTGCTGACCCACCCGGTCACGGGCGGGCTCATCTTCACGCTGTGCTTCTCGATGTGGCATTTCCCGGAACTGTACGAGGCCGCCCTGCGCAGCCGCCCGCTCCACGTGATCGAGCACTGGTCGATGTTCCTGCCGGCCATCCTGATGGTCTGGCCGCTGTTCTCGATGTCGGCGGCCCTGCCGCGCATCGGCTACGGCATGGCGATGTTCTACTGCTTCGCCCTGATGATCGCCGACCTGCCGATCTGGGCGGTGCTGATCTTCGGCGACCACCCGATCTATGAGACCTACCGCCTGGCTCCGCGGGTGAGCTTCGTCTTCGAGGCCACCAGCGCTTCCGCCGACATGATCATGGGCGCCGTGGTGATGAAGGGCTTCAACGAGATCTTCGCCCTCGGCTGCATGGCCTACGCGTTCTTCTCCTGGTACCAGCGGGAGAAGTGACCGGCCTCAGTGCCGCGAAGCGCGGCCCAGCAGCGTCCAGGCGAGCCCCACGACGATGAGGTTCGGCACCCAGACGAGCAGGTCCGGATGGTAGTCCGGGTTCTTCACGTAGGCGGCCATCGAGGTCAGCAGGTAATAGGTCAGCGCGACGCCCAGGGCGACGGAGGCGTTGACGAACGTCTCGGAGCGGCCGACTCGCACCGCCAGCGGGACGGCGAGGAAGGCGAGCGAGAAGACCGAGAAGGCGCCCGCGAGGTGCGACATCAGCTGGGTCATGGCCAGCATCTGGCCGCGCTCCTTTTCCTGGCGGGTGGCGCCGGGTTCGACCTGCCACCCTTTGTCGATCGCCTCGAAGAGTTCGCTCGTCGTGAGCCAGCGCAGCTTGCGCTGGAAGTTCTCCCCGTCCTTGAAGATGCCGGAGGCCGGGAACTCGAGGCTCGTGAGCGCCGCGGTCGTGAAGGACGACGGGCGGGCGAAGTTCTCGTCGCCGGCCTGGCGCTTCTCGAGGCGGGCGTCGGTCAGCGTGACCCGGAGGATGCCTTCGCCGCGTTCGTTGACGGCCGGGGCGAGCCGGGCTTCGCGCGCGTGGATGGTCTGCGTCAGGCGCCCGCGCTCGTCGACGCTCCAGAGCCAGAAGTCTCGGAGCACCTCGCCGTCGCGTTCGGTCGCGCGGATGACCATCCCGGGGAACTGGCGGTTGAGCTTGCCGGGCACGATGACGGAGGCGGGGTTGTCCTTGGCGGAACCGACCAGCAGGCGGCGGTATTCGGTGTTGGCCGCCGGGGCGATCTCGAGGTTGAGCCAGGCGGAAAGGACGGCGAGGGCGCCGGCGAGGACCAAGGCCGGCAGGGCGATGCGCCCGAGGCTGCGCCCGCTGGCCTTCATCGCGGTCAGTTCCTGCTGGGAGCTCATGCGGCCGAAGGCGATCAGCACGCCGGTCAGGAGTCCGAGCGGCAGCGCGTACGGCAGCACGCCGGGGATGAGCAGCATCACCAGCTCCAGGCCTTCCCAGCCGCTGACGCGACCGGACGCGATCGCGCTCGAGACTTGGTTGAGGATGTTGCCGGCGACCATCACGAAGACGAACGCGCCCGTGGCGGCCCCGCCGGCGAGGGCGGTTTCGGTCAGGACGTGGCGGTCGAGGATGCGCACCTCAGCATCCAAGCCGACCGGGCCCGTCTCTCCAAGGCGAAAGGCTCAGGGCGCGGCCTTCTGATCCAGGTCGGCCGGCAGTCCGTCGCCGCGGACGGTCTCGATCTCGCCGGTGCGCAGCCAGCCGGTCTTGCCGCCGGCGGTGGTCACGCGGACATGTCCGTTGAATGGCCGGCCGGTCCGGACCACGTCGCCTTCGGCCACGCCTTCGAGGGGTTCGCCGAACTGGGTCGGCGTCAGGCGCAGGGAGATCTCGGGCTTGCGCACGACCGCGCGGGCGGAGAGCGCCCGGCTGCCCCAGAGCCCGGGCACGCAGAGGGCGAGGATGGTCAGCGCCACGAGGCGCGCCCGGTGGTTGCCATCGCCGGCCGGTCGGCGGCGCAGGCGCGGGACGATCACGCACAGGAACGCGACCCAGAAGGCGAGCGTCGCCAGGATGAGCCAGAGCTCGGCCGTCAGGAACGAGGCATAGGTTTCGGACCAGGTCAGGCTCGGGCGTTCGGTGCCGCCGGCGTTGAGGGCGTGGCGGATGCCCGCGAGGGCGACGGGGTCGCGCGGGTCGAGCAGGAGCGCGCGTTCCCAGCAGACCATCGCGCGACCCTTGCGGCCGAGGCGCCATTCGGCGTTGCCGAGGGCGGCGAGGCGCGCGGCGGTCACGCCTTCGGTCCGCGCTTCTTCGGACCACTTCTCCACGGCGGCGGCGTAGTCGCCTTGGGCGTAGGCGGCCTCGGCGGGGGAGACGACGCGGTCGTCGGCCGCGCCGAGCGAGGCCAGCCAACAGAGCAGGAGGGCGGCGAGGAACCTCATAGCAGGGCGAGGAGCCGGCGGAGCAGGACGAGCGCGGCGGCATCGTCGCCGGCGGCCGGGGCTTCGGAGCGGGCGGCGAAGCGTTCGCCGGTGGCGCGGACGAACAGGTCGTCGAGCAAGGCCCGCGATGCGCCGGGCAGGGCGCGCTCGACGTCGCTCTGCGTCATCGCGTCGGCTTCGGCGCCGAGGAGGGCGGCGGTCCCGGCCTGCAGGGCCGCCACCACGGTTCGCGCGAAGGCGCGGCGGTCTCCGCCTTGGGCGGAGGCCTGCGCCAGCGCGGCGCGGACGTGGGCGCGGGCGCGGCGGCGGATCCGGATCTCGGGATGAGCGGCGAGGTAAGCGAAGTAGGCGACGACCGCGACCAGCGCGATCAGCAGGAACACCAGCAGGCCGTTGCCGGACCAGAACGCCGGCGACGTCGCCAGCGGCTGCGCGGCCTGGCCGAGGGCGAAGACGGAAGTCCGGCGCGGTTCCGGCGCGGCGAGGCCCGTCAACGGCTTGGGTTTCTTGGCGTCGGCCGGCGCGGACGGATCGGCGGCGACCAGGTCGACCTTCGCGGGCGCGTTGCCGGTGACGGTCACCTCGACCGGCTTGAACTCGACCCGTTGGTACTGCTTGGTCTGCGGGTCGAAGGTCGAGAAGCGGATCGGCGGCGTGAGCAGCTTGCCCGGGAGTCGCGGGATGAGCGTATAGACGAAGAAGCGTTGGTCTTCGGCGTGGCGGCGCCGTTCCACGGCGGGCAGCACGTCCCACTGTTCCCCGCCGGCCAGTTCCGGCGTGATGATGCGGTCGAGGTTGCCGGTGCCCGTCAGGATCGCGCGCAGCCGGATCGGTTCGCCGACCTCCGGCTTGTCCTTGGAGACCTGCACGGCTTCCGCGGTGAAGACGCCGACGGCCCCGGCCCAATCGGCGGGCCGTCCGCGTTCCGGCACGTGCTCGACGACGATCTTCCGGCGGAAGGCGAACGGACGGTCGCGCCCGCCGTTGCCGAAGCCGTTGGGCACGGCGCCTTGGATGAGCATCGTGCCGTTGAGGGCGATCTCGTTGACGCCCTCGCGGATCGGGGTGAGGTCGAAGGTCGTCCGCAGGCCCTGGCCGAGTCCTTCGGGCAGCGGCTGGCGGTCGGCCGTGATGCCGAAGGTGAAGCCCTCGGCCACGGATTCGAGGCCGAAGCTCGCGACGACCGCCTCCTCGTCGCCGCCGCGCAGGAGGATGGCGCCGCGGATGAGTTCGCCGACGTAGAAGGTGCGGTCCGGGATGACCAGCTCGGCGCGGGCCTGCGTGGTCCGGCGGTAGGCGACGTCCTTGCTGACGATGAGCTTGATCTCGGGCACGGCGACCAGCTTGCGGGCGAAGCGCAGGTTGAAGCCCGGGATGATGTGTTCGCCGTCCTGTTCCGGGGCGACGCCGGAGTAGTTGATGGTCGCCTCGTTGGAGTCGGAGCGGACGATCTGGCCCGAGAGGCGCAGCGCCATGCCGCGGGGCGGCCTGATCTCGCGGCCCGCCTGCTGCGCGCCGCCGAGGACGACGTCCGACTCGACGATGATCTGGAGGCGGAAGGGCTGGCCGGGGGCGGTGATGCGCGGGGTGATCTCCCAGCTCACGCGATCCTCCGCCGCGGCGGCGAGGCCGAGGAGCAGGGCGAAGCAGAGGAAGAAGCGACGGCGCATCTCAGTAGTCCTTGCCCTTCTTGTCGTTGGGCTTGCCGCCGTTGCCGCCCTTGCCGTCCTGGCCGCCGGCGGGCATCTTGCGTCCGAATTCGTTCTTCAGGCCTTCGAGGGAGCCGCGGGCTTCCTGTTCGGTCATCTTCTTCTCCTCGCCGGGTTCGCCTTTCTTCGGGTCGCCCTTGCCCGGCTTGGGCTTCTGGCGTTCGGGCGGCAGGAAGTTCTCGTCGTCCTCCTCCTCGCCTTCGGCGTTCGGCGGGAGCTTGTCGTCGGGGATGCGCTTCACGAGCTCCTGGATCACCGCGCGGAGCTCCTCGAGCTTCCTGCGCTGCGCCTCGATGGCCTCCTCGAGCGCGGCCGTCTCGCGGCGCAGGGCGCGGAGCAGCTCCTCGATCGCCTCGGCGTTCGCCTTGGCCTGCGCGTCGGCCGCGTCGAGCTCCTGCGCGCCGCGGAAGTCGCCGACCGAACGGGTCCAGGTCGCGATGACGCCCGCGCGTTTCGTGACCATCGCCTCCTCCTTCGGGATGAGCTTCTTGATCGTGCGGAAGGTGTTGATGCCGCCGCCGAGGGCGGACGTGGCCGGGACGTAGTCGGGCTCGCGGCCTTCGGCCTTGGCCTTGTCGATGAGCTCGATCTGGTCCTTCATGTCCGAGATGTCGGCGTCGGCCGCCTCGAGGTAGGAGCGCGCGATGGACAGCTCGGTCACGTCGCCGGACGACCGGCCGCCGAGCGCGGCCTTGCCTTTGCCGAAGCGCACGTGGCCCAGGTTGTGGAGCGCCGGCGGGCGCAGGGCGTCGACGTCGCGTCCGAGCGAGGCGCGCAGCGCCTCCTCGGCCCCGGCGAGGTCGCCCTCGGCGAGGCGCTGCGTACCCCGGTTGTGGAGTTCGCGCGCGTCGAGCTTCGCGAGTTCGTCGGCGGTGGTCTTCTCGGCCGCGAGGCCGGCGGACAGCAGGCAGAGGAGCGTGAGCAGGTGTCTCATGGCGTGACGGTCTGGCGGCGGGTGGAGAGGAGGGATTCGAGGACGAGCAGGAGGAGCGCGGCGCCGATGAGCCATTCTTCGCGCGGGACGCCGCGGCGACCGCCGCCCTTCTCGTCGGTGCCCGCCTGGATCGCGAGGCGGAGCGCTTCCATGCCCTCGCCCGCCTGGCCGAGGCGCACGAAGCGTCCGCCGGCGGCTTCGGCGATCTCGCCGAGGGTCCGTTCGTCGAGGCGGCTGAGGACTTCCTCGCCCTGGCCGTCCTTGAGCGTGTCGAGCGAGCCCGTGCTGCCGATCGTGCGGATCGGGCCGCCGGAAGGCGTGCCGACGCCGACGGTGTGGATGACGAGCCCCTTGCGCTTGAGCTTCTTCGCCATCTCGATGCCGCCGGCCTCGAGGTCCTCGCCGTCGGTCAGGATGATGAGCAGCTTGCGGGTGCGGTTCGAATAGAAGGCCAGCTCGGACTCCTCGATCGCCCGCCCGATGTCGGTGCCCACGACCTGGATGCTGCCGGTATCGGTCTCTTCCAGCGTGCGGAAGAACGCGTCGTAGTCGCGGGTCAGCGGGCACTGCAGGAACGCCTGGCCGGAGAAGGCGACGAGCCCGACGTTGCCGGTGCCCTTGCGGCGGACGAAGTTGGCGATCGCGGTCTTGGCGCGCGCGAGGCGCGTCGGGCTCATGTCGCCGACCAGCATCGACTTCGAGACGTCGAGCGCGAAGACCACGTCCTCCGTGGCCCCTTTCTGGTTCGTGCTCTCCAGACCCCAGCGCGGTCCCGCGAAGCAGGCGACGAGCAGGGTGAACGCGACCGAGAGCGCGACGTCCTTCGAGAGCCGTCGCGCCGAGGAGTAGCCGGCGGTGAGGCGGCCAAGGAGGCGGCTGGCGGCGAAGCCGGCGAGACCGCGGCGGCGGCGGCGTTCCGTCCAGCGCAGCGCGGCGAAGAGCGCGAGACCGGCGACGATGGCGACGGCCAGCAGACGGGGGGCCTCGAAATGGAAGTCGGCGGTATCCATGGCTCAGGGCGCGCGGGGGCGCAGGAGGCCCCAGCCGAGTTCGAGGAGGAGGACCAGGCCGCCGAGCGCGGCCCAGAGCAGGCGGTAGCTCTCGTAGACGACCGTCTCACGGATGCGGACCTCGGTGCGCTCGAGGCGGTCGATCTCCTCGTAGACGCGGCCGAGCTGGTTCTGGTCGAGCGCGCGGTAGAAGCGGCCGTTGGCGACCTTGGCCATCTTGCCGAGCATCTCGTAGTTGGCCGGGTTGATCGTCTGCATCGGGATCGTCTTGCCGAGCACGTCGCGGTAGAGGCGGCCGGTACGGGTGTCGAAGCGCGGCAGGACCGTCGGTTCGTCCTTGCCGAGGCCGATGCAGTAGAGGCGGATGCCGAGGGCGGCGGCGAGCTCGGCGGCGGGCACGGGCAGGATGGCCTTGCTCATGTTGTCGTCGCCGTCGGTGAGCAGGATGATGACCTTGGAGCCCTTGCCCTTGACGTTCTTCATGCGGTCGACGGCCATGGCGACGCCCTCGCCGATGGCGGTGCCGGTCTCCTGGATGATGCCGATGTGCATGCGGTCGACGCCTTTCTCGACCCAGGACTTGTTGATGGTGAGCGGGCTCAGCAGGTAGGGCTTGCCGGAGAAGACCACGGCGCCGATCCGGTCGTCAGGACGGCGTGAGACGAAGTCGTAGATCACGGCCTGGCTGGCCTGCCAGCGCGTCACCTCGTTGCGCGGCGTGCTCATGTCCAAGGCCATCATCGACCACGAGAGGTCGATCACCAGCATGATGTCGACGCCCTCGGTCTCCCGCTCGATCTCCTTGTTCGCCGTACGCGGGCCGGCGAGGGCGACGATGAGGAGCGCGGCGGTGAGCAGGCGGAGGAACGGGCGGAGACGGCCGCTCTTTTCGCGGACCGGCCGGCCGAGGCCGTCGAGCAGCGAGGTGTCGGGATAGGTCAGCGCGGCGGCCTGGCCGACGCGGCCGCGGAGCCACGCATAGAGCGGCAGCAGCGCGAGCAGGAGCAGCAGCCACGGATACTGGAATTCGAAGCCGAGGTCCATCAGGCGCGATCCTTCCTAGGCAAGGGCGGCGGACCCGGCAGGGGCGGCGGACCGGCGGGCGGGACCGGGATGACGCCGCCGAAGCTTCCGGTGCTCACCATGACGACGGTCGGGCGGGCGAACGTGCGCCGCGCATCCTCGATCCGGCGGGCGGCCTCGCGGATTCCCGCGATGAGCAAGGACGCTTCGAGCGTGGCGCCCGCGAACTTCGCGGCGTCGGCGCTGCGGAGCGCCGCGAGCAGCGGCTGGCGGGCCGGCAGGAACACCGGCAGCCCCGAAAGCACGGCGAGCAGTTCTTCGGTCGAAAGCGACGGCGCGGCGCGCGGCTCGACCGCCGCGAGGTAGGCGCGCAGCGCGAGGGTCGCCTGGGCGACGGCTTCCGTCGCGGGCAGCGCTTCGGCGCGGCGGAGGGCGAGGTCGAGCTGGGCCAGCGGCGCGGGCCGGCCCGGCGCGGCGCGCAGGAAGCGGCGGATCGCGAAGACGGCCAAGGCGACCAACGCCAACGTCACCAGCGCGAGCAGCCAGACGGATTCCCAGGTCGCCGGCGGGATCGGCGGCTTCGGCCCTTGCAGGACGAACGGGGTTTCTTCGGCGGCGAGGAACATCAGCGTCGGCGGCGTCGGCGTTCGAAGAAACGGGCGAGGGCGGGCGCCACGGCGGCGTCGGCCTCGAGCCGGGCGACGTCCATCCCCGCGCGGGCGAGGCCGGCCGCGGTCGCGTCGAGGCGGGCGGCGGCGTTGGCGGCGAAGGCGCGACGCACGTCGGCGGAGCCGGTGTCGACTTCGCGGATCTCGCCGGTCTCGGCGTCCTGCAGGGCGATCACGCCGACGTCGGGCAGCTCGCGTTCGCGCGCGTCGACCAGCTGGACGCAGGCCGTGTCGTGGCGCGCGTTGAGTTCGCCGAGCGCGGCGGCCATGGCGTCGGCGCCGTCGGGGCCGGCGAGGAAGTCGGAGACCACGAAGACCATCGCGCGGCGGCGGAGCGCCCGGCCCAGCCGGCGCATCGGCTGCGCGAAGGAGGTGCGGCGCGAGGCCGGGCGGAACTCCAGCACGTCGCGGATGATCCGCAGCACGTGGCGGCGGCCCTTCTTCGGGCTCACCCAGGTCTCCTCGCGGTCGGTGAAGAGCAGCAGGCCGACCTTGTCGCCGGCCTTGAGGGCGGAGACCGCGAGGCAGGCGGCGACCTCGGCGGCGCGTTCGCGGATCGTCGCTTCGCCGGAGCCGAAGCCGGCCGAGCCCGAGATGTCGACCGCGATCACCATGGTCAGCTCGCGTTCCTCGCGGTGGAGGCGGACGAAGGGCTTGCCCGTGCGCGCGGTGACGTTCCAGTCCATCGTGCGGACGTCGTCGCCCGGGACGTATTCGCGCAGTTCCTCGAAGTCGGTGCCGCGTCCCTTGAAGCGCGAGAGGTAGGCGCCGACCATCGCGTCGTTGACCGCGCGCGCGGCGACGATCTCGACGCGCTGGGCGCGGCGGAGGGTCTCCTGCGGGTTGGTCGGGACGGGCGGGGCCACGGTCGCCGGGTTGCTCAGGGGACGACGACGGCGTCGAGCACGCGGCGCACGATGGCGTCGGCGTCGACCCCTTCGGCGTCGGCTTCGTAGGTCAGGATGAGGCGGTGGCGGAGGACGTCGGGCGCGATGTCCTTCACGTCCTGCGGGGTCACGTGGTCGCGGCCCTGCAGGAAGGCCCAGGCCTTGGCGGCGAGGGTGAGGTTGATGGTCGCGCGCGGCGAGGCGCCGAACTGGAGGAACTTGGCGAGGTCGGGGCCGCCCGGGTGCTGCCCGCGGGTGGCGAGCACGAGCGACACGACGTAGTCGCGGATCGGGTCGGCCACGTGCACCGCGTCGACGGCCTTGCGGGCGTCGAGGATGTCCTGCTGGGTGATGACGGCTTCGACGTCGAGCTTGGGCGACGTCGTGGCCATCGCGTCGAGGATCCGGCGTTCCTCTTCGCGCGTCGGGTAGCCGATGTTGAGCTTCAGCATGAAGCGGTCGACCTGGGCTTCCGGCAGCGGGTAGGTGCCTTCCTGGTCGATCGGGTTCTGCGTCGCGAGCACGAGGAACGGCGTGGGCAGCTTATGCGTCTCGCCGCCGAGCGTCACCTGGCGTTCCTGCATCGCCTCGAGGAGGGCGGACTGGACCTTGGCCGGCGCGCGGTTGATCTCGTCGGCCAGCACGAAGTTGGCGAAGATCGGGCCGCGCTTCGCGTCGTACGCGCCCGTCTTCGGGTCGTAGATCAGCGTACCCACGATGTCGGCCGGCAGGAGGTCGGGCGTGAACTGGATACGGGAGAAGTCCGCGTGGACGGTCTGCGCGAGCGTGCGCACCGAGAGCGTCTTCGCGAGGCCCGGGACGCCTTCGAGGAGGACGTGGCCGTTGGCGAGCAGGCCGATCAGCAGGCGGTCGACGAGGTACTGCTGGCCGACGACGACACGGCCGACCTGTTCGCGGAGGCGCGGCACCCAGGTGCCGGCGGCGTTGATGGTGGTGGACATAGGGGTGGGGAAGGGGCGCGCGGGGAGGCGCGTTCGGCGGATCTCCGCCCACTTGTCAGCGTCCGGCAGAGCCGGATTCGTCTCTGAACTAGCAGGACAACCGGGACTTCTCAACCGCCGCCTTCACAAAAGCGGCGAAGAGGGGGTGGGCGCGGTCCGGGCGGGACTTGAACTCAGGGTGGTATTGGACCCCCACCATCCAGGGGTGGTCCTTGACCTCGACGATCTCGACCAGCCCGCTCTGGGGGTTGGTGCCCCCGACGATCAGGCCGGCGGCCTCGAGGCGGGCCCGGTAGGCGTCGTTGTATTCGAAGCGGTGGCGGTGACGTTCCTTGATGAGGTCCGTGCCGTAGGCGGCGCGGGAGCGGCTGCCCGGGGTGAGGGCGCAGTCGTAGGAGCCCAGGCGCATCGTGCCGCCCTTGGTCACCACGCTCTTCTGCGATTCCATGAGATGGATGACCGGGTCCTTGGTCTCCGGGGCGAACTCGGTCGAGTGGGCGTCCTTGAGGCCGAGGACGTTGCGGGCGTATTCGATGACGGTGATCTGCATGCCGAGGCAGAGGCCGTAGTACGGCACCTTGCGCTCACGGGCGAACTTCGCGGCGATGACCTTGCCTTCGATGCCGCGGTTGCCGAAGCCGCCGGGGACGAGGATGCCGTCGAGGCCTTCGAGCGCCGCGGTGCCCTTGGTCTCGAGGTCTTCGGCGTCGATGCGCACGACCTCGACCGCGGTCTCGTTGGCGATGCCGCCGTGGGTGATGGACTCGTAGACGGACTTGTACGCGTCCTGCAGCTCGATGTACTTGCCGACGACGCCCACGCGCACGCGGTGCTTCGGCTCGAGGAGGCGGCGGACGATCTCGCGCCACGGCGTGATGTCCATCGGCTTGCACTGCAGGCCGAGGCGCTTGACGACGACCTCGTCCATGCGCTGCTCGGCGAGCTGCATCGGGAGCTCGTAGATGGAGTGCTCGACGTCGCGGCATTCGAAGACCGAGTCGAGGCCGACGTTGCAATAGAGGGACAGCTTCTGGCGGTTGTCCTCGCCGATGGGACGGTCGGTGCGGCAGACGAGCAGGTCGGGCTGGATGCCGATCTCGCGGAGCTTGGCGACGGACTGCTGCGAGGGCTTCGTCTTGAGCTCGCCCGCGGCCTTGATGAAGGGCACCAGCGTGCAGTGCAGGAAGGCCACGTTCTCGCGGCCGGCGTCGTGCTGGAACTGGCGGAGCGCCTCGAGGAAGGGCAGGCCTTCGATGTCGCCGGTGGTGCCGCCGATCTCGGTGATGAGCACGTCGACGCCTTCGCCGCCCTTGAGGATGCGCTCCTTGATCTCGTTGGTCACGTGCGGGATGACCTGCACGGTCTTGCCGAGGTAGTCGCCGCGGCGTTCCTTCTGGATGACGGTCTCGTAGACCTGGCCGGAGCTCAGGCTGTTGAGGCGGGAGAGCTCGCCGGACGTGAAGCGCTCGTAGTGGCCGAGGTCGAGGTCGGTCTCGGCGCCGTCGTTCAGGACGTAGACCTCGCCATGCTGGTAGGGGCTCATGGTGCCCGGGTCGACGTTCAGGTACGGGTCGAACTTCTGGATCCGCACCTTCAGGCCGCGGCATTCGAGCAGGGCGCCGAGCGCGGCGGCGGTGAGGCCTTTGCCCAGGGAGGAGATGACGCCGCCGGTGACGAAAATATACTTCA
>JACCDP010139922.1_pt1 | contig 13565 bp, 17 predicted proteins | sample 7445841 | NCBI WGS metagenome assembly JACCDP01 (sample SAMN15323441, study PRJNA562643) | freshwater metagenome | isolation source: river surface water | place: USA:Blue River Watershed | collected 2017-08-17
CGGACCTGGATCAAAAAGCAAGAGAACAAGTGCTACAAGATTTTAGAAACCACAAACTTTCTATACTCGTAGCCACCGATATTTTAAGCCGCGGTATTGACATAGAAGAAATTGACCTTGTTATAAACTACGACGTTCCAAACGATGGCGAAGACTATATTCACCGCATTGGACGTACGGCCCGTGCAGCCACTACAGGAACGGCTTTCACGCTTGTAAGTGAGCAGGAACAATATAAGTTTTTAGCCATCGAAGAACTATTAGGTGCCCCAGTTACAAAAGGTACGGTTCCTCCCGAGTTTGGCGAAACACCGGAATATGCACCCAAGCAAAGAAGTAGAGGTAATTTTAAGCAAAGACCGGGTCACAAAAAGCGTTAAATAATTTAGCAGATATGCAAAAAACGTTTTAATTTATGCTTCAATTAAAACGCTTGCCATGTCAACTAGAAGAGATTTTTTACAAAACGCAGGACTCTTAACCGGAGGCTCTGTACTTGCATCTGCACTGGGTAACCAAAGTTTTGCCTATTTCAAAAACAGTGTCATGCCTTCCGACCGTGTTAATATTGGTGTGATAGGACTTAATGGTATGGGATGGGCTAACGCCGCTACTGCCATGCGCCTTCCAGGCGTTGTGATTGCTGCACTTTGTGATATTGATACAACAGTAATCGATGGTCGCATAGCAGAATTAAAATCTAAAAATATTGATACTTCTAAAATTGCGATCTATTCGGATTATAGAAAACTACTAGAAAATAAAGACGTAGATGTTGTGATCATTGGTACCCCCGATCATTGGCATGCACTACAAATGATTCATGCTTGTCAGGCCGGCAAAGATATTTATGTAGAAAAGCCAGTGGGTAATTCGATTGTGGAATGTAACGCTATGGTGGCAGCGCAAGAAAAGTACGGAAGAGCGGTGCAAGCGGGTCAGTGGCAGCGCAGTCAACAACATTTTGGCGACGCTGTAAACTTTGTACATACTGGAAAATTAGGTGCTATCCGAAATGTAAAAGTGTGGTGCTACTCTCAATCTACACCTATGCAACCTAAGGCAGATGCACCTGTACCTGCGGGTGTTGATTATAAAACATGGTTGGGTCCTGCTCAGTTAAGACCTTACAACCGCAACCGTTTCCATTATTCTTTTAGATGGTTTTGGGATTATGCAGGTGGTTTAATGACCGACTGGGGTGTGCATTTATTAGATTATGCATTACTAGGTATGAAAGAAATAGCGCCCAATACCATTTCTGCGGTGGGTGGCAAATACGCCGATCCTAACGCTGCAAGTGAAACGCCTGATATGTTAAACGTACTCTATGGTTTTGATAAGTTTAGTGTGTCTTGGGAACAAACCATGGGTATTACCAATGGTAATTATGGAAGAGACCATGGCGTTGCGTTTCAGGGCGATAATGGTACACTTATTTTAAATAGAAATGGTTGGGAAGTAATTGAAGAATCAAGAAGCGCTAATAAAATTATTGTTCCACTGAATAGATCGGTAGATAATGGTGTAGAAAAACATTGGATTAACTTTTTAGAAGTGGTAAAGTCGCGTGATTTTTCTAAACTACATTGTTCGATTCAAGAAGGCGCCAAAGTGGCTACCATTTGCCAGATGGGAAATATTGCACACCGCAGTGGCAAACAGTTACAGTGGGATCATGCAAAAAAACAATTTACGGATGCTGCGGTTAACGCAAAATATTTATCGGCTGTGTACCACAATGGATACAGCATTCCAAAAATATAAATGGATGAAAAAAATTATAGTAGCGCTACTTGGTGTAACACTCATTACTACAACCGCGCTTGCACAACAAAGTAGAGAGGACAGTTTAAATAGAGAAGCGGCTAAAACAGAAATCTGGGAACCCAAGCCTACAAAAGTAGAACCGGGTAAAACGCCTTCCGACGCGCCCTCCGATGCCATTGTATTATACAATGGTAAAAACTTAGATGCCTGGCACCGTTTAGGTGGTGGTAAGGCAGGCTGGAAAATAGAAAAAGACGGTACCTTAACCGTGGTTAAAGGATCTGGATCTATAGAAACCAACCAACCTTTTGGTAGTTGTCAACTCCATATCGAATGGCGTTCACCTGCAGAAATTAAACAGTCGGGACAGTACCGTGCCAATAGCGGTGTATTTTTTATGGGTAAGTATGAAATACAAATACTGGATTCGTATACCAATCAAACTTATGTGAACGGACAGGCGGGTGCTTTATACAAACAGCATATTCCACTTGTAAATGCAACCAAAAAACCAGGTGAGTGGCAAACCTATGATATCATTTTTACGGCACCTCAATTTTATGCCGATGGTAAAGTGCAAGTGCCAGGAAGATTTACCGTACTACATAATGGTGTACTCATTCAAAACAATGTAGATATAAAAGGAACGATTCAGTGGGTTGGTCCATCCGTGTACGAAGCACATCCAGCTAAGCTTCCGTTTTATTTACAAGACCATGATCTTGATGGCGGTAGCCCTGTAAGTTTTAGAAATATTTGGATTCGTCCATTAGATTAGAATTTTTAAAATCTGCGTATAAACACCTAATGTCCTTTGATACCAGAGGTTTCACTCATGTAATATTTTTTTGAGGCAATGTAATAGCGTCTAGTTGTCAGCAATAATTAGGAAGTGATATTTATTATTTCCAAATTGAATTATAAAATTATTGCATGTCGGAACAGCCTAGCTTTTACACACTTATATTGTTTTCCATACCGCTGCTCGGTGTATTTATTCTTTTATTTATTTGTGTGATTTATTTCTACCACAAAAAAAATAAAACCTTACTCCATCAACTTATTACCACCGAAATTACCGCTGCCGAAAAAGAACGTAAGCGTATTGCCGCTGACCTTCACGATGATTTTGGTCAACTACTTTCTGTTATTAGACTGCAAGTGAGCAGCATCAACCCGGTTTCTCAAGCCGATAGACAACTCATCAAAGAAGCCGCTACACATATTGATGACGTATTAAAACGTATGCGCGTGATGAGTGAAGCCATTGTGCCCAATCAGTTACTAGCAGCGGGTTTTTGCTGGGGTATCGAAGAACTGGTGGCAACTTTTAATAAGCTGGGAAGCATTCAAGTGCATTGGGAACTGAGTGGTGATCTTCCCGAATCGGAACCAGATCACTGGTTACATCATTACCGTATTATTCAGGAAATACTCAACAATGCATTAAAGCATTCTAATGCAAAAAACATTTGGATCAACGCCTTAGTAGAGGATAAATATTTTTTACTATCTGTTACAGATGATGGTATTGGTTTTGATAAAGAGGCGGTAGCTAGGGCGGCTACGGGTTCAGGACTTAGAAATATTTTTAACCGCGTTGCACTACTTCGTGGTCAAATAATTATAGACACTTTGCCACAGCAAGGTGTACGTTATCAAATAAAAACTCCCCTTAATTATGCTAAGTAAAAAAATCAAAATTGTCATTGCCGATGATCATCGTATTTTTAGAGAAGGCTTAAAGCTAATGCTGGCAAGCGTTCCAAGCATCGATGTAATTGGTGAAGCATCCGACGGCACACAGTTAATTGCGCTTGTAGCATCTCTGGCACCTGATGTAATTATTACGGATGTAAAAATGCCCAATCTTACTGGTACCGAAGCTGTAAAAATTTTGTGTGCTAAATATCCGGGCATACGAATTATTGCACTCACTTCATTTGGAGAAGACCAGCAAATCATTGAAATGATTGAAGCGGGTGCCATGGGATTTTTATCCAAAAATATTGTGCATGAAGAACTCGTGAGTGCCATCAATTCAGTGTATATGCACAATTCATATTTTTCTCAAAGTATTACCGAAAGACTTTCCAAAATCATAGCTCAAAAAACAACGGTACGTCATCACAACTCGAGCATTAGTTTTACAGAGGTAGAAAAACAAATCATTGGTCTTATTTGTAAAGAACTCACCAGTAAAGAAATAGCCGGTCAATTAAAAATTGGAAAACGAACCGTTGAGAGTTACCGGATTCGTATTATGGATAAAATTGGCGCTAAGAGTTTGGCCGGAATTATCACCTATGCAGCGGGATATTTGCCTAAAAATCAACAAATTGCGTAAAATTGGCCTTAAAAACCAAAATAAAGCAGTTTTGACTAATTTTTAACCACTGCCTTGATGTCAATTCAGTTATTTTTGTGGCCAATTGTATTTATACAGCGAACCCAACGAAAAATGAAAAAATTAGTATTTCTAAGCCTCGCGCTAACTGCTACCCTTTTTGCAACTGCTCAAACAGCAAAAAAGCCAACCAAAGACTGGAGTAAATTTGATTTTACCAACCGTGCTGCCGATCATTTAATGATTCAGTACGGAGCAGATGCTTGGCTAAATAGGCCTACGGCACTTCGCACTGGTAATGGTTTTAGCAGACATTTTAATGTTTATTTCATGTTTGACAAGCCGGTAAAATCAAATCCTAAATATAGTGTTGCTTATGGTATTGGTTTAGGAACGAGTCATATATTTTTTGATAACACAAGGGTTGATTTTAAATCTGGCGCCCCTACACTTCAATACACAGCGGTGGATAGTGTAGATCATTTCAAAAAAAATAAAGCCACTAGCATTTACGCCGAAATTCCTGCCGAAATCAGATACTATTCTAACCCTGAAAATCCGAAAAAATCTTGGAAGGCCGCTTTGGGTGTTAAAGTAGGTTCTTTATTAAAAGCGTATACCAAAGGAAAAAACCTAATTAATAAACAAGGTGAATCGGTGTATGGTACGGCTTACATAGAAAAAAATGTAACCAAGCGTTATATTAATGGAACCAGCCTTGCCGTTACAGGTAGAGTGGGTTATGGTAGCTTATCACTTCATGCAGGCTATCAATTTAATAGTGTTCTTAAAGAAGGATTTGGACCTACCATGCAACGCTTATCTGTAGGTATTACGATCAGCGGTTTATAAATTTTATATTTTGATTGAGAAGCAAAGTAAAATTAGAAAAGAGGAGAAAGCGGTTCTTGTTGGCCTCATTCAAAAAGAAGTAACACCTGAGCAGGTAACAGAATACTTAGATGAATTGGCGTTTTTAGCTGAAACAGCTGGTGCCATTGCAGTCAATAGATTTACCCAACGACTTCCACACCCTGATAGCCGCACATTTGTGGGTAAGGGAAAGTTAGAAGAAATCAAACAGTACGTTGCGTCGAGAGATATTAACGTAGTGATATTTGATGATGAACTAACGGGCTCTCAAATTTCAAATATTGAAAAAGAAGTAAAGTGCAGAGTCATTGATCGTAGTGATTTAATTCTTGACATATTTGCCTCGCGCGCCAGAACTGCACAAGCAAAAGTGCAAGTGGAGCTAGCACAATACCAATACATTTTACCCCGCTTAAAAGGTATGTGGACGCACCTTGAGCGTCAGGGAGCTGGGATTGGTTCTCGTGGTCCGGGTGAGACAGAAATTGAAACAGATAGACGTATTGTAAAAGATAAAATTGCATTACTACGCGGCCGCTTAAAAGAAATTGATAAACAATCTATCACCCAGCGTAAAGAACGAGGCGAGTTTATTCGCGTTGCTCTAGTGGGCTACACAAACGTTGGTAAAAGCACACTCATGAATGTGCTGAGTAAATCGGATGTGTTTGCAGAAAATAAATTATTTGCAACACTTGATACCACGACTCGAAAACTCGTATACGAAAACACACCATTTTTATTAAGTGATACGGTTGGGTTTATTAGAAAGCTACCACACCATTTAGTAGAAAGTTTCAAGAGTACACTTGACGAAGTGCGTGAAGCAGATATTTTATTACACGTTGTTGATGTTTCGCATCCTTTATATGAAGATCAGATAGGTGTTGTAAATCATACACTTCAAGAATTAAAAGCTTTTGATAAACCCATTTTGACCATCTTTAATAAATTAGATTTATACGAATCCAACACTTTTGATGAGTGGCTTGAAGATGAAGTAAAACAAGAATTACTTTTAGAACTCAAAGAAAAATGGGACCGCGCAACTAATAACAATTGTGTTTTTATTTCGGCACTTGAAAAGAAAAATATTGATGCACTTCGTGAAATTATTTTAACCAAAGTGCGCGAACTCTATTTAATTCGTTACCCATATAGAGACATCCATTTTTAAAGCATGCTTTCTCTTTTTTCCAATACACCTACTTGGCATAAAATTACTGAGACGCCCGTATCACTTATTTGGCAATCCAACAACATGTGTATTGTAGAAGTGGCCGGTAAAAAAATAACCCTCGGAAAATTTCAGGATCAAATATTTGCTTTTGCACAAAAGTGCCCACATGCCAGCGGCATCATGGCAGATGGCTTTATAGACGCCGCCGGAATGGTGGTATGTCCGCTACACAGGTACCGGTTTAGCCTCCAAAATGGACGCAATACTAGCGGCGAAGGCTATTATTTAAAAACATACCCAACCCAAATCCGGGAAGATGGCCTTTATGTTGCTTTTTAGCCCTGTTTTTTAATGATTTTTGTAACTAGATTTTGCCAGATTGCAAATTTTCCTATTTTTGCAACCCCGTGGTACTCAACCATGGGAAACATATTCCTCCTTAGCTCAGTTGGTTAGAGCATCTGACTGTTAATCAGAGGGTCTCTGGTTCAAGTCCAGAAGGGGGAGCACTGATAATAAAAGGGTTACAGAAATGTAGCCCTTTTTTATTTACTCAATACGTCACATTTAGCTTACAAGAGTATTAATATTTCAATCAGTATTTGGCATATTTATATCTCAAATTTCTAGTTCTAGAGTTGTAGGTGACTTTTATATAAAATTCTATGTGTATTATGGAAGACAAAAACAAATCATAAAGAAAAGAGCACTAATTAAACAACAGTCCCTACAAAGCCAAAAACACCTATTTTAAAACGAAAAAATCCTAAATTTAAACACCGAAATCCTCTACAACTAAACTGTCCACTTTCTTTGACGACATACAAAAAATGGGATTTAACCCTAAAAATAATTTTTAAATGATTTATATGAGAAAGTTAATATCATACTTTACCTGCATCTTATTCATTTCAATTACTCTAAACTCTTGTACATCATCAAACTTCACAATTGATGAAGAAATAAAATCTCTAACTAGTTCGAATGCAAAAACCTATACTATTAAACAATTAAGGCAAATCGTTTTTCTTAAGAATGACAGTATTTATAATAAAAGCGATAAAACGCCATATTCAGGAACAATACAAGTATTAGGTAAATACAATTACATAAAACCAGATGGTGAAATCTCTGAAAAGCAAGCTATTACAGCTATATTCAACATTGTAAATGGTTCTTTTTCAGGGGAACAACTATATTCTAACGTAGCAAGCCCAAAAAAGAGGGGGTTATATAGTGTCAACGGTCATATCTTTTTCATTAAAACAAAAATTATTCCTGACCTAGATATGATTGAAGGAAAAGACTATGAAGAAGTCAATGAAGGCGAACCTAGTGATTGGAATATTCCTTACTTTGGAAGGAAAAGGTATTATAAAATAATTAATCACAAAGAATTTTCTCCAATAGACATATCTATTTTTTGGGGGAATGGAAATCTATTTTATGAGTCAACATACTCATTCAATTACTTATTGTATTGCTATGCACAGATGCCTTTCAGCTCGAATAAAAAAGAATTATTTGTTGATGACACAAAAACTGAAAGAACAGTATCAATTTACCACTACAATGGAACACTTGCTTATAAAGGGCCTATTCAAAAGGAAAAAATCGCCACTTCGGGTTCATTTTATGATTTCTCAGGTAATAAAGTAAATAGTACTAATTTCTTTATTCCGAGAGGAGAAGGGAAAGATTTAACTTCTGACAAATTTAGATTGTCCATTCCAGATGGGTATTATAAATGCTATAGAGATTTTTTTTAAGATTGTAAGTGTCCCTAATAATTGAATACTGCCCAATTAAAGTAGCCTTAATCTACTTAAATGACTTTTTCTCAAATGACAATACTTCTTCATATGTTATCTGGCAATAACATATTTGTGTATTACTAATTAATAAAAATAAAAATAACTGCCTGAAAATTGACACGAAGTTCAACACTTTAATTTCCTGATAGTCACAAACTCAATCATCGCATTATAGTTGCATCTTTCGTCGAAAAGGGGATCGAGAGTGCACAAGGCGACAGAAATGTCGCCTTTTTTTGTTGTCCGTCAGTGAGTTAGGGTAGTTGCATCTTTTTGTTTTCTATATAGTTTTCTTCATTCGATAGAATCCATTGTTTGAAAACATAATTTTATGACGTGACATTTCGATAAAGCCTTGTCTTTCATATAATTTTTTAGCTTTAGGGTTATCAAAAGCTACATCTAACCATAATGAATGAATGAATTGCTTAATTGAATATTCCTCAACATAATTCATCAACTTAGTCCCAATACCTTCACCTCGTGAAGATGAATCAACAGAAATGTTTTGTATATAAATTCCATCAATTTCTGATTTATTATTGATTGATTTCAAAAAAAGAGATTTAAACCAAATTACGATAAGCTCTCTAGTGGAGAACACCTTAGTGAATGCTTGATTTTCTAATTTTTTATCTAAATTCTTGGGAGCATAAAACAGAAGCAATCCTTTGATTTCGTCTTCGCTACTTTTGTAAACCAGGACATTTTGAAATGAAAACACATTATCTGTTCTCTCAACAAGGTCTTTAATTTTTGGAATGGCAACTGTTCTTTCTCCAAAAATAAAAGGGATTATATTGTCTGTTTCAAATATAAGTCGGGCAATCTCGAATGTATTATCTGATGAATTTGCAAAATTTATGACAGTGTTCATAGTTTAATTAGTTAACTAATTTATCGATAGGCTATTCCATATATTTACGGGTACGATTTCCTTATAGGTTTGTAATTTTTCTTTTATCAAGGCAGCTTTCTCTGAGTTTCCTAGTTCTTCATAGTGCTTGAACTCAAAATAATATCCCCAAAACTGGACAATAGGTTCAGTATCAGATTGAATTAAACATAACTTTTCTGTAGAAAGATTTTTATAATGATTATCTATCAATAACTGGCTAGTGGTTTCAATATAAGATTGTTCAATTTCACCAGTTTTACCTTTGTCATATAAACGTTGCATCCTTTTCCTATCAGTGAAAAAATTGCCCGATTTTTCAGGAATAGTGGTAGCAAAAAATAACCCAGTTGAAATAATTCCTATGATGCCAAAACTTGAATTAAATAAGGTATTCGTATAAATAAATAGGGTGATAAACAATAGGCCGAACATTAATGAAAAAATAGGTCCTGCAATTAAAATCAATGCAAACTGCTCTTTTAGTTTATTCGTAATTTGTATAGGAGAAGATGCAGCAACCCCACCAAAATATTGTAATTCTTTATTAAGGTAAAATTTTATCTTATCATCTTGTCGTTTAATACCTAATAAGGCAACTACAAAAAGCTGAAGTTTAAAACCTTGAATTAAACCTGCAACCAAATGCCCTAGTTCGTGTAAGAAAATGGCAAGAAAGGGGCAAATAATTACGGATATAAAAAAGATAACTGATTCTGAGTTAGTGGTCGGGAATAACTTATAGATAATATCTTTTGGAATAAGATAATATGCACTAAGCATTATTCCAACACCCATTACCATCCCAATCAAACTTTCCTTAAACATTTTTTTATTCATATACCTTATGAAATTTGTAATCAAAAATAAAAGTCATTTAATTATTGACCATAAACGAATACATAAATGGTTAAATAGAAGGTTTAATGTGTTTTATTGAACCCTCTACCTGCAATTTTTCACTAAATTTCAACTCTTCAATTTCCTGATATTCACATAGTCAATCATCGGATTATAGCTGCATCTTTTGTTGAAAAGGGGAGCCACACCGGACAAGCCATCAGAAATGATGGCTTTTTCTTTGTCCATCAATGAGTTAGGCGTGCTGCATCTTTTTGTTTTCTTTAATTAACTTTATGACAAATCTCTCTTTTTTGTGATAACGACAATAGCGCCATCTTCACCAATTCTGAAAAAGTATATTGAATGCTTCTATATTTATGAAGGTAAGCCAAACTCAACCTTTAAGTATGTAGCATTCCCCCATTTCAATACAGGACTTTCATTTTTCAAGGGTGCATCTGTTCATAGACAAAATTGGTCTCTTCAAATTTCGGAAAACACAGACGTGGGAGTACACATTGAAATACTAGGAAAATACACAACGCCCGTATTATTAGAATACAAAGGACAATTAAAGGAAATTTCTATTGTATTCAAACCATTAGGATTGAATCGATTTTTCAAGGATAATTATCTTTCATTGGCGCCTCATTTTTCCCAAGAATTAAAGAATGATGTTTGGGGTCAATTTGGAGAAACTTTATTTTCAACTGACAATGATATTAGTATAATCGAGTCATTTTTGCTTTCCCAATTTTGGGACAATCAAGAAGTATCCAATATTGAAAATTCGTTGACATTATTAGAAAATTGCAATGAGCAAATTTCCATTTCTGATATTGCAATCAAGGTTGGACTTAATCTAAAAACTTTTCAAAGACATTTCCAAAAACATATGGGTTGTAGTCCTGTGGATTATCGTAGAATTTGTAGATTCCGAAGCTCATTGTCCAACAAATTGAATAATTCACAATTAAAGAATTTGACAGAAATAACCTATGAAGAAGGTTATTATGACCAGTCCTATTTAATTAAGGAGTTTCGAAAAATTACAAATCACAACCCTAAAGACTTTTTTAAGTCAGCAAGTAAAGTGGATGGAGATAAAATTATTTGGGAAATTAAGTAGTGTCTTAAAAGTACAATTCTAATCAAATATCGACTTTTAATTTTGGGATAAATTAAAAGATATTTCAATGAAAACATCATTTAACAAGTTCCTCTACATTGGTTTTTTACTTTTAGGTTTATACCAAGCAATTGTTTCTAAAGATTATATGCAAGCAGCGTCGTCTCTTGGTATTGGACTGGCATTTGACCCATTCAATCTAGAACAAAAATGGAATGATAGACCAACTTGGCAAAAGGCTGTTTTGATAATTCACCTTGCATTAGTTGCTGTTATGTTTGGATTTGGTATTGGGTTGAATGACAAATAGACTTCCTGCTAATTTACAACAAGTTCACTCCTTCAATTTCCTGATAGTCACATACTCAATCATCGTATTATAGCTGCATCTTTCGTTGAAAAGGGGAGCAGATATAAAAGTAAAAGGGGTTATACTTTAATAGTATGACCCCTTTTTAATGCTATTTTTTAATTTATTATGATAAATATTTATTGTTTATCAATAAATATATTTACTTTTGCAGAACATTTTAATTCAAATGCATATGTCAAAAGGAACCAATTTTGCCTTCAAAAGTCTCAATGTACTAGCTTGGATAATCTTTATAGGATTATGCATTGAAACTGGGGGTTTGATTGTTAATGCAATCATATCATTATTCATTAACCCAATGGCTAGTTCAAGATTTTGGGGTAACCGAAACTTGTATGAACTATATCAATTTAACCAAAGTCATTTTGTAACCATTGTTGTCTTATTGATCATTGTGTCAATGTTAAAGTCTACTTTGTTTTACTTAATTGTTAACCTATTTCACAAAAAGAAATTAAATCTGACTAATCCATTCAATGAACAAATGGGCCATTCATTATTTAATATTGGCTATTTAGCCCTGGGAATTGGATTATTTTCTTGGTGGGGAAATAGTTTTTCAAAATGGTTAAAATTGATTGGTAACAATGTTCTAACTCAAACTTTTGAAAATATCAAATTTGAAGGCGCTGATGTTTGGTTGTTTATGGCAATCATACTTTTAATATTTGGAATGATTTTCAAGAAGGGAATTGAATTACAATCAGAAAACGATTTAACTGTCTAATTATGCCAATAGTAGTGAATTTAGATGTGATGATGGCAAAACGAAAAATGTCATTGAATGAACTTTCTGAAAAAGTGGGATTGACTTTGGCCAACCTCTCTATACTTAAAACGGGTAAAGCAAAGGCAATTCGTTTTAGTACTTTGCAGGCAATTTGTAAGGTTTTAGATTGTCAACCTGCAGATATACTAGAGTTTTCAAAAGATAATTAAGTATTACTTCCTGTCAATTAACACGAAGTTCAACCCTTAATTCCCTAATAGTAACATACTCAATCATCGAATTATAGCTGCATCTTTCGTTGAAAAGGGGAGCTTGATAAAAAATTAGAAAAGGGTTATACTTTGATAGTATGACCCTTTTTAATTTGAATACATTTAATTATGTACATATATTTGTACATAATTTAGTACATATGTTGACAACTACCCTCTCAGACTTCCGAAAGGATATTAAAAGCTACCTGGATAAGGTCACCCAAAGCTTTGAAACACTCATTATTAATCGCGGAAAAGATTCCGGAGTGGTTATTATTTCCTTAGAAGAATATAATTCACTAAAAAGTACCCAGCATGAATTGTCTTCACGTATCAATCAACAACGTTTAGATACGTCTATAGAAGCACTTAAATCCGGGAAGAAATTGATCAAAAAACTGGATGAGTGATGAAGTTTGTATTCACTGAATTATCCTGGGAAGATTATCTCTTTTGGCAAAAAAATGATAAGCATAAGTTGAAACGTATCAATGAATTACTAAAAGATATTTCCCGTAATCCTTATGAGGGCATCGGTAAGCCTGAGGCATTAAAATTTAATTATTCAGGCTTTTGGTCAAGACGTATAGACGAGGAACATAGATTAATATACAGAGTAGTTGATGATGAAATTCAGATTGCTAAATGTCGTTTTCATTATGACTAACAAATAAAATGCTGCAATATTCGCTCTTGAGGGGCCAAAATAAATTAAGTATTACTTGATACATATGAGACCAAAGGAAATCTTACTTAAGTGGGTTGAATACTTTAACCTTTACGATTATGAGCGTTTAAGTGGATTATATGCCGACGATTGCACCATTCACCAAACTCCAGTTGGCTTTACAAAAGGAAGAGATAAGATCAAACAAATGTTCAAAAATGAATTTGAGCAGTTTGATATGGTATGTATTATAGAAAATATTTTTGAAGATGGAAATGTAGGTATGTTGGAATGGAAAGATCCAAAAGGTCTAAGAGGATGTGGCTTCTTTTGGATAGAAAATGACAAAATAATTTATCAAAGAGGATACTGGGACAAACTCTCTTTCATGGAACAACAAGCCAAGTAAATAAATAATTCAGACCATATAATAATCCTTCGATTATAAACTAATCTTAATCCCACCATTCACTACAAACCCATCAACAGGTGCATAAATTTCTTTGAATAAGGGATTATTAGTCGAACCAGTAAAAATTGGCCCAAACTTAGTCTGCCTTGTGTCTGAAAAATTTTCAAAATTGATAAAGAGCGAGAACTTTTCCCATAATTTCTCGGCCATCAATCCTGTAATCCAATAGGACCGCCCTTCACTTCCATCACTTAATCGCTGCTTGCTAAAATAATAAG
>JACCDP010101268.1_pt1 | contig 13564 bp, 18 predicted proteins | sample 7445841 | NCBI WGS metagenome assembly JACCDP01 (sample SAMN15323441, study PRJNA562643) | freshwater metagenome | isolation source: river surface water | place: USA:Blue River Watershed | collected 2017-08-17
GGAACAAACAGACAGGGCTGAAAACTGACTTCCTCCGAAAAGGCAACTCCGTTTTCATAGCCACGATGAAGAATGCGATTGCCGCGAATGGCGACATTCGTGTAGAACTTGCTCATGTGTGTAAGTATACCTCAAGACATCAGGGATGCAAGGGTCGCGGGGATTTCTTCTTTGATTCTGTTCTCTGCCAACTGAATGTATTCAGGATTCAGTTCAGTGCCCACAAAGTTTCTTTTGTTCTCAAGAGCCACGACTGCTGTGGTTCCCGATCCTGTGAACGGGTCAAGCACCGTGCCACCTTCAGGACACCCAGCAAGAATGCAGGGTAGTATAAGATTCTTTGGATAGACGGCGAAGTGCGCTCCCTTGTAACCACGGGTGTTGACCGTCCATACGGAACGCTTGTTCTTTTTTTCTTCACCCGAAACTGAAGTCTCCTTGATTGCCTCATGGTCATAGTAGTAATGAGACTTCTTGGAGAGTAGAAAAATATACTCATGCGACTTCGTGCAGCGATCCGTGACAGACTCAGGCATCGGATTTGGCTTTGACCAAACGATGTCCTGACGCAGCCACCAACCATCCACTTGCAGGGCAAATGCAACCCGCCAAGGAATGCCGATGAGATCCTTGTGCTTCAGACCCTTCTGCTCCCTGCGATTTCCAGGAATGAACGAAGGCATGTCTCTCTGCCCACCGATTGTCTGTGGAGGAGGAGCGACATTCTTCTGTGCCATATACGAATCGCCAAGGTTCAGCCACAGAGTACCATCAGGGCGAAGACAGCGACGAACTTCGCGGAATACATCAACCATTGCCTTGACATATTCCTCGACTTCCTGCTCGGATCCGATCTCTCCCTCTCCTCCTCCGTAATCACGAAGCCCGAAGTACGGAGGTGAGGTAACGCAAGTATGAACAGAGTCTGCATCAATCTGCTTGAGTGCTTCACGGCAGTCTCCCTGTATGATCTTATAGTTCATCTTCAGTAGCCTTTGCCACGGACGAAGTAGTTTTCCTCAAAGGATGAGAAGCCAAAACATTCCCTTGCATATTCAAGGATGATGTTCTTGTCGAAGTTGTTGCAGGAGTACACATCCAGCGTGATGAAGTGGGTGGGTTCGATTGAGTGGATTTGAATGCCACTTTCAATCAGAGGAACCCACCCACTTACACCAGCCTTTGCGGGATAGAGTTCCTTGCCAAGGTGGGTTGGTCCGTGGATAACCACAGGTTGACTCATGCGGGTCATGCCGATCTTGTCAACGACCCGCTCAAGAAAACGATATGTCAGTTCCATGTCATCTGCTGCACCGGACTTGCAGTTGTACATGTCTAGGTAGTACGAATATCCGAAAGGCATCAGTCTCTCTCCACCATGTAGATGTGATCTTGATGAACTATGTCATATTCCTTGTAGTGATTTCCCTTGATCTTGGTGATGTCCCACAATGCCCTGTCACCGGGCTTGATGTCTTCGGTGACACCTTCGCCAACAGAGATCACCTTCGACCACACAAGTCGAGAAGTTATCTTCTCGTTATAGATGATTCCCGCATCGGTTGTCTTTTGACCACCGAAATCCTTCAGGAGCATCACATTCTTTCCAACTGGACGAAACTCGTTCAAGACAATTCCCTCGTAGTGCAGTTGAATAGAGAATCACCATACTGAGCCTTCAGACGCTTGTCCTGCTTGTAGGCAGAGAGCAACACGATGTAGTTGATGACATCAACCATGGTGTCCTCAAAAGACTCGTCCTTGACATGGTTCTTGCCCGATGCAAGGATTGAAGAAAGACGGCTCATCTTGTCTGTCAGGCGAACCATGAAACCCTGCTCCGTGGAACAGATTCCCATTGCCTCTACCCTAGTGAAGTTGGCAAAAGGTTCCTTGCCGTCATTGCCAGCATAGTCCCGATTCTTCTTGTCCATCAGATCACGGGCTTGCTTGCACAGAACTTCATGGTGCTTAAGTAGTTCTTCTCGCGTCATGTTGATCTCCATTTTGTTTAGTTCACTCCAGTGCTTCCAAATCCACCGTTCCTGTCCGTCTTCTTTGCAGGTCTTTCGGGAGTCTCTACGAGAATATAGTCGAGATCCTTTACAAGTTCAGCCTGTGCGATACGCATCCCATGCGTGATCACCTGACGGACTAGCGAGTCGTTCTTCAACATGATGAAGGACTCCTCGACATAGTCTGAGTCGATTATACCCTCGGCATTCTGAGTTACAAGTCCATTCTTGAAAGAAAGTCCAGATCTTGGATGGACTCTTATTGAGTAGCCTTCGGGGATGTCAAACACCAATCCTGTTGGAATCAATACCCTGAACTCTATTGGTATTTCCACACTATCCGTGTTGCAGTATAGATCGATTGCCTCATTCATCATGGAATATCCACGAATCTTATCCACACCCTTTATGCATGCACAGATGTCGAAACATGCAGATTGCTCGGTGGCAAAAGAAGGAATTGTCGAATGGGGATTGCTTCTGTATATCTTAAGCATGATTCAGTTCTTCTGCTTTCTGTCACGCCTACGATTGAGAAGTTTCTTCAATCTTTCCTTTCGCTTCTCCTCTTCCATGTTGTCCACCCCTGCCCCCAACAAAGATGCTGGTGGAGCAATGATGGTATTCGTGGTCTGTGTTGGCTGATTGGGAGACTTCTTGCTTTCCTCCATCTGCCTCAGGGTGGCAAGCATCGGACCTGCTTCAGCCATCTTGTGCTGATATAGTTTCAGATTAGTCTCCATCCTCGGACGCTCAGTCTCAGGATACCTTGGATTGTTCAACAACGAATTGATCGCTGCCAAGCCCTCATCGTACTTATGCAGATAGAATGCCGTAGAAGCAATCTCGTCCTCCACCTGCCATGCGTATACATCGTCATCGATGAACAAGATGTCGAACTTGGGATAAGGCATGTCCTTTGCCATCTTGGCATAGAGATACGCCAGTCTTGGCTGATTCACCATCCTGTACATCTTTGAGATCTGATACAGGGGTTCTGCCCTGATTGGGCGGTAGTTCCATGCCATCAGGAACTTCTCCTTGATCTCGCCAAATGTCTTGTTGGTGATGGCAGCAATCATGGCAATGCGATATAGGGAGTAGAAAACCTCCTCTTCCCATCCACCCATCTCAACCCTCTTGCGGTATGCCTCATCGGACTTGTCCCACTGCTGAGAGTCAAAATACGACTGAGCAAGGTAGAACTGATGGCGGGTGTTTGTCGGATCCTCCTTCATTGCCTCCTCAAGGACCACGGCATCGCGGCTGTACTTCTCAATCGGAGTTATGCCCACATTTCTTGCGCCACCCATGGTACGCGCACAGATGTTGTAGTTTCCCTCCAACTTGATTATGCGGGGATTCTGCTTCTCACAAGCAGCATATTCGTGGAGAACTCCCTTGTACTCCCACTTCGAATCCAACTTGAACACCTGATTCCTCCACCAGAAGAAGGAACCGCGCTTGATGCGAAGGGCATAACTATCGACTTCTGTGGTTGGAGGAAGAATGAGTTCTCCCTCAAGGTAGTCATCGGCATCTATGACCCATGCATAGTCTGCCTTGCCTTCGGCAGCACGGAATGCCAATGTCCTGTTGTGACCGAAGTTCTTCCATTCGTGGTCATGGATTTCACCAGGAATACCCTTCTCCTTGAAGAAGTTGGTGATGATCTCCTTCGTGTTGTCGGTGGAGCCTGTGTCGCAGATGACCCAGTAGTCGATGTACTTGTATACCGAATTAAGGCACTCAAGTATGATGTGCGACTCGTTCTTCACGATCATGCATAGTGTAATAGTTGGACGCATAATGTAGATTCCTTGTTGTCAGGGTTTCTTCTTACCTATGTGGTATTTAGGTACGAGTTCCCAGTTCTGTTTGTCCTTATGGGGGATTATCTTCATCTGTGCAAGAGAAACAATTGGCTCTCCTGCCTTCTTCTTATCGACTATGTCAACCAATCCCCATTCTTCAAGAAGATTGGCAATGGTGTTTCTGCGTCCTATATCGGTATCATCTATATCGGTTGGCAATCCGTCCAAGGCAAACAATTCCTTGAAGTGAACGATATAAAACTTGCCTCTCTTGTGCAGGATGTGGCAACTCTGATATAGTTTGTTTTCTTTCTTGGAGGAGACTCCGATCCTTGTCAGAGTCTCACGAACCTTGAGGAAGTCATCCTCTTGCTTCAGCCTTACCTCCAGCAAATCTTCTGCCGAGAGGCGCAATATTCTTTTTTCCATGGTATCCTCGCCAATCAATCATCAATTCCAAATGTTCATGATTATTTAGCATTTTGGACACCTCCGACCATCTTCTTGGACTCCTTCAGAATCTTTGCAATCTCCTTGCTGCCAAGGACATCCCGTATTTCCTCTGCCCTCTTGATGGAGCAGGAAAACAGATCGGCAATCGACTGAACTATCTCCGCATCCTCCTTCTTTGCCCACTTCGTGAACCTCTTCCTTGGTCTGACCGAATGCAGCAAAAACTCATACTGCATCTGCCTATCCATGTGGTGTCTGCGGTTCATCTCGTTGGCAGCAATGATGGTGTCTGGAAACTGAGACAACCCCTTGTTCATGAGATAGGGGGCATATTCCGATGCCCCCCTTCCCTCCTCACGGATAAGGTTTACCTTGGTTTGGTTGATGCTGTTGAGAAAATCAAATGGGTTGTCGTTCATCTCTTGAACTCACAGGAAACCATCAGTTCGCTGAGACATGCCATAGTATTGATTTCCTGATCGGCAACAAAAGCAGACTTGTACTGATAGTCTGCGATTGTCAGGATTGCCTGAGGAACAGATTGCGGTTCAACGATGTCGTACAGACCATCGTAGATTGCCCTGAACAGACCGACATGATCATTGTCGATGTTGGTTGCAACCCACTTTCGAATGGAACCGAACTCCTTCTTCTTCATGAAGCCTACGAGGTCATTTACCTTGTCGGACGCTGTTGTCCCAAGAATACCGACATCGATCTTGCCACCAAGAGCATACTTCTGAAGATCGTTGATCAACTTGCGGAAGTCGGGAAACCTACGCATGACCAGTTCAGCAATCACCTTGCTGTCGTACTCCACTTCCTCCGCGTCAAGGATGGCACAGACGCGCTTGTGCATCTGCTTTGCCAACTTTGGCTTTTCGGTTGCGGGAATCCTGAAATCAATGACCGTGCATCTTGAATGCAGGGGCTGAATGATCCTGTTCTTGTAGTTGCATGTCAGGATGAAGCGGCAGTTCTTGGAGAACTCCTCCATGAAACCACGAAGGGCTGGTTGCATGGACTGCGGATTGGAATAGTCGAACTCGTCAAGGATCACAACCTTGTTATTGCCTGTGAACGAGACTGAACTGGCGAACTCCCTGATCCGTGTACGAAGGGTGTCGATATTGCCATCTTCGGAGCAATTGATGATGATCCAATCACACCCCATCTCGTCGCAGAGTGCCTTGGCAACGGTGGTCTTGCCAACGCCAGGACCACCAGACAGCAACATGTTCTGAATTTGACCTCGTTCAATGGTATCCTCGAAAGTCTTGACTATCTCCTCGGGAAGGACACAGTCAGCGATGCGAAGCGGACGATACTTCTCAGACCACAGGTACTCGTCTGTGGAAAGCATATTTTACCTCACTTTGATTCAGAGCGGAGAGCAATCCAATACACAACACTGTTCTTGTTTCCAACCAACTTGGCAACTGCCGTCCCACCAATCTGAATGGTGTAATCATCGGGAATCATCTTCATCAAGTCAATGTCCATGTACACCGAGAAGTCCTTGACGGGGTTCTTGGTGTTGATGGTGATGCTGTAGCAGTTCGAAGAACTATTCAATCCGATCTTGCGGTCAAAGGCAATGATCTCAATGCCGTTCTTGGAGTTCCTGATGCAGATCGTGTCTAGTTGAAGGACTGACGATGCCTTCTGAATCTCCGCGATCTCTCCTGCCGTCAGGTTGAATTCTGCCGTCAGATCTGGCATCTTGATGGTGCGAGTTGCCTTCTCGACCAACTTCTCATCGGCATAGAAGTACTGAACGGAACTTCCCTTCTGCGAGTTCACCGCAACGAACTTGTCATTGAAGTTGTATTCGGGTTCGTTGAAGAGGCTTGTCGTGGCAATGAACTTGCCAAGATCAAAGATGGCAAAGGGCTTTGGGAAGTCCTCCTCCACCTTTGCTTCTGCCATGATGTTCTTGGCAGAGGAAACCGTGCGAATGACATTACCCTTGTCCACAAAGATGGACGAGCGGATGCCAGAGAAGTTCTTGAGTATGTCAAATGTCTTCTTGCTGATCTTCATGTTATTCCTCATCCTCAAAAGTTTCCATGATGTCGTCAATCTCGACATCCTCACCGTTGTTCACCATGTCCTTGATGTCCCTCAAGTGGTGCTTACGATCATGCCTCTGCCCACGCCGTTCGTGCTTTCTTCCACGCGACGATGGTTGTCTTCTGTCAAGACCGTCGAAATCGTTGTCACTCCAGTTCCTGCCCACTTGGGTTCTCCTTGTCGTTTAGTTTGCTCAAGTACTCTACACCAAAAATGCCTTCGATCAATCCCTTCCTCGTATTATTCTCGGAGATTGTCAAAGGAATGTAATTGGTGAATCCTGGCATATTTCTAGGGCAGTTGACCCTAGGATATTGAAGTTTTGAATAATGCTTCTCGGTTATGTTCGTCAACTGTGTGTGGGGGAAATCTCCACAACCACAAGCACCACAGATGAATGAATCTTTGTGTCTTGTGCTTTCAGTTCTTTCGGGGCATGGTTCGATGTTTAGTTCTTCGGAACCATGACAGGATATTTCTCTTATCTCCGTCACATGTTCTGGTGCTCTAGCATCCCACAGCCCACGGGATACCATGGATTCGGTGAATTCACCGATCTTCTTTATCTTGTTGAAGATATCGTGCATCATGTCAGCCTACTGAAGTTATTCTTCTTTGCGAATATCATGACATCTTGGAACTTATCGATCAACTGATCGCTCTTGTGGGATATCACGAATATGTTGCAACGAGATCCCATGCTCTTGAGAAGTTTCATGAACTCGTCCATTCCCGTGCCATCAAGGCTGGAGTCAAAGACCTCATCAAGCACAAGCAGATTGCAGTTCGTGCTGTTCTTCAATCTTGCTATCTCTCTCCATGCAAGGAGCAGGGAAAGATCTATACGCATCTTCTCTCCCTCGCTGAAGGATGCATATGTGAACTCATCCCTGTGTCTTGACTTTATGGTTTCATCGAAATTGTCATCAAGGTTGAACTGAACGAAGAAGTCCATGCATGCAAGATAGTGGTTGATCAACTTGTTCATGATGGGAAGATAGTGGCGGATTATCTTCGTCTTGATGCCGCTGTCCTTCAGGATGTTCTGTGCAGAGGCTAGCAACTTCTGCTCATGCTGCTTCTCCTCAAGATTCTTCAGCAGTTTCCTAGAATCATCCTCCATGTTTTCCAGAACGGTCTGTTCGTCTTCCAAGGACTGCTGAGACTTGCGGATCTTGTCCGCGTCTGCCTTCAGACGCTCAAGCATCTTCTCCGACACGGCAAGTTTCTGCCTGTGTTCATTGACGATTGACATCAGGCTTTCGTATTCATCCTCTATCTTGAGCAACTTGTTGTCAACAAGGAACTTCTCCTCGGAGGAAATCCTCTTGTCTATGTCCGACATGGCAATTTCGATTTCTTTCCTCTTCTCCTGCTTGGTTTCCAATTCCTTCTCACGATGATCTTCCGTCAACAATTGTCCGCACGATGGGCAAGTGGTTTCCTTGCTCGCGGAATAGTCGGAGATATCACGATCCAATGCTGCCATCTTCTTTTCCAAAGAAGTCTTTATCTTCTTCAGATCGAACAAGACCTGATCCCTCTTCCTCTTGAGATCCCTGTTCTTTCCCAATGCACTCAGGAGGTTTCCACCACGGACAACATGGCTTTCAAGAGATCCCTTTGAAGATTGATTGTTCTTTATCTCAGCCTCTATCTCCTCAAGCGAGGCTCGACTCTTCTCCTCAAGCATGTTGAGATACTTTCTCTGAGTCTCCACCTTGCTCTGTGCGATCTCTATCGCGGTATCGCAGTTTCTTATTTCTTCCTTATTCGTGGAGATCTTGTTCTTCAACACGACATTCATGGAAGAGAAAACCCCGATGTCCAACAAGGACTCGACTATTGATCGGCGGTCTGCCGCAGGAAGGCGCATGAAGGGAACATAGTTTGTCGAACCAAGTATCACAACTTGGCAGAAGGACTTGTAGGACATCTTGAGGATCTGCTCCTCAAGCATCTTCTGATAGTCCTTCGACTTTGAATCCTGATCAAGGAGTTTGCCATCTTTGAACACTTCGAATGTCTTTGGATTCATTCCCCTGCGGACAAGATATCTTGAGTTGCCGATGACAAACTCGCATTCAACGACACAATCCTTGCCGTTGATGCTGTTGGCAAGTTGCGGGATGTTTATGTTTCTGAATGGCTTGCCGAACAGGCAGAAGCAGATGGCATCAAGGAATGTGGTCTTTCCTGCGCCATTCTCTCCACAGATCAAAGTCATCTCCGACTTGTTCAGGGAGATCTGCGTGAAGTAGTTGCCGTATGAAAGGAAATTCTTCCAGCGGATCTTTTCAAAGACTATCATCAGTCACTCCACCGCTATTTATACGAGAGATTCGATGTCCAGCATTGGATTTTTTTCGGTGAACCAAGAAGGTGAATCACCCATCTTCCATTTTGCAAATTTAGACTTCTCTCCAAGGTAGTAACTACGATAGGCTACCACGGCATTTTCGTGCTTGTACTTATCAGGCATTGCCTGTGCAAAAGGAGTTAGACATTTGGTTGCATTGTATGGAACAACTATATGATTCAAGAACCAAGCAGCCATTGGCTGACACGAATGAATCTTGTCATATCTCATGGTGTATTCAACGCAGAGTTCATAGGTGTGCCTAGCCAACCACTCGCAGTTCTCATATGAACTCCTAGCCCAAATCGTGCATGGATGATTTGCAAACGATGCCTTGTACAGGTTGACTGGAGCATAGATCACATGGCTACCACAGATGCGGTGATTTGTCGATAGCATCTGACAGCCTTCGACTATCATCTTGACCACATGCTTGTCGCACAGGTCTTGTGCTGCCTTGATCGGATCGTTGTTGACTGCAAAGATGTTCATGCAGGAACTCTACATTGATTACAACGCAAAGTCAAGAAGATTCTTTTAGAATCCAGTAGCACCTATTGCTTCAAGTTCATCATAAAGTTCAGAGAAGCCAAGAGAGTCCAGCCCTGCGGTGACTCCACCCTTCATGCAAGCGTAGAGAAGTTCGAACTCGGATGTTCCAACGATGCCCGTCCAATAGTTCTTTGGTGGGGCAGTCGGTGTCCTTCTGCCTGTGACAGGATCAACAACCACTCCGCGATTCCTTGCTTCCATGTTGTTTTCATAGATCAAGCCAAGGCTGGAATCATACCAACCAGACTTGGTTGCATAGTAGTATCCGTATCCATTGTGCATGATGTCCACTATCGTTCCATCCAATGCAAGTATTGCAGGATAGAGATAGAAGAGGCGGAACCTTCTGTCATGGAACCAAGGTACTCCACCACCACCTTCGTAGGCAGTCTGATAGTACTGAGCCTGTCCACCAGCACCAAATTCACCACCATCGACAATTTCACCTGTGTTCAGGACTTGGATCGGCTTCCACTCAAGATATGTTCCACCCGAGTTCAAGCGAATGAACGAATTGTAGAAGAACGGATATCCTTCTGGTCCGACCCTTGCATCTGGCTGTGCAAGGACAAACACTTCGCCAAGATCGCTCGTTCCGCAGATTCCCTCTCCCCATATGCTTTGGAAGTGTGCCGTGCCAGCATTGCGCTGTCCGACGAATGCATCATATGCCCGCATCATCAATGGGCTTGCAATGTCTGAATCAAGCGACCAGTGCTTTGGATTTGAGTCTGTCGAGGATGTCTTTTGGCTTGTGTCGGATGGGGACTTGAAGTCGTTCCATGCGAATCCACCGACACCCACGACTGCTCCGCTTTCTCCTGAAGGACCATATGTGTTGTTGAACTGATCTCTTGCCCAAGAGACGGGTATGTTCTCCACATAACTTGCACCAGATGGAGTGATGTTGTTCCAGGTAAGGTAGTCGGGGGATTGATATTGATGATATGTTCTCTCAATGTCCGCAGCCGCTTCCATGAAGACATGCGGATACGAATCTATCGGAGAGACAAAGTTGTTCTTCCAATGATCTACAGATGCATCAAGTCTCCACTTGAAGTAGCGGACATTTTCCGCCACTGTCGGATCCTTGTAGACCATCCAAGGAACGGTTTTCTCATGACCGATTCCATATGGAAGACTGCCCAAGTGGGCAATGAATTCCATGGAATTTCCCCATGCATCGGCAAGGCTCTCAAGTTGCTGCAACCTTGAGGTTCCATTCGCATAGGATATGCCATCGGCAAATCTCACGGAGATGTTCGTTATCTTGAGTGGATTTGTCGGGAATGTCAATCCGTTGAACATCACCAAAGTTGTTGCAGAGAAGCAAAGACCAGCAAATGTTCCGCTGCTCAGGCTTCCATTCCATGTTATTCCAGATGGATACCTTATCCACGGAGATCCGATCAGGACTTGATCGGCTGAATATCCGCCAGATGCCCTAGTCGTGTCGCTGACGGAGAAATATCCAGCATCATAGCAAAGACCACGATACATCGTGTTCAAATATGTGTCCGTTGTCTCACCGACCGTCAGTCCAGATGTCAGACCGCGAACCGATGCAGAGTCGTTCAGCAGATCCCTGAGAGTGGTGTTCTCTCTCGACAGAAGGTATGCATCGAATCTTCCATTGTCGTTGTCCGCATATCTGTTCGTGATCCACGGAAGACTTGCCATGGATGTGGAGCCGCCACCATCCATCGGTGTCTTGAACTCCCCGTAGGGAGACTTCAACACAACTCTCTTTATGGAGTTGTTGTGGTTGGCAGTAAGACCCATCCTTGTGCTGAGGTTCGTTGTATCGGGATACCATCTGAAGGAATAACTCTTGTTGAAGAACATGTTTCCGCCACCATTGATGGAGGAAATTTCAGCAAAATCCTGATAATCGACAAACCTATGAGATGCCTGTATTGGTTTACGGGATCGTTCGAATCTAGAATACGAGTTCCTGACTGCCGTGGCATAGTTTCTCGGAAAGGTCAATGGATCAAACCAACCAGAATCCGATGTGGTTATTCCATTGAACAGGGTTTCGACCGTGCCGCCTAGAGCAAGTGGATTGACTGACAGGGATATTCCAAGCAGTTCTATCGTTGCACTCAGCCCTGCGGCAGTGTTCCCGACTGCCCAACTAGGTTCGTACCTGTTCATGAGGTACTTGAACACTATGTCGAACTTGTCTGCAAAGGTTATGGTTGGATTTCCTGTCGGTATGGTTGGAGTTCGTGTCCCTTGCTCTGCCACCACCTCGGTTGTTGAATTGACACCAGACAACTTTGCATTTGTCAACTTAACCTTGTAGTTGTTCAGAACCCTGATGTTCCGAATTCTCATTTGGTTGCCTCCGCATCAATTTCCATCTTTCCATCAAGAAGTTTTGCAACCACTTCATAATTTCCGATGTTCTGCACAAGTTCAAGATCGTAGAAGTATCTTCCTGCCTTGAATGTTGCTGTTGTTGCGGCAGTCATCACGACACGCATGAATCCCGTTTGACCACCAACGAAATAGATTCCATCCTGCGTGTATCCGGCTGCACTGCCTGGTTGAACCACAAAATTGGATGTTGTTCCACAGACATACAACTCGGGGCTTCTGTACTTCGACTTCTTTATCTTCATCCTTGCATTGAACTCGTTGATTGAATATTCACGATTTCCCTGCTCGTTGATGGCAACATCAAGTAGGTTTACCACTTCCAAAAGATCGTTAAAAACCTGAAACTCCAAGATAAATGTGGAGCCTTGCTCAATGCTGAGATCCGTGTTTAAGGATGGCATTAGGTTGTTGCCTCCGCTATCACTACCATTCTTCCAGAGAGAACCTTGGTGACTTCCTCTCCTGCGGTGTTTCCACTCGAATCAATGAAGTAGTTGACTGCCTCTATGTCATAGAAGTATTTACCGTACTTTATATCCTCTGTGGTCGGTGGAGTAAGAACCAGTCTCACCGTTCCAGGAGTTTCCGTGATGATGTAAAATCCATCCATTGTGTTCCCATTGTCGGTTTCATCCAATTGCAGCAGAGTGGTGGATGACAAGGAAAAGGAACTTTCTCCGCGATACTTGGATCTGCGAAACTTTGTCCTGAAGCGATATCTTCCTATGCTGTAGAGGGTAGATCCCCCAATGGAATCAGCAAGGGTAAGTGGCTTTCCGTCATCCTGCGTCAGATTGAACTGAAGGATGAAAGTAGAGCCTTGCTCTATGGTGAAGTCCTGCTCTACTAATGCCACGAATCATTCCTTGGTTAGATCTGTTACGCTCTTGTCCTTGCGCCACATCTGGCAAGACCAGTACTTAGGCGTGTCTCTTGCGATTCCACCCTTGTCACATCCGTGTCTTGCTCGGAAGTTCTTCAGTCTACCTGGCTGATCACGCTTGATCGAAAGACCAGGATCTCCAAAGCGAACTATTTTTCCATCGACACAGACCGCAAACTTCTTCTTCTCACCAGGAGTTCTCCATGGCTTTCCAGACTGCCTACCCTCGCACTCGTTCTCGGCAATCAGTTCCATGATTCCGCGATCTGATGCTGTTTCAAGCAATATCTCGTCCTTGTCCACGAAGTCGGAGAAAATCATCCTCTGCTCTTTGACAGACTTCCAATCTCCACCGAGTTCCTTGTACTTGCCTGATGCCCAACCATTTGAATATGCGGATGGGTGTACCTTGAATCCCTTGCCATTGTTTGGTCCTTCTATCGTCTTGCCATTGTATTCAATGCTAGACACCTTGCCGGAAACCAATGATTGAATCTTGGACCAAAGTTCCTTGTTCGTTGGCTCGTTCTTTTCGTTGATTGGCTTGCTTCCCTCGCTTATCTTTCCCTTGCCAAAATTGGATACCATGATTGGCTTCCCCTCTCGTTCTGGATTTGGATCATGTTTTCGCTTGGTGCGGACAGCCGATGCTCTCTTTCTCTTGGAAAGCATGGCTCTCTTTTCATTGGACATGCACTTGGGCTTGGGTTCTCCAGGTTCCCTTGCACAGGGACCGACAACCTCACCCTTGCTGTTGATTCTCTTCCAACCACCTTCGGGGTGCTTGGGATCAAACCATTTTCTGAGATCTTCTTCGATGCGCTTCATACTCTCTCCAGTTCCTATTATTTAGGAAACTAGAGAGATAAACTTTCTGCATAAATCTCGCGCATCAGGTTCTTTAGATCCGAACTGCCGTCGATTTTCAGTTCATCGATATAGCCATCGATGAGATCGACGGTGTTCTTGGAAAGTTCTTTTTCTGAGACGAACACCTCTTCATCGGAAGACTCGTCCTCAATGTTCTCCA
>JACCDP011317946.1_pt1 | contig 13560 bp, 11 predicted proteins | sample 7445841 | NCBI WGS metagenome assembly JACCDP01 (sample SAMN15323441, study PRJNA562643) | freshwater metagenome | isolation source: river surface water | place: USA:Blue River Watershed | collected 2017-08-17
AAAGAACTGAAATCACTTGTACCTGAATACCAAAAGATAAACGGATCAAGAATGATAGCACCTTATTTAAATCTAGAAAATACACGCTCTCGCAGTTTTTATCATTTTATTAGTTCAATTAAAAAAGTTATTCAGTAATATAAATCGGAAAATGACATTGCTAAGTTTCAATACCTTGATTTTGAACTTAGTTTAATTGATATTTATCAAGATGTTAATTTAGCAGATCAGGAATAATTTGTTTTATGTTTATATTCTGAGTACCGCAATCTGAATAAATCACCTCTGGCTGGGTTGGGGCTGCCATTTGCCAAACCATAACTCTATCTTCAGCCAGATTTTCTCTCAAAACCAGCCGCATTCAGGAATTATTAACCGATATCCTGGGTAAGAAATTAGATTGTTGTTCTACAATAACCTGAATAAAGATAGTATTATTAAGGATTGTTTCACATTGCCACATTCTTTCAATCTGTCAATATGTCAAAAAAATTAGTACCATCTTTAAGTGATCCTCTTCCCTGTACTCCAGCACAGCAAAATACTATTCGCGTTCGCGGTGCTAGGCAGCATAATCTCAAAAACGTAGATTTGGATCTGCCCCGTGACCAATTAATTGTTTTTACTGGTGTTTCTGGTTCTGGTAAGTCTTCCCTGGCTTTTGATACGATTTTTGCCGAAGGTCAGCGCCGTTATGTGGAATCTTTAAGCGCCTATGCTCGCCAGTTTTTAGGTCAGCTAGATAAACCTGATGTGGAAGCTATTGAAGGTTTAAGTCCGGCAATTTCTATTGATCAAAAGTCTACCTCCCATAATCCCCGTTCTACCGTGGGAACGGTAACGGAAATTTATGATTATTTGCGGTTGTTATATGGTCGTGCAGGTGAACCCCATTGTCCTCAATGCGATCGCTGTATTTCTCCCCAAACCATTGACCAAATGTGCGATCGCATTATGGCACTTCCTGACCGGACTCGCTTCCAAATTCTCGCTCCCGTGGTGCGCGGTAAGAAAGGGACACATCGCAAACTGTTATCGAGTTTATCAGCGCAAGGTTTTGTAAGGATCAGGGTAGATGGAGAGGTTTTTGAACTCTCTGATTCCATCGAGTTAGATAAAAATAATACACACAATATAGAACTGGTTATTGACAGACTTGTTAAAAAAGATGGTATTCAAGAGCGTTTAGTAGATTCACTCACAACTTGCCTCAAGCAATCCCACGGAATTTCTATAATCGAGGTATTAAATGATACATCTGATAAGGTAACGCTGGAGCGACCTGATAGTAAGTATATAACAACTCCAGGAAAAGATCAAGATATTTCCGATGCCGAAATACATCCAGAAATGGTATTTTCAGAAAATTTTGCTTGTCCAGAACATGGTGCAATAATGGAAGAATTATCACCACGTTTATTTTCTTTTAACTCACCCTATGGCGCTTGTTCTCATTGTCATGGAATTGGCACATTGAGAAGATTTTCACCAGAGTTGCTTATACCTAACGAAAATGCGCCCATGTATGCAGCGATCGCACCTTGGTCAGAAAAGGAAAATTCCTATTATTTAGAATTGTTATATGCAGTCGGTTTAAATTATGGTTTTGAACTTCAAACCCAGTGGGTTAATTTAACACCAGAACAGCAAAAGATAATTTTACATGGCGAAGAGAAAAGCAAAGAAGAGAAAAAACAAACATTTAAAGGAGTCATCCCCATTTTGCAAAGACAGTATGAAGGGGGGACAGAATTAGTTAAACAGAAATTAGAAGAATATTTAATAGATCAACCCTGTGAAGTTTGTGGGGGCAAAAGATTGAAACCCGAAGCCTTAGCTGTGAAATTAGGACAATATGGAATTTTAGATTTAACCAGCGTTGCCATTCGGGAATGTCGAGCCAGAATTGAACAATTAAAATTAACTTCTCGACAAGCACAAATAGGCGAATTAGTTCTCAAAGAAATTAAAGCCAGACTGCAATTTTTATTAGATGTAGGCTTAGATTATCTCACCTTAGATCGTCCCGCCATGACATTATCAGGTGGAGAAGCCCAACGTATTAGATTAGCTACACAAATTGGTTCAGGACTAACAGGAGTTCTCTATGTTTTAGATGAACCCAGTATAGGTTTACATCAAAGAGATAACGGCAGATTATTAACCACATTAACCAAATTACGGGACTTAGGAAATACATTAATAGTAGTAGAACATGACGAAGAAACTATTCGCGCTGCTAACCATATAGTAGATATTGGTCCCGGTGCAGGAATACATGGGGGCAAAATTATTGCCCAAGGCAGTTTGGAAGACTTATTAAATGCACAAGAGTCATTAACTGGTGCATATCTATCAGGAAAAAGAGTCATTCATACACCAACAAAAAGGAGAGAAGGAAACGGTAGAACTTTAACTATTAAAAACGCTCATCGCAACAACTTAAAAAATATAGATGTGGAAATTCCCTTGGGTAAACTTGTTTCTGTAACGGGAGTTTCTGGCTCAGGAAAATCAACTTTAATCAATGAATTACTTTATCCATCTTTACAACATCATCTTTTAAAGAAAACACCTTTACCGAAAGAAATTGCAGAAATTAAAGGTTTAAATTCTGTAGATAAAGCCATTGTCATTGATCAATCTCCCATTGGTAGAACACCCCGATCTAACCCTGCCACTTACACCGGAGTTTTTGATATTATTCGGGATGTATTTTCCCAAACCATCGAAGCCAAAACCAGAGGTTATAAACCGGGACAATTTTCCTTTAACGTCAAAGGTGGCAGATGTGAAGCCTGTAGTGGACAGGGTGTAAATGTCATTGAAATGAATTTTTTACCCGATGTTTATGTCCAGTGTGAAGTGTGTAAAGGTGCAAGATATAACCGAGAAACATTACAAGTCAAATATAAAGATAAATCCATTTCTGATGTTTTGAAAATGACAGTAGAAGAAGCGTTAGTATTTTGTGAAAATATCCCCAAAGCAGTTTCTAAATTACAAACTTTAGTTGATGTTGGTTTAGGTTATGTCCAGTTAGGACAACCCGCCACAACCTTATCAGGTGGAGAAGCCCAACGGGTAAAATTAGCCACAGAATTATCTCGACGTGCCACAGGAAAGACTCTTTATTTAATTGATGAACCCACTACAGGATTATCTTTTTATGATGTGCATAAATTATTGGATGTATTGCAAAGATTGGTAGATAAAGGCAATTCAATTTTAGTCATTGAGCATAATTTAGATGTCATCCGTTGTTCTGATTGGGTCATAGATTTAGGTCCAGAAGGAGGAGATAAAGGTGGAGAAATAATTGCTGCCGGAACACCAGAAGATGTGGCGAAAAATCCCCTTTCTTATACTGGGGAATATTTAAAGCAGGTGTTGTCCCAATATCCGCCAATGGCATAAAAGATGCCCGACTTCTTTGATAATTTTATGGCTCTCCCAGAGTGGGTATGATAATTTAATAAAAAATAATACGTGAAAACTTTATTATACATAAAATAACGGATTTAATAACAATACTATTGCCAATTTTCCCAAATATGTCTGAAACCCAATAAAATCGTAACGATATCAATAGGGTTTCGGGGTTCTGGCAATAGTATTGTAATAAAAATTGATTTTGATTTTATTGAATCTCTTGCTAAGCAATTGGACAAAAATATTTACAGTCATTGCGAGCGAAGGGAAGCAATCACAACCCTTACATCATTAATTAGGGTTTGCTGAAAAAGTTGTCTGTGAGGGGAGGGAACACTTCGACAAGCTCAGTGCATCGCAGGGAACAGTTTCAGCTATCTGGATATCCTCAATTTCCCATATCCGACAGGGAAAAATGCAACTGTTTTGAGGACTCTTGTAGAGTAAGAATTCAGGTCAGGCAAAAATATCCCCGACTTCCATGAGCAATTTATCATTTATGGACACAATTAATAAAAGAAGTCGGGTATCTGGGCATGAACAAGTGCTATAGCTGAACACTTACCTTGTAGAGACGTCCCACCGGAATGTCTTTACACCTAAATTCATACTTGGTTTCAACAAAGGTAATTTGTAAATGGGAGTGGGGGGACTTGAACCCCCACGACCGTTTAAGGTCAACGGATTTTCATTCTCTTGCAGTTTTCACTACTACCCAATTGCTACAGCAATTTATGGTTTTGAGAATTGGACTCTCCCTTTACCCTCGTCTTTACGTTAGGGTAGCTCCCGTCGAGTCTCTGCACCTTCCCGATGAATAATCTTTGTAAATTTGAATTTCGGGTTTCCGATTTTCAATTTCCAGATTTTCTGGGCTTGGCTCAGGATTGCCATATCTATGTGTCTAGATTTAGGTTTCCCTGAGTTTGAGAGCTTCCACTTGAAAGATTTCTCTATCAAGGCTCAATCCTTTAAGTCCGTAGCGTCTACCATTCCGCCACACTCCCGCATAGGTTATTTAGTTTTTTGGTGCAGTATTTAACTGCTTGCCCACTATACCACTAACTTTTTTATTTTGCAAGTAGATTTGAAAATTTTGTTTGCTGATGCTTTTGTTGGACATTTAGCTAGTAAACAAAAGAGTTTGATTGCCTACTTACTTTGGTTTAGCGACAACAGTTTTACATCATATAATCATTTTTTATTTTTGGCAAGTACCTCGGAAAATAATTTGTCTAAGGGTAATTGGTTAAATTGTTCTTACTGATTGTTGACTGCTAAAATAATTATGGTAGAAGTTGGAGGAGCGACAGCTTATTGTCCTATGATGAAAAATGGACGCACCAAATTATAGTTTTCTCAAATTGCGGTAAGGAATATGGTTGTAGCACTGCTGTATCTGAGTTTAGCTGGGGCTTATTTGCTAGTAATACCCATTGCTGTCTTTTTCTATTTGGGCTTAAGATGGTATACCGCTGGTTCTGTGGAACGAGTGTTTATGTACTTTTTGGTGTTCTTTTTCTTTCCGGGGTTGCTTGTTCTTTCTCCATTTGTGAATTTGAATCCCCGCCCCCGCAAAATTGCCTAAATTTAAGATTGGTAGGTCATAATTCTCATGCGACGTATTGACGCGATTGGTATTGGCTTCGGCGTTTTCGTTGCCGGTGGCTTGGCTTATGTGGGTTTACAAGTAGTGGGACTAGATAGTCAAAATGCTGGTATATGGAGTCAAGTTTTCTTGATAGCTGGCTTAATTGGCTGGTTATGCACCTATATTTTCCGAGCAATAGGGAATAAAATGACCTACCACCAACAACGGGAGGCTTATGAAACAGCTTTTTTGCAAAAGCAGCTTGATCAACTCTCTCCTGAAGAAGTGGCTAAACTGCAAGCTGAGATTGAACAAGAAAAAGAATCTCAGGTTTAGAGTTATCATTGTTCAGTTGTCAGTTGTTTGTTAATTAATAACTACTGACCACTGACTAATGACCACTGACTACTGACTAGGTGAAATGACTGCTATTTCTCGTTGCTTTGAAACTTTGAGACGGAATCAGGAATGCGCTTTGATTCCTTTTATTACGGCTGGTGATCCAGATTTAGAGACTACTGCTAAAGCTTTGCAGGTTCTAGATCATGCTGGGGCTGATATGATCGAGTTGGGTGTACCCTATTCTGATCCTTTGGCAGATGGCCCAGTAATTCAGGCCGCTGCGACTCGTGCTTTGCAACGGGGGACGACTTTAGAGCAGGTGTTAGAGATGCTCAAAGGGATTAGTCCGAGTTTGCGATCGCCTATTATTTTATTTACCTATTACAATCCGATTTTACATCGAGGCGTTGATAAGTTTTTAGGGCAAATTAAAGAGGCTGGAGTATCCGGTTTAGTTGTACCTGATTTGCCTTTAGAAGAAGCCGCAGGACTACTAAAACCAGCCAGTGAGGTGGGGATAGATTTAACCCTATTGGTAGCTCCTACCAGTTCTCCTGAAAGAATAGAAGCGATCGCTGGTGCTTCCCAAGGCTTTATCTACTTAGTGAGTGTTATCGGTGTCACAGGAATACGAACGGAAATGCACACGCGAGTTAGTGATTTACTCCAACAAATCCGCAATGTTACAGATAAACCCATTGGTGTAGGGTTTGGGATTTCTGATACCCAGCAAGCGCGACAAGTACAAGCATGGGGCGCAGATGCAGCAATTGTGGGCAGTGCCGTAGTCAAGCGATTGGCAGAAGGGACACCAGAGCAGGGTTTAGAAGCGATCGCTCAATTCTGCCAAAATCTCAAGACAGCCATCAAAAATCCCACCTAACCCAAGGGAGAAATTACAAAACAGTGTATTTTTTTGTTATTTTTTAGTGGACAATCTGACTCTGATAGTCTTAAATAATAACAGCATATATTAGGATAGGCAAAAAACTAACTGATACACTGGGTTATCTTGATTTTTAATATGATATTGAAGTAGGCAAAAAACTATGTGTGTGAGAGTGGATCAGTCACAACTGAGTTACTGTTTGGTAATATGTGAGGGCTAACAGCAATGAGCGAAAGTATGGCATTTATTGGCGGAGTCGCTGTGGCAGGGTTAGCGGCTTTAGTCTTACTCAAAGGAACAAATACCCCCATATCATCTAACTTTGCTGTTAGTCCACAAATGCCAGGAACAGTAATGGCACCCCAGGTAATGTCACCCTCTGTTCAGTATCCTGGAGGTTATGGACAACCAGCATATTCTAATCAGCCCCCAACTGCTCCCAATTCTGATCAGCAGCTAGAAATGGAAAAGCTGAAAATGAATATGCAAATGGAGAAAATGAAAGCTGATAATGAACAACTGCGGCTACAAAATCAACAACTCCAGGTACAAGTTCAAAGCTTTACGCAACGGGAGTGGCAAGCCTATCAAGTTAATCAACAAAAAATGGCCACATCATTACAACAGCCTGAACAAAATAATTGGTGGTCTTCTCCCATGCTTTGGGCTGTAGGTGGTGCGACATTGACCATCGGTGGCGGTGTTGTTGTCGCCGGTGTGTTATCTTTATTTGCTCCTAAACAGCGTCCTACCCGCACCGTTCAGGTGATTCACCCCTATAATGGACCTACACCACCTTTAGCACCTGTGCGTCGGGCAGAGTTTTTACCCCCTTCCTCCATGGAAGCCAGAAGAGTACAAACCCCAGAATACGATGAAATGTAGTAGATGATTGGGTTAATTTAACGTGAATTGGATGAAACTCACCCTAACCTCTCTCCGACGCAGAGAAGAGCATTTTAACCCACCTTCCGCACCCTAAACTGTCACACAACGAAAAATGGTCATTTGGGGATTTGAGATTGGCGAACTGCTTGCAGCAGCGCTTCGCTATAGCCACCTAAGATTTTGACGATTTTGTATCAAAATTATCATTAAAGGTATTCAAAAATCCGATAGCGGAGCGTGGCGTTAGCCATAATTACCGATTGTGACACTGGGGGGTGCGGAATGTGGGTTTAAATGCCTGAAACCCATACTTCATATTTGGTTGATTCTGTCAATGCGTAAGTCCTAATTCCCTAAAAATTAGGTTACACTGACTGAAATTTTTGGTGTTATTGACAGTACATTTAATGATATTGTACTGTTGTTGACAATTAAATATACTAGGACGTAAATTACATGACTCTAATTGCAATACATGGAGAATTCTTTTAAGCTTACTTTTAATCAAGAGCAAGCTGCGATCGCAATTACAGTATCGGAAACTGCTGAATTACCTCACGCACTTGCAAACATTGGGCTGGGTAGTTCCCGTCCGATTTTGGTGATAGTTGGAGGTGCAAGTCAGATTAGTGATGCTGATTTTATCCGTATCCAAAGCTTATTTGTGCAAGTATTAGCCCCCATTGCTGAAACTTTGGGCGCGTGTGTTGTAGATGGAGGTACGGATGCGGGAGTAATGCGATTAATGGGTTATGCCCGCAATCAAATTAAAGCACAATTCCCTTTAATTGGTGTTGCACCCATTGGAAAAGTGATTATCCCAGAGCAAACTACCACTCCATCTGACGATGCTTGCCCTCTACAGTCAGACCATACTCATTTTGTTTTAGTTCCTGGGGATAATTGGGGGGATGAGTCGTCTTGGATAGTAGATGTGGCAACGGTTTTAGCTGGAGAATATCCCTCGGTAACAGTCCTAATTAATGGTGGAGAAATTACCTTTGCGGATGCTTTGAATAGTGTCAGTGCCGGGAGATTAGTCATAGCCGTCGCTGGTAGTGGCAGAACCGCAGATAAACTTGCTTCCGCTTTAGTTGGAGGTGTTACTGATGAACGAGCGACAAAACTAGCCGCATCAGGTAAGCTGCAAACAATAAAATTAGATGCGGAACATGAAGAGTTAACCTATACAATTACTAACTTACTTTCGGTTTAAGGAGTGCATGATGGCTAAAAAAGATCCCTATCGGGAATTTTTAAAGAAAGATTTTGGCGAAATTTTTGATACCTTAAAACTGCAAGAATTACAAAGGAAGTTTTTAGTTTCTAGGTGGTTAGATCAAGTTTTGTGGATGGAAGCACAAGCAGGACAAGCCCGAAATCGCTATTACCGTGCCAGACTACTGACAATTGTTGGCGGTATAGTTCTCCCTGCGTTGGTGAGTCTGAATCTTAATGATGCTAAAGCCAGAGACGCTATTGTTTGGACAACTTTTGGTTTAAGTCAAGTTGTAGCAATTAGTGCCGCTGTGGAAGAATTTTTTCACTATGGAGAACGTTGGCGGCACTATCGCCGCACAGTAGAATCTTTAAAAACCCAAGGTTGGCAATTTTTCCAATTAAGTGGCGTTTATATAAATTACTCAAACCATGAACAGGCATTTTCTGCTTTTGCCAGCCAGATAGAAGAAATTATCCAACGGGATGTAGAAGTTTACGCCACCCAAGTTGTCCAAGAGAAAAAACAGGAAGAGAAGAAGAGTGGCGAGAATGAAAATGGTAGCAACGAACAGCCAGAAACTTCCAGAAGTCATTCTATTGTTAATATTTCCAGAGAAGATTCTGTTGCTCTAACTTGGGGTGATGATTCTGTTGCTAAAGGTAGTAAATCCGGAACAGTTTTATCCTAAAGTAGAATTTCAGAAGTGCAGGATTCAGGAGTTAGATAAAATTAACTATACATCTGAATCTTGATGTTTTCTGACTCCACAAGTAAAATCATCAATCTATGAAGATACTAATTCTCAATGCCGGTTCTAGCAGCCAAAAGAGTTGTCTTTATGAGATTACAACCCCCATTTCTACCCTAGTCTCCCAACCCCTTTGGGAAGGGAAAATTAACTGGAGTCAAGACCAAAATCAGGCAGAAATTATAGTAAAAACGGCTATTGGTGCAAGATTACAAGAAACTATTATCGGTGATTCTCGACAGATACAATTTACTTATTTGTTATCAACTCTCACAGATGGTACAACTAGGGTAATTGATGATTTATCGGCCATAGATGTAGTTGGACATCGAGTAGTGCATGGTGGACAAGATTACCGGGAAGCAGTGATAATCACGGAAGACGTAAAACAGGCGATCGCTCGGTTATGCAATATCGCACCAGCACACAACCCAGCAGCTTTGGCAGGAATTGAAGCCATGGAAAAAACCTTACCCCACATTCCCCAAGTCGCTGTTTTTGATACCGGATTTCACAGCACCTTACCCGATGCCGCAGCTATCTATCCCATCCCCTATGATTTAGTACAACAAGGTATTCGTCGCTACGGCTTTCATGGTATCAGCCATCAGTATTGCGCCCATCGAGCAGCAGAAATTCTAGGTCGAGATTTATTATCTCTGCGGTTAATTACTTGTCATTTGGGAAACGGTTGTTCCTTAGCCGCCATTAAAAATGGTTGTAGTATTGATACCACAATGGGATTTACCCCCCTAGATGGTTTAATGATGGGTAGCCGTAGCGGTGCTGTTGATCCAGGGATGTTAATTTATTTATTGCAACAGTATAATTACTCCAGTCAAGAATTAGATAATGTATTAAATAATGCTTCGGGATTATATGGTATTTCTGGGATATCCAGCGATTTAAGAAAGGTGATTGCCGCCAAAGAACAAGGTAATCAACGCGCCCAACTAGCCTGGGATATATACGTACATCGTTTACGGGCTGGAATCGGGGCAATGCTGGCAAGTTTAGGAGGTTTGGATATTTTAGTTTTTACTGCTGGAGTAGGCGAAAAATCCGCAGGAATACGTCAAGCAGCTTGCGAAGCTTTTGGATTTTTGGGACTAAAAATTGATCTAGAGAAAAACCAGCAACAGCCTACTGATATTGATATTGCTACATCGGATTCCACAGTGCGCGTATTAGTGATAACAACTCAAGAAGATTGGGCAATTGCTCAACAATGTTGCAAAATGCTACAAAAGGCAGAAGGTTAGGGGGCAGGGGAGAAAATTCTATTACCAATTACCAATCACCTAATATGTTTTTATCTCGTGAAGCTATTACCACACCATTAGTCGCTGGTTTGTGTATTCTTGGCATTAGTTTAATGCAAGCACCAAAACTGCAAAAACTATTAATTAATAAACAATCTAGTTCTGTAGAAGCTTTAGAAAAAGATATAAAAAAAGAAAGTTTGCGTTTAAACTTACTGCAAAAGTTGCCCAGTTTTGGTTATAAAAACCTGATTGCAAATTGGGTATATATTGATTTTTTACAATTCTTTGGTGATGAAGAAGCCAGAGATAAAACTGGATACAGTCTCAGTCCAGAATATTTTGAAGTAATTTTAGGACGTGATCCCCGTTTCCTAGCAGCTTATCTAGGACTTTCTGTAAGTAGTTCTTTATACGCTGGTATGCCAGAAAAGTCTATAGCTTTAATGGAAAAAGGATTAAAATCTTTATCTCCCCAATTACCCCAAAAATCCTACTTTATCTGGCGTTATAAAGGCACAGATGAATTATTATTTTTAGGCAATGCAAAAGCTGCACAAATATCTTTTCTCAAAGCTTCAGAATGGGCAAACACTTACAACGACGAAGAAAGTAAGCACGTAGCATTTCTTTCTCAAAAAACAGCGGAGTTTCTGAGTAGAAATCCTGATAGTAAATCAGCACGAGTTGCTACATGGATGACAGTGTTAAATAACAAAGTAGATGAAAAAACCCGTAAACGAGCAATTCGGGAAATTGAAGCCTTGGGTGGACAAGTAATTACAAATCCTAACGGCACAAATACTATTAAATTACCAGAAAAAGATTAATTGGTTTGGTGACGCTTGACTGTTGACCGCTCCTCAGAATAGCTACAATAGAACTCCTATCATTCTCAGGTTTTAGACCTGTGAAGGATGGGGGATTATTTTTAGCATGACAGGAGAATTATTTTGAGGTATCTTAAAATAAGTTAACATAATTATCATAATGTCCTCTTTCTTAGATTCTTTACAGAAGCTAGGTATAAGCAGCAAACAAGTACAGGAGAATAAACATCGGTGAATAATAAAAGGTGGCGAAATACGGGGCTATACGCGCTCCTGTTTATAGTTGTCATTGCACTGGGAACAGCATTTTTCGATAAACCCCAAAATAATAGAGAAACATGGCGCTATAGCCAGTTTATTCAAGAAGTAGAAAAAGGAAAAGTTGATAAAGTCAGTCTCAGCGCAGATCGCTCTACTGCACTGGTAACTCCCAACGATGGTACAACCAAAAAGATTGTTACCCTAGTTAATGATCCAGATTTAATCAATACTTTGACAGCTAAAGGTGTTGATATTTCCGTATTGCCTCAAGCAGACGAAGGATTTTGGTTTAAAGCTCTCAGTAGCTTATTTTTCCCTGTATTACTGCTAGTAGGGTTATTTTTCTTGCTGCGTCGCGCTCAAAGTGGTCCTGGTAGCCAAGCCATGAACTTTGGTAAATCTAAGGCCAGAGTGCAAATGGAACCCCAAACTCAAGTTACCTTTGGGGATGTTGCAGGTATTGACCAAGCTAAATTAGAGCTAAATGAAGTTGTAGACTTTTTGAAAAACGCCGATCGCTTTACTGCCGTTGGTGCAAAAATTCCTAAAGGTGTACTTTTAGTCGGTCCTCCTGGTACTGGTAAAACCCTCCTTGCCCGTGCTGTCGCTGGGGAAGCTGGTGTTCCATTCTTCAGCATTTCCGGTTCAGAATTTGTGGAAATGTTTGTGGGTGTGGGCGCTTCCCGCGTCCGTGACTTGTTTGAACAAGCAAAAACTAACGCTCCCTGTATCGTCTTCATTGATGAAATTGACGCAGTAGGTCGTCAACGTGGTGCTGGTTTAGGTGGTGGTAACGATGAAAGAGAACAAACCCTCAACCAGTTACTAACGGAAATGGATGGTTTTGAAGGCAATACCGGAATTATTATTATTGCTGCTACCAACCGTCCTGATGTATTAGATGCTGCCTTATTACGTCCTGGTCGTTTTGATCGTCAAGTTGTGGTAGATCGTCCTGATTATGCAGGTCGGAGCGAAATTTTAAGAGTTCATGCCCGTGGTAAAACCTTATCCAAGGATGTGGACTTAGATAAAATTGCTCGTCGTACCCCTGGTTTTACAGGTGCAGATTTATCCAACTTACTCAACGAAGCCGCAATTTTAGCAGCACGTCGGAATTTAACCGAAATTTCGATGGATGAAATCAATGATGCTATTGATCGCGTCTTAGCTGGGCCAGAGAAAAAAGACCGGGTAATGAGCGAGAAGCGCAAAACCTTGGTTGCATACCATGAAGCAGGACACGCTTTAGTTGGTGCGTTAATGCCTGACTATGACCCTGTACAAAAGATTAGTATTATTCCCCGTGGTCGTGCTGGTGGTTTAACTTGGTTTACTCCTAGTGAAGACCGTATGGATACAGGTTTATACAGCCGTGCATATTTGGAAAATCAAATGGCCGTGGCTTTAGGTGGTCGTCTCGCTGAAGAGATTATCTTTGGTGAAGAGGAAGTTACAACCGGTGCTTCCAACGATTTACAACAAGTGGCCAGAGTTGCCAAACAAATGATAACTCGGTTTGGTATGAGCGATCGCTTGGGTCCGGTAGCTTTAGGTCGTCAACAAGGCAATATGTTTTTAGGTCGAGATATCATGTCAGAACGTGATTTCTCTGAAGAAACTGCTGCTGCAATTGATGAGGAAGTACGTAAGTTAGTAGATACTGCTTACAGTCGAGCTAAGGAAGTATTACTAAACAACCGCAAGGTTTTAGATGAAATTGCCCAAATGCTGATTGACAAAGAAACCGTAGACGCTGAGGAATTACAAGAAATTCTTGGTAATAACGATGTGAAAATGGCAGCTTTTGCCTAATATTTTTCTTAAACTTTAAATTAGGGTAATTCTGGTTTCTCTGGAATTACCCTATTTTTTTATAACCGTGCATGATAAAATTGTCTAATTTATAAGGGAAATGCCGAAAACCCTTGAAGATGTAGCTGACTTAGGAGGCTACATCTGTGCTTTAGACAAGGGATGAAGGCTAGTTGCAGGATAAATCCTGCATTGACATTAATCGCGTTGCTGCTCAATATATTTCTTAACCGTTTCTGTACAAATATTTCCAGCAGTGCTTACAAAATAGCATAGATAT
>JACCDP011140549.1_pt1 | contig 13559 bp, 10 predicted proteins | sample 7445841 | NCBI WGS metagenome assembly JACCDP01 (sample SAMN15323441, study PRJNA562643) | freshwater metagenome | isolation source: river surface water | place: USA:Blue River Watershed | collected 2017-08-17
GTCGCCACCTCGCTTCAAGTCACCATAGATAATAAACCTGTCAAACAATTTGCCGTCAACGGCAGAACTCTCTCGATCCTCGAACCTGTGTCAGCCAACAATCAAAATATCTCCGTGCGTTACAAGCACAGCCCCGTCCCTATGAAAAAATCCTTTAGCCCCAAACTAGCTGCCGACGCTAAAACAGTTCAGGTCTATGTGAATGGCGAAAGCTTGCCAAGTGAGTCCTATCAGGTCAATCCCCAGACTGGCAGTCTTGAGCTCGCTGATACTCCCTCAGAAAATGCTCAGGTCCTGCTTCGCTACCGACCCGATACAGCTCTGCCCAAGCAGTTCAGTGTAAGCCGTAATGCGGTGCCTGATTCTATTCAAGTCACCGTAGGAGGGAATCAGGTCAACGCTTTCTCACTTGACCCTAATTCACGTCAACTCACCCTGGACGAAGCCCCACGAGATGGTGAAACAGTGCGCATCAGCTACGAGCTTCCAGGGGACAAGACCTTGGAATACCCTGTCGTAGGTGCCTTTCCCGACAACATCGAAAGCTTCGATCTCGTCGACGCAGTGAGTGGTGAGTCGATAGGTGCTGACTTACAGAACGGCCGCTTAGTGCTCCCTCCCAAAGCTATAGCTTCGGGACGCAAAGTTCGCGCGGCATATAACTTGAATTATCCTATCGACAACAAGATTTATAAGCTGAAGCTCGATAAAATTCCCTTCCCCGATACTCTGCGTGTCGAAGCAGGCGGAGATCTGGGTGTCTGCACCAAAAATCTAGAGATCCTCCCCACTCAAGTCAGCTTTAGCTGCAGTGATGAAGACTTTGAAAATATCGCGGTAAGTTACCAACACGTGCAAGACTATCGAAACAGCTTTCCCATCAGCGTAGACTACTCAGGGCCTCGTGAGCTGCGAGTCTACGTGAACAAGAAGGAGATTAAAGACTTTTATGAAGTGGGTGATCAGGTGGTCATCTTGAAAAAGAACCTCCCGCCAGGAGCTGAGGTACAGATTCTGGTAAACCCCAAATAATAGAGGAACTTGTACCAGATTCTGCATTCCGTTAAACTAGAGGAAAAGAGTCTGTGAGTGGAGACACTCACAGACATCCTTTTTGGGGCTCACTACCCCGCGAAAGCAAAACAGGTGAGGATTGCAACAGGGGTATGCCTCGTTCTACGTTTTTTGCAGCTAGATAGCTCACTCGCCCGCAAGGGCGGGTGTGGATCATCCCGCCACTTGGCTTTTAGGCAAAGCTCCGCCCGACCTGTTGAAACAAGTCACCGGTTAATAGACCCGTGTAACCTATGCCATGGGCAGAGGCCGCAGCTCTTACAACCTTTCAAAAACCGACAATGATAGCCAGTTCAAGGTTCAAGAGGCACTGATTTACTTTGTACGGGCTCTACCCGTCCTCCCATTAGGTCTTACGGATCAGACATACTCCTTTAGGCAAATCCAGATCGTCCACGTGAATCTCGTAGTCGTCAAACTTTCGAGCGACAGTGGCGGGATCGCGTCGATTGACGCGAATGCGTTCTAGAAGCTGATGAGCAGGTGCAGAACCCAAGGCAGAGCTGTGCTGAAAGACATACAGAGCTCGGGTAGTCATCAGGCCGCGAGAAGCGGAACGATCGTGTTCAAACATATTGATCAGAGCTTGCCAAAGCAGCTCCAAATCATCCTCAGTGAAACCAACTTTTTTAGCCAAAGGCGCAGAAATAAAGCCATTCGCTCGGTACAAACCATACGGTATCGTATACTTTCTACCCATCGAACGCGCTTCTGCCCCTTGGCGATGCACCTCTTTTTCAGAAGTCACCGCAATCCTCGTGAGCGTATGTTCGACGGGAATGACCTGATCGATACTGCGAGCAAAGGTGAGCTGGACAGGACCTTTCACCTGACCACAACGGTACTGTCCTGTGGACATAACAGCACCAAAGGCCCTGACATCATAAAAACGTTCGCACATCCAACGTTGGGCGCGATCCATTTTGTCAAAATCCGACAATTCTTTGAGTTCGTCCAATAGCCCGAGTTCGCGGTAGGCATCGCGATGCAGATCATTGAGGATGGCGCGTTCTTTGATGTAGATGTCGAAGGCAGGTTCGTCGGGGAAGGCTAAGGACACGAAATTGCGAATCTTGCGTTTGAGACAAACGTCGGTGACAAGCCCTATTCCTGTTTCAGGGTCAAACCGTGGAAGATTGCCCGCTTCGGGATCGCCGTTCGGGTTTCCATCGGTGACATCAAACAGGAGAGCAAAATCGTATCGAACTTGGATACTATTCGCCAACGCTGACTCCCGAGGACAAAGAGGTCCACCCTCGTTCTCACGAGCCAAAGCTCCGAGCGAGGAGAGTCTTTATCCCTTTATGTCTCCGCCCCAGAATCCATGCGTTGAATGACAACGGATCCTGGATAACGTCCGCGTGGTGCGAGCGGTGTTCTCACCTAACCGCTCTGTTCCTGTTCTCTCGGGCGACGAGGTGTAAAATATTCCTGTCGCTGATGGTAGTATCCAATGACAAATCGCCCCTGATCGGTGAGACTGAGGCTGCTTGGAATATGATCGATGGACAGAAAGAGCTGCGCAATATCACGCTCAAATCGATCTCGCAAGGTCTTATTCGGGATTCGAGAGAGCTGCATATTTTTTTGCCGAAGTATCTGAGGAAAAACTGCAGCTGGTGAAGTCGAAGCGGTCGTGTAATAACGATCGCGAAGATTCGAAGAGTGTTGGTTGGCTTCCTCTTGGAGACGCTCGAGCACAGCAAAGAGTCGCCCCAAAGTATAGGCTATATTTGTAGACTCAGAGTCCAAGGCCACACCAACTTCCTCCTGAACTTGATTGAACTTGGCCCAACGGACCAAGTATGCCTTGATGATCGCAGCTCGCTGGTAGCTTATTTTTTTTTCTTTTCTTATGAGTCCCATGTTAATACAAAACCAAGTCTGTGGATACATTTTGCCACTCGCGATCGCTGTAAAAAGTTCGAGCATACGATTGCTTTCGACAACCTCGCTCCGTTCCTCTTCCGCCATAGCTCCTGCTAGAGCATAGAGCGAAAGGGTTTGAGCTTCGTAGGGAGCATGGATGAGGCGAAGGTCCGAAAAAAATTCTCGCAGTCTCATCTGAAGTTCTTGCAAAATAAATTTTTGCCAGTATCGTACGGCTATGCGTGTTTTTTGAACACTAAGCGCAAGAACATAGAAAGCCCTTGTATCCTGAGCCCAACGTCCCTTTTGAAGCTCCTCAAAAAAAGCTTGATATGCAGCCTGACCCGCATGCAATGTGAGAAACTGAGCGAAGCCTTGATCCCAATCCTCGCCCTCTTCTGTCCAAAATATAAGGCTGAGATCGTTAAAGTGCACGACTCTTTCTGATCCTGGCTTTAAGAGATGATTGAGAGCGCTGGTATAGGCGTAAGCTGCCTGTCGTCCAATAGGAGCATTTTCGCCCTGTTTTTTACCGAAAAAACGTGAGGACTCTTGTTGAAAACTTACCAAGGTTGCACCTGTTCCCAATGCACCTTTGAGACCTTTGATACTGGGATGAAGAACAGCGAGCTTATCGTTACGCCCGGTGACCAGACACTGAATCTCTGGCCCCTCCTCATCATCGAGTCTCTGTCGTATCCACGTCTGAAGGCTCGCATCCTCTGCTATGAGCTTTGACTCCCCGGCCAAGCGAAAGCTTAAAGTCGGATGCCTAAAACGCTTTGCCGCCATGGCAAAGACACCGGCAGCAGCTGCCCAATGTCCCTGCTGATAAAATTGCTGCAATGCAAAAAGCCCCTCGTGTGCTGGATTCTCTCGAGCGGCTAGATCAATAAGTTCGGCAAAAGCTTTTCTTTTTGGCGAAGCGGGGTCAGCACTCTCCTCTCCTTCAGAGATGCCTAAAACATAAGAGGCCTGATCCCAAAAAAGATTGGGAGCAATCTGTCGTGCTCGCTTTCGCTCCATGGGCAAGAGAAAACTTTCTTGCTCATGCGCACTGAGATTGCGGGTGGGGAGCAGTCTAAGAAAAGAACCGTCCGGAGCTACTTCAATGAGAAAGTCGAGTCGTCGATACTGAAAGCCGTAAGTCCCCATCTGTGACTCCGGTCTGAGCCTTTGCCTCTCGTAGTAGGCGCAAAGCTCTTCGAGTATCATGAACGCAACTCCTCACTGCAGGCGGGTGGAACTTCGAGCACTCCCGCTCTCAATTCGGCCCGAAAGAATTGGGGTTGGGGATCCTTGTGTCGATAATCAAGATCGTAAAGCATCCATCCCAGATCCTTGTCGATGTTAAGGGTCTGGCTGAAGTCCCCTTCCTCTCTATACTCGAACTGCGCACTAAACTCACGACAACCCAAATAGGGCTGATTAAAACACTGCCCCCGACGTGCGCGCCGTTCAAACATCGAAGCAAACTTTTCGAGATTATCGCGGGGGCCAGCTCGCTCACTGAGGGAAAATCGTGCCTGCACCATGTAGCTCACATCTTTGAGCACCAAGCTCGAACGCTGCACACGCTCGTCTTCTATCCACACCCCAGGTGCTGGTCCGTGACCCGCCCACGCGTTTTTGAGTCGAGGCAGACTCGCCAGCGATTCCACCTCATTGCGTCGAACGCTGCACCACTGGATGGGCTTTAGCACGCCAATACGCTCAACCTCCCAGCGGAGAGCAGGTTTCCAGAGGATAGACTCCAGAATGCCACGAGCCGCCGAAGGTGTCATAACTTCATAGGAAACCCGTTCTACCTTCATCTCGGGACGGGTAAAACAAGCATAAAACCCCGACACCTGCAGCCAAACTTGTCTATGTTCTGCACTCTGCAACATAAGCGTCTCTTTGTTCTGAGATTGTGGGGAGAAAGCTCTAGATCATTTTACCGCGCCTTGCTTGGAAACAAAGATAAAAAAAGATGGCCGGGGTGACTTAAGCTCTGGTATCTAAAAGACTCGACGCTCTCTGTTAGCGCTTATTTGACATACCTCAGGTGAGGATCTTTATGCGGGTGCCTTTTATCGATCTCAAACGCAGCATCGAACCAGTTCGCGATCAGATTCTCGCTGACTGGACACATTGCCTGGACAACTGCGAATTTGTCGGAGGCCCCGGTGTTCAAAAGCTCGAAAAATCACTGATGCAAAAACTCGCGGCGGAACATGTCGTGACCTGCGCCAACGGAACTGATGCCTTGGTGATCGGACTTCAGGCGCTCGGTATTAAGGCAGGGATGAAAGTCGCAGTTCCGAACATGACTTTCTGGGCCCCCTTCGAGGCTATCGTCCAGATCGGAGCTATTCCCGTCTTGGTCGATATCGATCCTGTAGATCTTCAAATGGACTTCGCCGAGTTTCGGGCAGGACATGAGAAGTTTGGTTTCGACGGCGCTATCCTTGTCCACCTCTTTGGTTGGACGAGCGCTTTACTTCCGGAATTTCGCCAGTACTGCCGTGAACACGGCATCGCTCTGCTCGAAGATGGAGCACAGTCCTTCGGTGTGAGTTTCCAAGGTGAGTCGGTCTACAGCAAGGCTGAAATCGCGACGACCTCGTTTTATCCAGCCAAGGTGCTAGGTGCTGGCGGTGACGCTGGGGCTATCATGGTTCGTGATCCAAAGACCGCCGAGCTGGTGCGCGCTTTTTGTAACCACGGTCGTGCAGGTCATTACACCTACGACTACGTCGGCTGGAATTCACGTCTGAGTGGAGTGCAGGCTCACTTCCTCCTCCGTATGCTTTCTCAAGTGGACGAGCTCATCGCTTCACGACGTAAAGCAGAAGACTTCTATATCAACTTCTTCAGCGAGTATACCCAGCACTGCATCGTCCATCAAGCGCCGAAGGCTGTTCAGGGCAACGGCTATCTGATTGTTCTCGAAAGTCTCCATAAGACCGGTGATGAGCTTGCAGCTGCTTTGAAGGATGCCGGCATCGGCTGTGCCCGCACTTATCCTCAAACCCTTGGCGAGCAAGGCCCAGCCCTGCAGGCCCTTCGCACCTCAGACCTCTCTCACAGCCATCGTCTGAGTCGCATGGTGATCAATTTACCTTTGTTTGCAGGCATTACCGAAGCCGAGTGCAAAATCTCAGCTGAGGCTCTCTTGCAAGCATTTCGTGCCTAACCGGGATCTTCCGTCCCACCTTTTTCTGGAGGAGCTATGCTGAGCGAACGTCACTATCGGTCCGAAGTCCGCGCGCCTTTCGAACATGCTTGGAAGGCCCTCATGGATGAAATCGAACATCCTGAACATTTCAATCGAGGCATCCTTAAGTCTCGCATACTCGAACGTTTTAATAGCGGCGTCTTGCGTGTCGTATCTGTCCCTGATGCTGACGTGCGAGAAAAAATCACCTTCGACTTTGAATCAGGCTCCATCGAGTCCCATCTCGTCGGCCACCCTGTTCTCGTCGGCGTCATTCGTAAAGAGCTCAAACCAGATCCCAGTGATCCCTCGCGCTTGATGCTCGAAAGTCACATAGAATGGGAAAGCAATAGCGAAGCAGTGGATAGCATGATCCGACGTAATGTCGAACGCTTTGTCACTCAAAGTCTTGAGGCGGTGAAGTCGACGGCAGAGACGCGATATCAGGCAAGCCGTTAAGGGAAGAGCGGGCGGGCCCTTCTTCAGGGCCCCAAGATCCTCGGTACCGATTAGGGTCCGCGGTCTTCTGCCTGCTGCTCTATGAGATCCTCTACCCAACTCGCCAGGTTTTGTCCCCCTTCCTGAGTTTCATAGAGTCGATTGCTACTGATAAACGTATGGGTCGTCGTGGGAATGATAAAGGTCTTGATACTCTCCTGCAGATAGTTCTTTTTGAGACTCGTGATCGCTTGCTCATACAGCGCTGGCTGCATTCCAGGAATCAGCACACGACAGTCGTTTTGAGAAAACCCAAAAAACGTCCGCAAGACTGAATCCTGTGTCGCAAGTACAGCTCCTTGTTGAGACGAGCCGTAGCGATCACGGATATAGTTGGCGAGCTCTAACAATCCCCCACCATCAGGATTTCGACATGTTACACACTCCTTGGGTAGCGCTTCGTTGAGGCCCCAGAGAGTCCGAAAAGTCTTTTGAAGACAAGGCCGCAGATAGGCATCCTCGAGTGGCACTCCGGAATCATCGAGCAAGACCACGGGAGTTGGCCCATACGCTTCCTGAATCCAAGAATAATTGAAGATTGCACCAAACCCTCCGGCACTCACTCCGGTCAAGAGAACTTGCGAGGTATCAGGCAGAGCTTCGCGAATTTTCTCAACAAAGAGCTGCATGTTTTTATAACCCATAAACTGCTGACTGCCACTCACTCCAGAGACGGTCACATTCCGACGCGAACCGCCAAAGATATCGCCTGTGCAGTAGGGAACGTACACCATATTCCAGCCACGCACGGGATTATCGTCACGATCGGCAAAGATCCCCTCTTTTCCAGGGCTTTGGGTCGCAGAGGCAGGGTTTTGACCGCATGTCAGGTTATTAAAGCAAGCTCCCCCCCCCTCGAGATAGATCACCAAACGATCATCGAAGGGATTCCGGCGCATGTAGTAACCCGCTGGACTCCCATCTCGGCAGACAGCACCCGTGGTTTCATGCCATTCCCAAACTGCGTTTGAGCTCTGTGCCTGGGCAAGACCTCCTGCCGCAAACGAGACACTCCAACAGAACCAAGACCATAGCTTCGCAAGCGAGCGTTTTCCCATAATTCCCCCTAAAAGGTTGGTGGTTAGGGGGAGTATCGGAGGAACTGGGGGAGAGGTGAGGAGCTTAAAGAAATTTCAAGAGGCTGAGGCTCAAGCCTTTCAGCCTATGCTTTGCACTGAGGACACAGACCAAAGAGCTCAAGGGAGTGATGCTTTAGGACAAAGCCGTAGTCCTTAGCTATCTGTTCCTGCAGCTTTTCAATCTGAGCATTATGAAATTCGATGACCTTGTGACACTGAAGGCAGATGAGATGATCGTGGTGCGATCCAGGAGTCAAAACCTCAAAGACTGACTTGCCATCAGTAAACTGCTTTTGGTCGACGAGACCGGCCTCCCGCAAGAGATTGAGGGTCCGATAGACAGTCGCCAGACCAGGGTTCTGATCAGAACCTTTCAGATGCCCATAGAGCTCCTCAGCACTCACGTGACTATCCATCTTAAGAAATTCTTCGATGATGTAATTCCGCTGCTTACTTTGCTTAAGCTGCGCTTTGGCGAGATATTGGTCCAGTCGCTCCCAAAACCAAGCATAGGTTTCCGTCTTTTGTTTGCTGGCCATAGAGGAACTCCTGAACGAGCGCGTGCCTTGAGTGAGATGCCACAGAAGATGATTCAGAACTGACACTAACGAGCAGGGGATAAAGTGTCAATCAGAAAGGCTTTTTCAGCGCTTCAAAGCTCGCCCAAACTCTCTCGCCAAGGGATACCTTCCACAAAAAAATTTTAGACATTAATCTTAAGAACTTGCCTTATCCCATGTCGATACCGCACAATCATGAGAATCCACTCCCACAGGGAGCTCTTGTTTTATTCTGCGACGGATTCACCATGCCAAAGTTTCGAACTAAGACGTTCCTCACTTCCCTTGCTCTGGTTCTTTCCCTGGTCCTTGGCGGAGCTTTTTACTGTATCTGGTACAATCCCATCACTCTCAGACTTTTCTACGACAAAGCGCTCTTGCAGATGGCCATAGAGGAACCCGAGCTGCTGTCTTCTCTACGTCCCTTAGACTCACTCGGCCTTGCTTTTTATCGCAGGCATCTGACAGACGTCTCCCTTGCTCAAGATCAGCGAAAACTCACGTTTTATCGGCAAACTCTAGCAGACTTGGAGAGCTATAAGAATCATAAGCTCGAAAAATCCGAAGCGATGTCTTATCGCATCTTCAAGGACTATCTCACTGATTCCATCGAAACTGCCGAACAATGGGCCTGGTATCATTACCCCGTTACGCAGCTCGATGGCATCCAGCTCAGCTTTCCTGAACTGATGATTCAGACGCATCTTGTTCACAATGTAAGAGAGGCCCACGACTATATTCTTCGTCTCCAAGAATTGCCGCGCAAGATGCAGCAAACCCTCGAACAGATGGAAGAACGTGAAAAACGGGGACTCATTGCCCCACGATTTGCCCTCGAGGGAGCTCTAGCCCAAGTCGATGCTTTCTTGGAGCCTCCCGCAGAGCAGAGCATCTTGCTCACAAGTCTTCAGGAAAAACTTGAACATTCAAAGCTCAGTAAAGTTCAAAAAGCTCATATCATAGCGCAAGCCCAGGACGCCTTAAGCCATGAGGTGTACCCAGCTTTCCGCGAACTCAAAGCTCACCTGGAAAGGATTCTACCTCAAACGTCTAATGATGCAGGGCTTTGGCGCTTTCCCGAAGGTGATAAGGCCTACCGTCACCAGCTTCGCTTTCACACCACCCTCGATCTCGATCCTGAAGCAGTCCACCAGTTGGGCCTTCAGGACGTTGCACGCCTTGAGGCCGAGATGCGTGCCCTATTTGCTAAAGAGTATGGCAGCTCCGAAGGAACTATCGATCAACTTTTCCAACACCTCGTTGAGGATCCTCGGTACTATTATCCCGATAGTGAAGAGGGGCGTAAACAAATCCTCGAAGACTATACAGCTATCCTCAAAGAGATCGAAGCTAAAGCGGAGCTCTTTGTGAATGCTCTCCCTCGCGCTAAAGTTATCGTCGAGCGTATGCCCGCTATTGCCGAAAAATCAGCTCCCGGCGGTTCCTACACCAACGCTTCGCTCGATGGCGCCATTCCTGGCAAGTTTCACGTCAATCTCTTTGACATCAAGGCGACCCCCAAATTTGGCATGCGAACGCTCAGCTATCACGAGATGGTACCGGGCCATCATCTACAGACGGCACTAGGTTTTGAAATCAAAGGCCTACCTTTTTTTCGGCGCTTGATGCCCTTCACCGCCTACGTCGAAGGCTGGGCTCTCTATGCCGAATATCTTGCGTGGGAACTCGGGTTTATGCAAAAGCCCTCGGATAACCTTGGCCGCTTACAGTCCGAACTCTTTCGCTCAGTGCGCCTGGTGGTCGATACTGGCATTCATGCCAAGCGCTGGTCGCGTGAGCAGGCCATCGCCTATATGAAAGAACATACGGGTATGGCTCTTTCCGAAGTGACGGCAGAAGTCGAACGGTATAGTGTCGATCCAGGCCAAGCCTGTGCTTATAAAATTGGGATGATGAAGATCCTAGAGCTGAGAGCACAAGCCCAAAAAGAACTAGGACCGCGCTTTTCGATTCCGGAATTCCACAAGCAAATTTTGGAGGAAGGTCCCATTCCCCTTCCTCTGCTCGAAGAAAAAATCCAACGCTGGATCACCGAGACCAAATTACATGCGTAGTCTTCCGAGGAGCCTCTGCTTAGCGAGCGATCTGCATGGTCGTACAATGCACGGCTCCACCCTTGGCAATCAGGCTATCGGAAGATATCCACTCGACGGTGAGACCTTCAGCCTCATGCAAGGCTTGTACTTTTTTATGATACTCAGCTAGGTACTCCGCATCGATATACTTGCCATCGACACCATCGAGGGGATTGGTTGGTGCCTGGTACTGAGGAATAAAGACTTTCCCATTCAGGATCAGCGAATTGCTAAAGGATCGAAAGAGATTGAAGCCATCACTTGCAAAGCTGGGAGCCGGCATAGGAATCCGCACCACCCGATAACCGAGTGCACTGAGCTCTTTGGCTCTTTCTTCCAAGTAATTTCTGATCTCGACAACTTTTACTCTATCCTCTGAAGTATAAGCTTTGAGATTCAAAGTCTCTTCACCCAGCTCACTCACCACAATCGTCTGGTCATTCAAAAACTTTGCCCAAAGATCTATATGTCGCGTCCCTTCGTAGGGCATGCTCGGAAAAATCTCTACAGTCCGGCAGCCGGCAAAGTCACGGTAGTAAGTACGAATCTGTTCTGCATCGAGAACTTGATCGCCATCAAGCTCGACCTTTGCGTTTGCCCGGAGCACACGATCTGTCATGAGACAGTCGCCACGACTGTTGTTCATAAAGTTTCCGCCTTCGTTGTAGACGGGCACGGACACGCGCTGAACACCAAGCATGCGGGACAATTCTTTGGGGATACTGTCATCTGCAGGACGATCGGAATAATAATTCAGATCGAGGAGCCTCACCTCACCCTCCCGGGTATGAGCTGTGAGGGGCGCATAATCGCGGGTCCATTCGCGAAGCTGGCCTGCTTCAGGCGCTCTCACCAACTGTATGGCAGAGGCATACTTACCCGCAACTTCATAGAGTTTCGCGAGGTCTTTTAGCTCAGACTCACGTGTATAGTCCTTGGGTACTGCGACCCAAAGCGTTTCGATACCAGCCTTGAGAAAGCTCAGGGCCATATCCTCACGCCCATGTTCGGTAAACATGGTGTAGGCCATCAAGACTCCTTGGCTAGGAGCATATTCGGGCAGCACCGCCTGCTGGTTGCGAAAGGCATCCATGGCGCTAGCTTCGACCTGTTCGTAATGTCCCTTCACATGACTGTTTGGAGTCTGGTCGGCACAGGCGTTGAGAATACTCAAAAGGCTAAACGTGATCACGGTAAAAGGCTGAAATCTGCTGCGCATCCACTGTCCCATAAGAGTCTAACCTTACTGTGTAAAGAGAGCAAAATTGCCCCCAAAGGTGATAACGGAGAGACGTTCTAACGACAAGCGCTACTGCAAGTTTTTAACCAAAAAAAATCTCCCCTGTGGGACCTGCATCTAGCAGTCCACAGGGGAGACTCATCATGAATTTTTAGTTGCCGTGATCTGTCAAGGTATAGAGGAAGGCAACGATCGCATCAATTTCAGCTTCCGTCAAACGGGAAGCGCCGCGTCTCTGACCAAATGGGGCTTCGAAAGTTACATTATTTTGGTATTGAGCCGGAAGATCGTCAAAGCTCAGACCTTGATTGTAACTATTGTACCATTGCTCAGGAAAGGCATCGCGTGTTGCATAAAAACGGACCACATCATGCAAGTTTTGAAAAATACCGTTATGCATATAAGGAGCTGTGAGTGCGATATTACGCAGTGTTGGAACTTTGAAGTAACCGCAGAATTCGCTCAAATCCGTGACCCCTGCCGTCACCGCGCGCACTGTCGAATTTTGACAGAGACCTAGGTCGTAAAAACTTGCCGTACGATTAGCTGGGATGTCTCGGTTCCGGGGAACACCAATATTCTCGTAGGAAAAGTCCGTGAAGAGCCATTCTCTTGGATTGGATGAGTTTTCGTTCCCTGCATGGCAATGAAGACAGTTGCCTTTGTTAGAATCTTTAAAGAGAGCGTAGCCATAAGCTTCCTTTTGGCTCAACTGAGTCTGACCTGCAAGAACAGCATCAAATTTGGAGCTGAACATCTTATCTTCAAGACTGCGTTCATAAGCCGAAACTGCATTCGCTACGTGCTGAAAGGCAGCATCGTCATCAGCAAAGGCATTGTCGCCAAAAGTACTTGCAAAAAGACCTGCATAGGGACTGTTGCGTATTTTGGCGATGACAGCGGAAGCGGATGGGTTATTCATCTCGATAGGATTGAGAAAGGGACCTTTCGCTTGATCAGTCAAAGTTACCGCTCGTCCATCCCAGAAGTGACCACCAAAAGGTTCGAAGCTTGTTTCACCATGTTCTTGACTAGGACGAAAGTGAAAGAATGGAGTAAATTTTGAATAAAGCATCGATGGAGAATTACGAGTCCCGATAGATCTTGGCAACGAGCCAACAGCCACTGCAGGAATAGGTGACCCATTGTTGCCTGTAAATGCGAGAGTTTCTACGTGACAAGAAGAGCAGGCAACTCCGCGAGGCTCCGATAGATTCTTGTCATGAAAAATGTAAGCACCAAGCTCGATCATCTCCGGGGAGGGAGGACCCTGCATCTCATCTTCGGTACAGGCGACCAGAGCTAAAGCCACTAAGGAAAGCCGGAAACTGTTCGAAAAAATTTTGGACACTCTCATAGAACTTGCCTCAAGTTGTGCATCTTAACCGTTTTTATTCTTTATGGGCGGTTTGTTTAAGCATGCACCAAGGGCAATGAGCAATAGAACAATCTTGCGAAACGGGGGCTATTTCTAGGGACATTATGCTTAAGGTAAGAAGCACAAGGATCCCCATTCGAGACTATACTTTGCGCATATGACTCAAGCGTTCTTCTATGCGAGCGGGAAACTTACGTTGAGCAAAAAGCTGCTCTAACTCCGAAAGGCTAAGGTAAGCGTTTGCACCTTCTCCTTTTTTCATGATCTTCAGGAGTACAGGCCATTCGCCATTCATCAACTTGCGGTCAATCGAGCGCTTTTTGGGAGCTCGTGCAAAATTCTCATCCATCATGCGCTCGAGCTCTGACAAGCCCAATCCGAGTTCCTCACCGCTTCCACTTGGGTACATCTTAGCAAACTGCTTCAAACGCGCAAACTGAAAGGGATCGTAGCTCCCATCTGCTCTGAGGATCTGCGAGTTGACTGATTTTTTATCCAAAGGGCCGCCCCGAAGTTTAGAGAGATCAAGACCCTTGCGAACGGTCTTGAAGAGAGTCCAGGGAGCA
>JACCDP011078539.1_pt1 | contig 13558 bp, 13 predicted proteins | sample 7445841 | NCBI WGS metagenome assembly JACCDP01 (sample SAMN15323441, study PRJNA562643) | freshwater metagenome | isolation source: river surface water | place: USA:Blue River Watershed | collected 2017-08-17
TTCGGTTAAGTATTCATGACGCCTATTCGTAATGACGTGTTTGGAGTATTTTGCCCAGAATTCGGGTAGTTTGTCGGATGGAATGCAGAATGTTCCACCGGTTACGCCATGTTCGGCGCTAGGGATTCGGGTATGTGTAAATGAGACACCCGAGGATGATGGGTCGCCCTTTTTTATATAGTACTGTTTCATATATTGTTCGTATTCATTTGCACTTGCGTTTGCTGTAGATGATGTTGATGACATTTTTGATACTTGTGACTTATTTCGTGTTGAGTTGTTTGAAGGTTCCATTTGTATATTATAGGTGGAGATATTTTTATATCAATTTTTTATGTTTAAAAAATATCCCTAAAAATAGACAACCCTTGTTTGAATGAAAAGTAATATATGTCTAAAAACGACATAAAAATAAAACGCGTATGATATATATTGTTAAAGTATAGACAGAAGAAGTAAAACTACTTAAATTGAGGATGGAGAAAAATACAAATGCGTCATGTGTGGCTCCTCATAATAACGAAGAAATCAAGAATGAAATTATAACAGCTGCGTCTGCAAAACCATCTGCATCGCAAGCATCGCAAGCATCGCAAGCATCGCAAGCATCGCAAGCATCGCAAGCATCGCAAGATGTTTCAAATGCAAACGTACATATAGCCAAAGAAACCATAGAACGACTACTAAAAGACATAAAAGATATATATGTATCATCGCTTGAAAAGGATGGTATTTATTACAAACATTCGGATACAAATATTTTGAAAGCATATGTAATGATAGTAGGACAACCCGATACTTTATATTTTGGTGGGTACTATTTTTTTGAAGTTACATTTCCACCCGACTATCCGCATGCTCCACCGCTTTTTGAGTATTTAACAAATGATGGCATTACAAGATTTCATCCTCATTTTTATAAGTCAAAAAGAGTATGTTTATCGATTCTAAATACATGGAGAGGGGAACAATGGACGAGTTGTTTAACAGTAAAGTCTGTTTTATTGACATTATTGTCTATAATGGATAATGAACCAATGTTACATGAGCCAGGTGTTACGGAAAAACATCAGGATTATCAAAAATATCATACTATGATTTTGTATAAAAACGTGGAGTTTTCTTGTATACGGCTTATGGACGAATTTATGAGTACGACTATCATTCCCTTTGAAATGGAGTATAAGGAACATTTTTATAAGTTTATGGTCGAACGGTTTAAAGAAAATGCGAATGGGTTAAAAAAAGTTATTATGAATTCTATGAAGGTAAAGAACTATAATAAGTCTTATTCAATAAGCGGTTTATATAATATGTCATTTTATGTAAACTTTGATGAACTACTAGATAAACTAATAAAAACAGCGGGAAAATATGATGCTGTTGTAGAGTAGTAGAACTACTTGTCGGTGTATGTGTCGTGTATGTGTGGTGTATGTGTGGTGTATGTGTGGTGTATGTATGGTTTATGTCTGGTTTTATATAATTTAAGTAATTGTATAAAACTTAAGTAATTATATAAAATTGAAATAAACAAATAATCCTATACTATTATATACGAACATTATAACAAACAAGCATAGCATGCACTTTTGTATAAATTGTAGCAACATGTATTATATTCGGTTGTCTGAAGAAGACCCAAACTCAATTGTATATTATTGTCGAAACTGCGGTCATGAAAACAAGAATATTTCACTAGATAGTGTTACAATTTCAAAGACATCGTTTAAGCACAACAAGCAAAAATATAACTCAATTATTAACAAATATACAAAAATTGACCCAACCTTGCCGCGCATTAATACAATAAAGTGTCCGAATCAGTCTTGCAGCAGTAATGAATCGAATAAGGAAAAAGAGCGAGAAATTATTTATCTTCGCTATGATGATGTCAATATGAACTTTGTTTACATGTGTTCGACATGTGACACTGTGTGGAACACGGAACAGTCAATGTAATCATATTTAGAAGTGACATTCTGCTGTAATGAATATTTTTCTTTTCGGTCGGTGTAATAATATCAATATTACTAATACTATTAATAATATTAATACTATTAATAATATTAATAATATTAATAATATAAAATTGAAATAAAATCAATATAGTATATTATAAGATAGAAACATAGTTACACACACTCAATGAAAAAAACCGACCCCAAGTATGCATCAGATGACTCTGAACCTGAACCCGAACCCGAGTCGCCATCTGCTTCCGAAGGTGAAGGTGAAGGCGAAGACGGAAATAGTGACGAAGAACAAAGTAGAAGTAGAACCAACCGAAACACTATAAATAAAGTAAAGTCAATACTAGGATTTGGCAATGAAGATTCCGATAATGCTAGCCCCAAAGTATCTGACTCTGAAACGGATATGGAAGGAAATGATACCGAAGGTGAAGATATTGACGAAGAAGGTCAGATAGAAGAAGTCCCAAGTATCAAAAATGGATTTTCAAAATTGCTAGGGAGTTTAAAAAATGCTGTTAGCAACATAGGAAGTGAGAGTGGTTCAGCGGCAGTTGAAGCAGAAGAAGCGAATATAGATAAACCAGGAAGACGCAAAGGAAAATCGGCGGCTGCCTCCGCCTCTTCCTCTAGGAAGAAAAAGGTTCGCGGTATTCAACCAACAGAAGCAGAGCTAGCATATAATAGTGATGATGACGAAGGCGCAAATAGTGACGATGAAAATATGGACGATGACGACAATGACGATGACGAGTCAAAATTAAAAAAATTCGACAAAGATGTAAGAAATGAATATTTAGTAAACTTTCATCCCGAAAGTCTCATACAAAATTATGACGAGATTTATAACTTGGCTAGAGTTGTGCGTGATGAAAACGGTGTAATTGTAGATAGCTTGCACAAAACATTGCCTATGATGACAAAATACGAAAAAACAAGAATTTTGGGACAGAGAGCAAAACAAATCAATGATGGTGCTACTCCGTTTGTAAAAGTACCCGAAGGTATTATAGATGGCTATCTTATTGCCATGAAAGAACTAGAAGAGAAAAAAATACCATTTATAATTAGACGACCACTACCAAATCGGGGGTCGGAATACTGGATGGTCGAAGATTTAGAAATTATTATTTAACACTTCCAGCGCTTTCCGCAATCGAGACATGAAACAAATGTGGTCATCGGTTCGTCTGCTGACCTCGTCTGTAGTTGATAATAAGTACATTTTTTTGAGTGACATTTGCGACACGTGAACTTATCCGTGGATGCTTCCAATTTGGGCTCATACTTATTTTGGTCTCGAATTTTCTTGTCTTCGATTAATTTTTCCCATTTTTCTGGGCTCATTTCTTGATGCGTCATAAAAGCCAGTTTGTGAGCTTGAAATTCACGATTCTTTACCATGTTTAGTATTCTTTCATCTTTTAAATTTACATATATTGTACGAAGAAGGTCTAAATAAATTGCTACAAAATATATGTTATCCCATTTTTTTATAACGGATTTTTCTTTTGCCTTTCCTAAAGAACTATTGAAAATTCCTTTTTCAAGATTTGTCGCTATTTCACTATAATTACTGCCATTGCCATGACCGTCACTTTCACTAATAATTGAAGACAACTTTATGCGAACATTTTCGCGAAATTGAACAGGGTTTGATATTTGACGCATTTTTATATGTTGTGTGTGTGTGTGATTGTTATTAACTAGTGTTGTTTATATTAATAACAATCTATTTGTCTTTATTCAATTTTCCTATATATATAAAATACGGAAATACGGAAATATAACACAACTATGATTTAAGGAAGGTTTAATGCAGAGGATATCACACCCGTTGTGTCAAAAAATATTTTTTTAATTGTTTCAATTACATAAACAAAAAAGGCGAGAAACATAAGAACCCAAGGGAGGAGAACTAAAAACCATGAAAGATTGCTAAATCCTTTTTTGCACAAATAAGATAAAACCCATGTCCATAAAACAATAAAAACAGCTTGAACTACATATGATGTTCTTGTGTCTTTTTGATAGGTAAAATTAAGACTTTGTAAAAATGAATTATTCGCTTGGTTCAAAGTAATCTGTTGGGATATTGCATTCATTCCAAAGTAAGAAAGTACCATTAAAATAAATGAAACAATAAGATAAATCTGAGCAGGAGTGCAAATCTTGTCAAACATTGAATATTATACTATATATAATAATTTATAAAAAAATATTTACAAATTATTTAAAATAGTTACCTAACTTATTTACATTATTATATTCCGCTACTTACTTACTTACTTACTATATGAGTATTCTTCTTCGCTTAATTCACTTGATTCATCTGTTTTCCACCCCGCATCATCATCTTCTTCTTTTAAAACATACTTTTCATTCTCTCCTATATTATGTTTACCCTTGAGTTTCATTTTTGTTGAAACAGTTTTAGAAACAGTATTTCTGTTTTTTTTAAAGTACATACTTTCTACACCACCATCACCGCCATCGCCATCGCCGCCATCATTGCTACCATCTTCCGAAGACTTGTCGCCATCACTATCATCATCATCATCGTCATCGTCATCATCATCGTCACTTTCATCATCGCTACCTGCAACATCTACGTCAGAGTCACCTGCTGGTCCTCCATCTACAACAAACCCATCTTTTAAGTATCCGTCGCGAGTTTTCTTATTTTTAGGAATCGATTCTAGTTCATCTTCTTCATCATCATCGTCATCGTGTTCATCATTTGTAGCCAATGACTCAAAACCGCCAAACAAATACTCATAAATTTTATTCCATTTATCTTTTGTCAAATTTACATAATTATTTTTACTATCACGTGCAATCAATGCACATGCACCAAAAAATAACTCTGTATCAACAGGCGGGGGAAACTCATACTTATTTTCACTATTTGCTATACCATCATCCTTTGCCCATAACTCTACAATTATTTTACCTCCTACATTTTCTTTTTTATTTTTAGATGAATAACTCCATTGTGTTCTCTTACTAAACCCGTCAACTTTTTTAAACTTGCATTTCTTAGATAATTCCTCAGCACAAATTAAGGTCTCCTGAATATCATTGTCTTTTAAACTTCCATTTTTTTCAACAACAACAAAACTTATACTATTACTATTATCATTTTTTTTTATTTTTTTGTCATCATGACCGATAACATTTTTATTGAGCTTAACATTCATTTTTTCAGGTTTTGCATCTTGTGAATTTCTTGAATTTGATTTTGATTTCTGTTTCGATTTTTCATCAACAATTATTTCCATCTTTTTGAATCACTGCTAGAATATATCTTTTGATTACATTCGGTTTAAATAGTTTATCATATAATATATAAAGTTCAACTTAAAGAGATATAAATATAAAACATTATACCGTGTATATAGCTTGCAGGTTGTTTGTAGTATAAATGGAAACGTTACATGATAACAAAAAATATACTGTTAATAAAAAATATACTATTAACAAAAAAGATAAAAATGAGAGTCGTCCTCTAGATAGAGCGATGCCAATAAAAGTTTATTTTCCAAATATTTCAATAAATAAAATGAATGAAATTTTAACCCCTGATACGACGCCAGAAAATATGACAAATAAAAAAAATAAAATCGATATATCGAAATATTTAGTAGATGAAAGAAATAAAATTTTAATTTATGGTTCTTCTGGAATTTTTGAAATGACAAATAATAACTTATTTCAGTTGTACCCTGTAGACAAAAATATTAAGGAACTAACTATCAATGGTAACTTAAAATTATTACTTGATGGTTCTTATATGAAACGATATGATACGCCTTCATATCAAATACCATATAACCATAGTATAAAGTATAAAACAATTAGAACATATAAAAATGACATTAAATCAAATATAAAATTTATTATAGAAATTGAGAATGAATGTATATATGATTTTTATATGTTAATTACATCAGCTGATGTGACAAATAATGAAAATAAAAAAATAGAATTGAATAATTTCGTAAAAGATGAATTGTTGTCGTTTTTATCGAGGTTAAACTTATATAGGTAATTATATACAACAAATAAAAGATAAATGTGGAGCTGGATAATAAAAGTTACTATGGTTTCATTGTTATTTATATTTTTACTTCATTATTTATATTCATTTTTTAAGACAACATTAACTTCTCCAAAGTTGAAAGATTTAGTAAATAAACCCCAGGAAAAATACAATACTATTTATAACTCACTCAAAAGCACAGGAGATGGAGGAATCATACATACAAGAGAAGATAATAATACTAACTCATCTGTTATGAAAGATGAGCTAAAAAGGTATTTAAAAGAGTTAAATTTTTCTGATACTAGTAATAGTAATAGTAATAGTAATACTAACAGCATTAGTTGTTCAAATACAAATACAAATACAAATACAAATACAAATACAAATACTGAAAATATAAGTTCATATTCTGTAGTAACAGATAGTATATACTCTCCAAATAATATGATGACAAATGTAGGTGCAAATGGTATATCTACGCGAGTAAATAATATGCCAAATTATATGCCGAATATAAATGCCGTTAATACAAATATTGTACCCGATTATGGTACACCATCCATGTCATCTTCTTACGCTTCGGCATATTCTACTTATTAAGGTATATTTAGGAGGGGAGGGGGAGGGGAGGGGTATATAATATATGTAACATAGTTAAAGATATTTATATATTATAATACATTATACCGCTCCACCGTCGCGAACCACCATGACAACTAATATTAACACTCGAAGTCCCTATAATTCTAAACGGGAAACACGAGACCCATTTAGTATATCTTTTGATGAACAGAATGAAATATTGCGAAACTTTCCTTTAAACGTTAAATTTTCTTATGAAAAAAGTACTCATAAGAAAGTTTTATCAGATGTATATGTAATTATTCCAAAAGGTAAAAAATATTTTGTATGGTTTACGCATCGAAACAGAAAAAATATATGTGTTTTTCTTGAAATAGGATACCAGAGTAAAATAATGAATATGTTTTATCGTCATGTTTCGTTTGATGATGTATTATCCTATGGTACAATATTTTATGGTACACTATTTAAGACTAGAGTTAGAGAAGAAGAAGTGAATCATAAAAAAAATATATGCACTAGTGAAATCTTTTCAGTAGAAGATATTTCATATTATAAAGGCGATGATATATCTCGATACACATATCTAAATAAACTAAACCTAATTAAAAATATATTTGATACCAAGTTGCACTATAATATGGCATTTTTTAATAATGGTGTTGTTTTTGGGTTACCTGTCATGACTACCGACTTTATGGAAGCTTATGAAAAAGCGATGAATTTGCCTTATTCAGTATATTCTATTCAATATAAGTATTTTGACGACAAAAATTCGTCGCAATCGTTGACAGAATATTATCATTTTAATAACAATGGTGCTGGTGTTGGTGCTGGTACTGGTAGCCTAACTAGTTCAAGTGATACAAATAATATAGTAAATCATAGAAGCAATAATAGTAACGATATTTATACTGTCCATGTAAATAAATACAATGATAAACCATCGACGACGAGTGAACCTATCAAACAAAAAATAATGGCAAATGATATATATAAGGTATTCTTTATAAAACCAGATTTACAAAATGATATTTATTACTTATACCAAACCAGTACTACAAATTTTGACGTTATTTCAAAAGAAATAGCGCATATACCCGACTATAAAACAAGTGTTTTAATGAACAAGTTATTCAGAAATATTAAAGAAAATAGTAACTTGGATAGTTTAGAAGAAAGCGACGAAGAAGAAGAATTTGAAAATATACAAATCGATAAATTTGTCGATTTAAATAAAATAATAAAAATGCGTTGTATTTTCAACTATAAATTTAAGAAATGGGTTCCTATCTCTGTTGTTGTATAAAATATTTACATAATACTTATCTATATGTTTATATGTGTCTATTTTTGTATGTAGACAAAATAAAATATTTTATAAATATATATTATTTCATATTATTTATTCATGAGTTCGACTTCACAACTTTTGAATCCTAATAATGTTCACGGAGGACCTTTTACAACCGACCCAACCGGTGCTGTTGCAAATTCAGGAAACAGACTATATGGTCATGTAGGAGGAAGCGCTGCTGCTTTAAACCGCGAAGGACTATATTCCGTAACCGGTGGTGATGGAGTACCTAGTTCCGTAAAGACACAAATGGGTGGCAGCAGTTGTGGCAGAGCGATGGCAGGTGGTAGCACTTGTGGTGCAAACAGAATGATGGCGGGTGGTGGAAGACGCCGCAAGAGTAGCGGAAAACGCAGCAGAAAAAATAAACGCTATCGTTCATCAAAAAAGTATGCTCGCAAACGCAGCCTTAGATACCGCATGAAGCATAGACGCTCACGAAGACATTCGCGTTCAAGAAAAGCACAAGCTGGTGGTTATCAGCAATATATGAGTAACGTTCCATTTTCATTAGGATTCAGAACACCCGGATTTGGCTTAACATCTGGTACAAGTGCTCTTGCAAATCCTGTTCCTTTTATGCCTTACAATAGCCATGATTAGTCATGATTAGTAGATTCTTCTATTCGTTAAATAACGCCGACACATCAAGAAGGCATCCTTTATTTTCTAAACCAGATTTCCCTTTTCCTTTTTTGCGTTTATTTTCATGTTCTTCCTCTTCTTTATCAAAGTCATCGCCGCCGTGATTTTTCGGTACAGGAACGGTAAAGTTAAGCGTAAGAGCAAGTTGTTGTGCTACGCTTTTTTGACCTGAAGAGGAAGATGATTTTGCGGCGTTTATTTTTTTAGGCTCCCACGACACTTTCCATTTTGACACATCTTTACAATGCCCCTCGATATATTCATGATTATCACACACCAAAATCTTATAATTCTGTGACTTATAATATTTTCGTCTTTTGTACCACTGGCTCATGAAAATGTCGTGTTCATCTATAATATCAACCACAAGCGGAGAACTATGCTTTTGCCGCAATATTCGCCCCACCGACTGGCAAACATCCGTCTTCGGCGAAGCTAAAATCAGACTCGTTAACGTCTTAATATCCAACCCCTCCGACGCCATCGCATATGTAGCTATTATCACCTTTTTCTCTTCACTTTGTTTTAGTGCTGCTTCTTTCATTCCGCCAATATAATACCCAACCGAACCACCAGCTATGTTTCGGTGTGCTATCGCATCATGCAAATACGTAATCAACGACTTGTTGTGTGCCAATATCATAAACTGTTGTTCGGGATTCATCTCCAGTTCTGATACCAAAACGCGTAGAATAAACTCGCTCCGGTGACTATAGCTACAAAGCTTAGAAATCATTGTGCTGAATTTCGGGTTACCCATATAGTCATGCTGCGTCTCGTTGAACTCCTCGTCGTCCACATTGTATACTATACCCTTCACAACTACACTGTGTTCAGACTCCGTCTTCTCTTTATGCACTACCGGTCCAATAAACATCTCAAACACTTTTGTTAATCCGTCTTTTCGCTCCATCGTACCCGATAACCCCAGCGTATATGTTGTATTTACTTTCATCATACATCTCGAAAATACCTCTGCGCCCATATGATGACAATTGCTAACTATCGGATAAATTCGCATTCCATCCGCCATTTTTAATACGAAATTGTGGTTATCTTTTACTTCGATATCAAATACGTCATATCCATCTTCTGATTTCCCGAATATTTTTTCAGCTTCCGGTGTTGATGGCGGAATGTAATTTTCAAAATATAGGAAGGCAGTTGCGGTTAATGGACCTTTCGGAGTTAACGCTTTATATAATTCAAAACTGCTAATATCGTATTGGTTGCTTGTGCTAGCATTATACATACACTCAATGTAGTCCCCGATACGTAGGTCTTTTGCACACTTGTATCCATCGGTGGTAAGTATTTTGTGTTCTGGAGTGCAAACAAATGAACCACACATTAAATATACCTTGAGAAGTTCCTTTCGCTGTCTTTTCCATGCATGCGTCATTTGTGACCACTCGAAACGCTGTGTATTTTGATTGTAGCTGAGAATTTTCGGCAATACCTCTACTAGTTTTTCTACATCTTTTTCTATTCTTACATACTTTTGCATTGTCCCGTTGGTAAGCCAGAGGTCATATAGCGTTCCAATTTCCATAGGTCCGCGCGATGTATGAACAAGCGTATTGCGCGGGAAGCATTCATCATAGATTGCCAACCCGAAATTGCGAAACGTATCTTTAGGGTACTCCTTCATTGATAGTGACTGCAACATTCCAATTACGATATCTTTATTTTCAATGTCTAGAATCTGTCCTTGTATTTTACCAACACGCGCGCCAGGTAGAAACTGTTCTATTCGCTCTATCCACTGATTTAGCAGAAACGACTTGTGCACAATTACAAGAGTACACTTTCCCAGACGCGACACAATATTTAGCGCCATTACTGTTTTACCTTTGCCGGGGTCTACGTCTAACAACCCTCCACCACAGTCTCCGACGTGTTTTATATACTTATCTACGATTGCATTTTGATACGGACGCAGTTCGCCGTTAAACTGTATTGAAATATTGTTTCCAGAAGGTATAAGTATTCTGTCGGGTGGACCATATGTATCGATTCCAAAATAACGCGGAACATACAACTTAAGCGGGGATTCTAAATATACCGGGAAAGGAGTGGGTTGTATTGGTGATTTAGGAATAAACGGTTTTACTGTTAGTTCCGTCCTTATAAAATGCTGTTCTTCTACCGATAAACATTCTTTGAAAATGGAGTATCCTTTTTCACCCAAATATGTAGAATAGTTCTTGTCGCTATTGTCGTTTTTTTTTTCAGTCGAAGTAATAGTTGAAGGGGGTGAGGACGATTTTTTACTCATGCTAGTTAGTTTACTATGCTTTGTTTCTTTTAAAGATGAAGTACTTTGTTTACTTGTATTAATATTTTTATTTAGCCATTTTCAATTTTAACTTATTTCGAAATTATTTCAAAATTATTCTAAAATAATTGATAAATAAAAAATATAATATTATGATATACGGAAATGTTGAAAAAAAATGATACTGTCAATAAACTAATGAACGGTCAGTTTCTGCTACTCGTTATTTTTGTTATTTATATTATTTTTAATATACAAACACCTGAACCATTAGCAAATATTGTTGACTCGACTCTTGGATACGTTATTATTATCGGGTTATTCGCTTTTATGGCTGTAAATCTTCATCCTTTAGTTACACTTGTTGGAATTTTCGCCATTTATCTCCTCTTTAAGCGTTCTAGTATGTCCACCGGTTCCCTCGCTATGACTAAATTCCTCCCTAGCGAAAATCTTAAAAGCCAGCAGTTATCCGCTTTTAACCAGTTTCCTGTTACATTAGAGGAAGAAGTTGTTCAAAGAATGGCTCCTTTACAGTCTGGTCCTGCTATGGGTCCTAAAACATTCACACCTATTTTGAATGACTTACATGATGCAGTAAGCATAAGTTAATATGGTGATGTGTAATGATGTGTAAAAGTAATCATTTTTTACTCGTTTTATTACTATTTGATTTGCATAGTAATAAAATATATAATTTGTAGATGTTGTAGATGTTGTAGATGTTGTAGATGTTGTTTATGATCTTGTAAAAGCCCTCTTTCCTACCGATAATACAACAATTCCTAATACTATTGCTAAAATAAACTGAACTGACCCCGATTCCATTAAAGAATTAATTAGTTTTATGCCATGTGCGCGAGATTCTTTACCAATATCGTCTTTTCGTTTATATAGTTCTTTCCCTTCTTCGCCGGTAGGTTGGCAGTCTATATATATTTTATCATCTGTTGCCCTACCTTGATAGTTGGGTCCATTTGAATTAATATATAATGTTTGCTTTGTTACAGCAGGATAATTTTGAAGTCTAGTTTTTCCTAACGCTGTGTTTAGTTTATCAACAGCCGTCTGACTTATTACTTGTCCGCTCTTTAACATATCAAATGCAATATTACTTTGCTTACATGATGCTGTATCAACTCGGAAAAAATAATAAGGCGTATTTGGTATAAAGTTATTCAAATTAAAGTTATTTATGTTAATTTGGTATCCTTCGTTTAAGTTTGCCGACCTTCCTGCACTCTGTTTTGTAAACTCATTAATAATATTGTCTAAAACTATTCCTCCCGACTTTGTATTTGATGATGATGGTGCTGAACCTGCTGCTACTATAAATGGTAACGATACCATCATTTGCTCTTTGTTATCACCTTGGTGTGTTATTATAACTTCAATATCCGCTCTTACTCCTTTATATGTATTTATAGATGGCTGAAATACGTATATGTCAGAAACATTATACTTTTTTTTATTTAGAAATGCTTGTGGAACTGTTCCATCAGATTTTAGGTCATATTTTATTCTTAACATTTGTCCCATATTATATACTACGCATGAACTGTCATTGTACTCGTACTTGTAGTCACAGTACATATTGCAGTTTTCTTGTTTTTCGGTTGTGTCTATATTTATTGGAAAATCACATGACTGTGACATTTTATATTTATGTACTGATATATTATTATTATACTAAATATATTTTATATAATCAAAATGTTTATTTTAGTTTAATATTTAATTAAAGCATAAAATTAAAAATATAGAAATAATATATATTTACTATATAGATTATAAACAAGTAACATGACTAGTGTACAAAAAGTAATTACAAATATTCGCAGAAAACTTAGAGAAGACTCATGGTTTGCAGGGTTATTTGATTCTACACGGTTTAAAGGAGATTCTAGCCCACAAAGTACTGATCTTCAGTCCATGGAAACTAGTGTAGTCGACACGAGTAGTATAGATACTTATGATTTAGTATTTAACCTTCAAATACCTAGTATTGCTAATACACCTTTTTTTTCATCTGCCAGAGACAAAGATAATATTGACTACTATTGTAACAATAAAATACATATACGCTTATATTTTAAAGACTCTAATCTTTTTGATAACCTTGTAGGAACGGAATGTATTATATCTCCTTATATATATAAGGGGCAAACAGATAGAGAACATGATGGAATATATTTTGCTTCAATGAATAAAATTAGAGAAGATATAAACAAAGCAACCCAGGAGGCTATTGATGATGGAGCACCTGTTAAACATGATGAAAGTGGTAATGTTGTGAAAGATGTAAATGGTAATCCTGTACAAAAAGATCCAAGTGATAGATCCGGTCCTTTTGCGGAATCCGAAAAAGGTGTTAAAGACGAAAATATTGTAGAAAAACTAAAAATTAGAACAAAACTTGGAAAATATAAATATCTTGACAAATATATAAAATATGTTGCTGATAAAATAAAACCGGGTGTTAAGGATTCTCCGTTTCAAATATATGAAACTCGTTATAGTAGAGATGTACCCGACTCCGACAATACTAATCCTGAAAATATTAAAAAATTTGAAACGATAGGATTAGCTTCTAACACTAACTATATGAATATTGAAAAAAAAGAAAGATATTTTGATGAGGATTATCAACATTATATGCAATTTGATTTTAATTTAAA
>JACCDP010214522.1_pt1 | contig 13554 bp, 11 predicted proteins | sample 7445841 | NCBI WGS metagenome assembly JACCDP01 (sample SAMN15323441, study PRJNA562643) | freshwater metagenome | isolation source: river surface water | place: USA:Blue River Watershed | collected 2017-08-17
AAAATCTTTTTCAGTATATTCTAGGATGTTTTCAACATCTTTTCCATTCATTGTGCTATATGGAATTTTTGATATTGTATCTACAATTTGTCTACATACTTCTCTAACATATGTTAGTTGTGATTGATCTTGATGAACAAAAGTTTTAAGTGCTTCATATGAATAATAGTCTCTCTCTAGTTTATCTAGTCTTGGTATTCTTGCACCAACCACTATTTTTCCAAACAAACTTCTTAATTCATTATTTGATCTTTTAGAGAGTTCGTTTTTTAATATACTTAAATATTCTTCATTGATACCATTAAACATAATTGCAGATATCGGATTTCCCTCTCCACCATCACTTGGTTGATTTACAATAGTATATTTTAATAATGGAGCAATTAAAGTATAAAATAATCCTTTTCCCTTGTCTGTATAGTTATGATAAACTTCTTCATAAACAATATTTTGTGAATTGAGTTGGGAAGCTCTATTTAACATAAACAAATAATCTGTTTTGCTAATTGAATTTAAAAAATTAATAAAATATTGAAACATATTTTCGTGTAGGCGTTTTTTTTCAGATAAATTTTTTTCATCGGAAATTTTATTTAAATATTGTCCTATTTCTTCAATGCTTGTTTGGTTTATATTTTTAGTAACAAAAATACCTTTTTTAACTGTTTGTGCAATATTCAAGTTACTTTCTTTAGAAAAAATTAAATTTAAACTATTAATAATATTGACATCAACAATATCATACATTCTCGACATTAAATATCCAAATTCATCTTTAGTAAAAAGTTTAGAATATTTATCTATTAGCGATTTTAATTGTTCTGGATTTTTAATAGTTTTAAAACGCTCTATAGCATTATCAAAAACAGTAGCAGAAACTGCATCTTTTTTCATTAAGTCCATAACTTCCATTGTCATACTAGCATTTTTAAGAATTGTATTAAATTTATCAATTGTAATTGAAACATCTTCTTTTGTCCAAATTTCAATTTGAACTATGCTAGATGAATCATTATTTATGTCAAAGTTTCTAGTATGTATTATTATTGCAAATATTTTATTATCTGGTTTGGCATTTTTAAAAACAACAAAATATAGTATATTTTTAGCTCCAACATAATCATTAAAATATGGGGAAGCTTTTGATGGATTATACCCACCTCCAGCTATGCCACCAGCCAAACACCATTTGACTTTATACATTTTTCCTAATTCGCAACTTCCTTCTGGATTAATAACTCTTGAAATAATATAATCATCTGTTTCTTTGATTAATTGAAACTTATCTTGTTCAGTTTTGATATATCGTACAGCTTTTTGATCTACATATTTTTCTTCTAATTCTCTAAAGCTTTCATCATCCAAAGCAGAGATAAAATTATATAATTCTGGAAGTGTTTTGAAGTTTTGTAAGGGTTTATCTTTTGGAATAATAGAAATATTTTGATCGTATACCTTTACTAGACCGATAATGTCATTCAAATTATAACTTAATTTTGCTTGCTTTGCCATCCATTCAATATATTTATATGGATTTTGTGGAGAAGCCTTTGAAGGATCTCCATCTAATAATTGCTGGAACTGATCGTCAGAAAGATTGCTAGCAATTGCTCTAGCGTTTTCTTTTCTACCTTCTGATAATAGATAACCGTCAACGTTATCGATTGTAGATAAAATTTTAAATTTTGCTAGCTGTCTCTCAAAATCTGTTCTGTTCATATTATTTTCCTTGTTTTTTATTGAATATTTCTGGATGGTCTGCGTGCCACTTTACATGTTCTTCATATTCATCTGGAGATACTTCTCCATTATTATTTAAATCAAAATGATAATACAATTCTTCTGGTGAATACATCCCATCATTATTTAAATCTGGATTTCCTTTAATCATATTGATTTGATCAAGCATATCTGGATCAATCATAAATTGCTCGCCATCTGTTGGCATAACTTCAATTTCATATTCTGTTTGTCCACCACCACATTGTTCACATTCATGGCAACCACAAGAAGAATGTTCTGAATCTAAATAGGATTCTGGTTCATCAATAATGTGGTCTTTAGCAATTTCTCTAGCAATATCAATATCAGCTGTATGTTCGCCTTCTTCTGTTTCAATACCAGCTTCTAATTGTTCTGGATCAAACTCATAATCTGGAACATAATCTCCAGCTCCACCAATCATTTTTTCCATTCTTTCTTGTAGGTTTCTTTTTGCTGCCATATTTCTAAAGAATTCTACAATTACTGTTTGCATATCTTCAATTCTGATAAATTCTATCACAGAACCAGTTAAATATTTTTTAAATTGTCCAGATGAATGAAGATATTCTAATACATACATGAAGTATCTAGTATCTAGAACATTAGGATTTACATAAACAGAATAACCAGTTGGAATTCTTTCTTTAGAGGGTTTTCCTGCATTATTTCCTTTAGAATAGACATAAAAATCTGGTTCTGAACCAGCGATTGGTGTTTTTTTAATTAAAAAAGGTATTTCCATGTTTTTCTCCAGTTAAGATTAATCATAGTAATTAGATGTTGAGAAACAAAAAAGGCGATAGGGTTATTTGCCCTATCGCCTCAAACTTGTAAAATTTACGTTAAGCTGTTACATTTACTGATACTGAACGTGGTTGTGTTTGTTCTTTTAATGTTTGTTTGGGGATTGTAACTGTTAGTAGACCAAATTTATATTCTGCTTTAATATTATCTAGATCGTATCCTTTAGCTATAGTAAAGTCTTCGCGTGATACTACTTTACCATCCTTTGACATCGTTATTGATATAACTCGATCCTTAACTGTAATTGATAGTCCCGCTGGATCATATCCTGCAAAATTGAAGTGTTCAACAATATCATTTGTTTTTAAATTTGTAGTTCCTTCAGTTGTTGCTTTTAGCAGATTTTCATAGGTTCGTAGTGTATTGAAAAGTGGTGAACTTACCGATAGCTTGCTGTACATTATGATTTCTCCTTGGGTGAAATTTTATAGATCTATTATAACACACCCAAGGAGAATGTCAAGAAAGTTTTTAAATGTCTTGAATTGTATAATTAAAAATATTTTTAACTTGCTCTGCGGTTAAACCATTTAAGTTAATAGAAAAACCAGTTGATCTTTGTGCTTGTGGTATATACAAAGCGACTCTAGAATCAATTTCAAACGTTGGTGTATCGTGAACATATAAAGGATTGCTTTTTGCAGAGTTAATTGTAAAATTATATAAGTTTGGCTCTTTTGCATCGGCCATATAATATCCTTCATTTTCATCCACCATTTGAACTGGAAAATATTTAAAATTTGATCCCCATCCAGCTTGTGCAAAATCTTCTGCTGCTTTCTCCTCTCGCATTTGATGTATCTTTCCAAATGAATGCATTCTGTTTACAAGTGCTAAAACTTCCAATATATCGATATAATAAACAATTTTTTTAATTATAGGAGTTATTGCTTTTTCAATATTTATAAATTGTATATCATTTTCTCCATATTTTTGTTTTGCTTCTTGTATAAATTTTTTAAATTGTTTTATAGCTGCAAAAGAGTTTGAAATAATTGAAACAAATTTTACTTTGGATAAACTTTTTGGTTTAAATTTGTCCCAATCAATTCGTCCTTCGATATGCATTTTAACATCTTCTGGAATATCGCGGTCTTCTAACATTTGTTTAAAAATCTCTAAAATTTTTTGAAGCATTGGATTTGATTCGTTATCCAAATTTGCATTGTTTTTTATAATAAAATTAGAACATGATTTGTATAAAGAAACAAATTTTTCATTTCTTTCTTCAAGGAAATTTGTAATTTCTTCAACTAGTGGTCTTATTTCTTTTAACTCTTCATTATACTTATCGATACATAATTGAATTATTTTAACTGATTCTGGATCTTCTGTTAACACTTTAATGTCTCTAGAGTTTAGATAATCTTGTTTTGATCTTTCTGCAAGAGTGGTATCTCCAAACACAATATTTGAAAAATTTTTATCTAAATAGTCAAATATCATATCCTTGTTAGCTAACTCTTTCTTCTGTAGAGATACTAGAAAATTTTTAACATAAAATAAATTTTCTAAATAAATTACCAATAATTTATACATTTCTTGAAATGGATTTATATAAGTTGTAAAATATTGCACTATATTACCTTGTTCAGTAAAATGCACCATAGAGTTATAATAATATAGTTTTAAACCTCTAAAATCGGGAACAATAGATTCTAAATTATTTTCTGCTGCTGAACTTTGTATGTTTTTTATTAAATCATCAAAATTTTCAGAAGAATTTAATAGTTTTATCATAATTGATTGTTTTAAATCGGTATTATAACCATCTGCACTATCTCTGGCGATAGTTTCTTTTCTTTTTTCAAATTCATTTGAAAGAGTTAAAATGGTTTGTTTACTATAAATCAAATAGTGATAAACAGAATAAAGCATGGATTTTTCTAGAAAATCTTCTCCCATGTTTAAGCTCGTTGAGAGTGAAGATAAATCTGCCACACCAGATCTTAAATACTCTGAACGTCCAGCATATTGCAACATACTTGCTGGTGAAACGTTGTGCATTGCCATATAGCTTGTATTTTCAATGGTTGTTTTAGTTTCTTTAATAGCATCTTGCAGTTTTTTAGGATCTTTAAAATCTAAAGAAATTAAATTTCTCGCTTTGTTGTTTACAATAAATTTAAAAATATATTCCATAACTGGTCTTAAGTTATTAATCATTGTTGCCGATCCGTCTTGAAGTGTTTGAGCTTCAACATATTTTTTCAAAGCGTCATAGTCACCAGATGCTTTATACAACATTTTTGAGAATGTATCTTTATTCAAAGTTTCAGCAATAAAAGCTTTTAATTGTGGATCTGTTATGTCTTCAAATTTCATTTGTCTTACTTGATCTTCCGCCGACATCGTTCCTTTGATTGCCGTTATAGAAGGAGTTGGTATGTATCCAATTTGATTAAAACCATATGTAATATAATGTAAAAATCCGTTTATTTCTCCTTCAATGTGCTTAAACTCTTCTATTGAAATATCGGTTTTTGGAACATTTAAAAACGAATCTAACAACATGGTGTGCATTTTAAAACTTTCATATGAAAGCTTGTCAATAGCTGCTGTTGTATCCCAAACATCTTGTATACCAAAATGCGTTTCAAAACCATCTGTGTTATTGATGCTCAACAATCCAGAATCATTGGTTATACCAGAATGGATTTTTAAAAAATATGGTTTAAATTCTTCACTATTATTTGCAATAATTTTTCTTAAATTTACATAAATTGGCTTTGATATAGAAGTTGTTAAAATTTTTGCAAAATCATCTCTAACACCCATAACAGCACCAAAAGAGCGTCCATTCATCGTATCATAAGTTGGGTTGTTGCTCAAATATTTAAATTTAAGTTCTAATATTGGAGAAAGCATCAAAAAAGCAAAAATTTGTGTTTTTATGTAATCTGAAAGTGGATCAATTTTATTAAAAAGATATAAAACGTTTTGATATTTTTGTGGATTCATACCCTCGTAATATATTGCAATATATTTTATAAATTTTTCTAAAGGCATATCTCCATTATCAGCTGACTCATAAGCAGAAATTAAATTGCGAATCATTCCTTCGTCTATGAAACCTCTTCTTAATTTTTCAAGATTTTCAGCAGTCAATTCAAAACCAAGACTTCCAACAGAAAAAGTATCTATAAAGGCATTTGCTAGATCAGACATCTTGCCTTTTTTATCTTCATCATATTGTTTTTTGATTGGAATTGCTATGTTTTTCATTTCTTCTTTTGTAAAGAAGTTTCTGCATAGATTGATATATTCATCTAATTCTGTTGGACTATTAATTTGTGTATAAATATAGCTATTGATTCTCTTCTCTTGTAGATACGTTGGTAGTAATTTATATTTATCGTTTTGATTAATTAAATCTTTAAGTGCTAATAATCTTGAATTTGATGAATCTTTCCCGCTAGCTGTGTATCCGTCTATAATATTACTTTTCATTTCATTTTCATAAATTGTGCTATTAGAACTATTGTGTAAAGATACAAAGTTTCCAGTATCTGGATCGTGAATTATTGCATTAATTCTAGAAAAAAACTTTTGTGGATCAACATTGTTATTGGTTTTAAACTCTAAAAAGTACATATTATTTTTTTCGTTTAGATAAGAATTATAATAATATTTTGCTGATTCTGGATCATATTTGCCGCCTCCAGCACCCGTTAAACACCAAGAAAGTTTATATTGTCTACCAACATTACAGCTTTTCTGAATTGACATAACTCTATAAAGAATCCATGTATCATCTTCGTATACTGTATATCCTCCATTGAAAATATCTTGTGAAAAATCTATTTTTTTAATAGATCTATCTGCTGTATTTGTTCTATTAGAAATTGTATCTTTATATTTCATCAATGGTGAGATGAAATTAAATAAAGAATTAACATCAAATCTAGCAATGTCTTTCTTATCTTGTGGAACCAATGTCAAATTGTCGTGAAATGCTTGTGTTAAATCTGCAATTGATTCTAAAAAGTCTTCTTTAGAAGCTGCTAAACGCTCTTTAAAGAATTGTGGAAGTTTATCTTCTGGAGTTTTTGAAGCCTTTACCATCCATCCAAGATATTTGTATGGTGATTGAGTGTTAGCTGCTGTAGGATCATTTGATCTTAAAATTTCAAACTGTTCTGGAGACAAATGATTTGCTTGTGCTTTTGCATCCTCTAAACGTCCTTCTTCTAGCAGATACTGGTTTAATAATTCTTCATCTGCTAACAGATCATATTCTTCAAATATTAATTTAAAATTTGTGCTATTCATTTCTGCTCCCAAGTTATTTTGTTCTTAACTTAAATAAATAGTAATAAAAAAGCTTTGGGACGATTATACATCCCAAAGCCTCAATTTTAATGTTTTAATTTTTATCCTTCTCCGTGAAGAAGTTTGGATTTATGAATGTCGGTATAGCACATCAAAGAAATGTACTTATATTCATCTGTTTTGTTGAGAGTGACATATTTTGCACTCTTTGGATCAATTCTTCCAAAAGGATAGAATTCTTTGTACTTATTCTTTCCCCTTGTCTTCTCTTTCATGGGTTTCATCAAGTATCGCAAGCAACGTTCAGCAATCTCATATTTTGAAAGATTAAGAACAAGATACTTTTCCCAATCTACCTTGATTCTGAAACAAACAGGGTAGGTTCCGTTCACAGGCATTCCTCCATCGTACCTACCGTACTTCATTTCTTTATATTTTGGTAGATCGATGAAGTGCGACAAAGGGATCTTGCACAGCACGCACTTGATCTCTTCATCAAGAAATTTCTGTTTTAATTCCTGTGGCTGTGGCGACTGTTTTACTGTGACAATCTTTGGTTCTGGTTTTGGTGCGACAACAGGAGCTTTAAACTTTTCAATATCCTTCTTGGAAACTCTTGTCTTCTTTACAACTTTTGCTTGCTTAACTTTAGTTGTTTTGGTTGAAGGTTTTTCAGCTGTTTTTGTCTTTTTTGTAACTTTTGTTTTACTAGCTACTTTAGGCATTTTAATTCCCCTGTAAGATTTCCATCAGAATGTTTACGTTCGCCATTATACCAATTTCAGAGCCGTTGTCAAGTGTCAATTTTATAAAATCGTATTTATTGTCAAGGTTGGGTTTTTTATTGTCAATTCTAATAAAAACAATTTTAGAGGTGTTCAACCATAGATCTGTGACTACTATTGTGCCACCACTCTCTCTATATTCTGCAACTTTAATAAAGTTCCTCATATAATATGTCTCCAACATTGCAATAAAATAGCTTAAAACTTCTAACATCTCGTAATTTTATATACAAATTATCTCTATATGTTTTTGGTTCTTCTACAACAGTTGCAAATAGATCATATTTTGAATTTATTTCTACTGGTCTATAATTTCCGTTGGAAAGCTCGCACATCCATGCATTAGCTTTCAGCTGGCATATCTGCCCCACTTTCGGGAACATTATCATTCGTTGCCTTTCCAGAAGTTACTTTCTTGTAACCAGTTGAAATATTATGAATATCTTCTAACATATTATCAATAGTTAGAAGTTTTTTTCTAATAATATCTACTGCTTCTGGAATTCCCGAATATACATCTTCTTCTGCCATTTTTGAAATTAATCTTGCTTTTAAACAAGACTTATACAATAAGGAGTCTGCAACTTCAGATAAACGAATTAATTCTCCTTTAATGTTTTCTAACTCTGCTAAAGTATAACTAATTTTAATGCTCATGTTTTCTCCATAAAAAATGCCATCTGATTTTTTTGATCAGATGGCACATTATAACTCATGTTTGTATTGCTGTCAAGTGTTATCCAATTAGTCTGAACAACATGTTGATCCACGCTGCCAATGTAGCACCACCGATTGCCCACATAATTTTAGATTGTGCCTCTTGATGAGTGTTTAGTTTTGTTATCTCTTGTTTTAAATCATTTGGCACAGTTTGTTCTAAAATTGTTATACGACGTTCTTGAGAAGAAACGGCAATATTGATGTTTTCTACATTTTTTTCCAATTTATCTATCTTATCCACTATTTGTTCTAACTTACCGTCAATACGCTCCATCTTAATAATAACTTCTTTTAATACTTCCGAAACATCAGATGTTGCCATATCTTTCCTCCCAATAAGCTATAAATAATTAGTATTAAACCTCGATAACCGCATGGGAAGTTGTTAATAATGTGGAAGCAGCTGATACTGCATTTTCCAATGCACAACGAGTAACTTTAGCTGGATCAATCACACCTTCTGCAATCAAATTTGTGAATTTACCAGTCACGAAATTATATCCATTTCCAAATTTCTTTGAAGAACTGACTTCTGATAAAACAATCTCTGGATTGTAACCACAATTACCTGCAATTGTTTTAAGAGGTTCTTTAATTGCTTCAATTAGGATTTTATATCCAACCTCTTCATCGCCAACTAACTCTTTGTGTTTGATACCTTTATTCAAAATATTTGAGAAGTAAACGAGCGAAACGCCACCACCAGCTAAAATTCCTTCTAATTGTGCTGCTCTTACTGCTTCTAGCGCATCTACAACTCGATCTTTTTTCTCAATCATATCCACTTCTGTAAGGCCACCAACTCTAATAATTGCTACTGCCGATTGGAGTCTTGTAATTCTTTCTTGTGTTCTCTGTGCTTCTACAAGATCTGCTGTTCTCTCTACTTCTGCCTTTAATGCATCAATCTTGTTCTTAATAACATCTGGATTTCCATTGCCACCCATAAATGTTGTCCAATTTCTAGCAACTTCACAAGTTCTTACAAATCCCAAATCTTTACGTTTAATTTCATGCAATCTCATTCCAGAGTGTCTAGTAAGGAATGTTGCTCCAACTGATACTGCCAAATCGGCTAAAATATTTCTTCTTTCTTCTCCGTATCTTGGAGCTTTGACTGCACAGACCTTCATATTTCCACGGACTGCATTCATAACCAATGCTGCTAGTGCTTGTCCACGAATATCATCACCGATAATAATAAGTGGTCTTTTTTCTCTTGCAGCAATCTCTAGAGTTGGCAGCAACTCTTCTACTTCTTCTAGATCGTGATCTGTTACTAATACTAGTGCATCTGTATATCTACAAGTGCCTTTTCTTTCATCAGTAATAAATTGTGGAGATAAATATCCACTATCAATCTGGAATCCCTCTACAACATCTAAACTTGTCTCGACAGATCTTGCTTCTTCGATGCTTACCGCTCCATCCCGTCCAGCTTTATCAATTGCCATAGAGATCAGCGTGCCAATTTGTTTATCATTGTTTGCTGAAATTGTGGCAATATTTGCAATGTCTTCTAGGCTCTTAACTGGCGTTGCGTGAGTTTTAATTAGTTCTTTTGTATCGTGCAGAGCCTTTTCCATGCCTCTTTTTACTTCTGTAGTATTAACACCGGCAGCGATATATTTTTGTGCTTTATTAATGATGGCTTTTGCTAGAACCGTACTCGTTGTTGTGCCATCTCCAGCAGCAATATTGGTTTGAGAAGATGCTTGTTTGATAATCTGCGCTCCAACATCTTCAAAGGGATCTTCTAGTGAGAAAAATTCTGCAATTGAAACACCGTCTTTAGTTAAGATTGGACGTTTGTTTTTATCACAAAGAATTACTGTATTTCCTCTTGGCCCTAGCGTAGATGCTACTGTATCTGCTAACTTGTTTACTCCATTGACGATTTTTGTGTTTAGTTCGTTGCCGTATAAGTGTTTTTTTGCCATTTTTACCTTTCTTAACGAGTTTTAATTTTCAAACTCTCTTTTGTATCTCCGAATAAACTTGAATGAAACTTAACTGAATTGATTACCAATTCTTCCATGCCGGGAATTCTAATAATAATTTTTGAACCGTCTTGTTCAACTACATCTTCTGATGTCATGTTCTTATATTTTACGATATTTAAATCCGCTCTTTCATTGGCAATCTCTTCTATATTAACACCTTCTGTATCGTATGTCAACCTAAAAAATTTACGGTAGTTGATTCTTTCTTCTTTTTTACCAGAATGCGATTGCTTTACCATATCTACCAACTCTTGCATTGGCATTTTTTTTAAATTTTGTACATAGATGTTTCTGATCTGCTCATACAAATCCTCAATCGACATTTTAAATATTTCTGGATTGTCTCTCTTGGCTTTAATGAGCCATGCTGGACAGGTGTAATCCTCTGGATCTGGATTGTATTCTTTACCAGCAAACTTCCCTGCTCTCTTGAGATTTTTAAGGAATATCTTTCTTCCTATAATCCACCAAGGTTTTCCACTAGGACTCGATACGACTCCACCTTTTTCATCTCCATAGCCAAGGTTTCTGTTAAATTCAAATCTTACTTCTCTATCTTGAGAGACTTTAAGTGATAAACCGTATTTGTTGTCATGTGCATCTGTAATGACAATATCGGCTTTAGAATTCTTACTTCCTATTGTTTGAGCAAATTTGATGTTGCTGATCTTTGAATTGATTAATTTTTTTGCTTGAACAGCGGCTTCGTATAGATCATCGTGATCTCTAGTTATTTTCTTAACCACATCTTTTAATTGTGCATCTATTGGTAAGTTAAGTCTATCTTTTAACTTATTTGTTACTTTATTTGTTAGAACATAAGCCAATATTTCTTCAAATATTACACCTTTTCTCGTTACCGTGTTCCCTTTATATACAATCTTTACTCTACCAGTTTTATCGTTCAAAGTAACGATTGTGCTTTCACCGTCTCTTCCGCCTTTGGCACGATCTACTGTAATACCTTTGTTCTTTTTGAGAACGGCTTCAATTTTATTCATTTTAGATGAAATATCATCTGCATCAACAAATCTTGCTACCAATGTATTGTTTAGTCGATTTGAAGGTGTAATTGATACTAAATCAATGTCTTTTTTTATTTTCGTAATCAATCTAGAAACTATAGCTGATAGTTTTGATTGATTCTGTCTTTCTTCCAAAATAATACTATAAAACACGTCTAAAGGATTCATTATTTCTCCGAATTAACCTTAAGTTTAACTTGTTCAGTCTTGTTATCAATATTTCTTGCTGCTAGCTGAATAGAAGAAGCTTTATTATCATCTTTCATACCATTAGCAAAGTAATCATTAATTAAATAAGTCATAACCTTTAAGTTGTCAAATATTTCAAATACTGAAAGATCGATTGTATTAACAAGTTTATCCACTAGATTTTGTATGTTTGCTTGCCCTACCTTAATTTGTCCAATTTGCTTGAAGTTAGATTCTGGTGTAGCCATTAAAGCACTATATCCGTTTAGTTTCCATTCTTCTTGAACCAAATATCCTCTAGAATTCTTAAGAGCAACTTTTTTACGTTCTGGTGATAGGTTTTTATAAAATTTTACAACATTCTCAAGCTCACTATCTTCTGTGTAGCTGATTGACAATACTGTTTTACGATGTTCCGCTGGATTTACAATTGATCTACGATATGTGTCTGCTGCACCAGAAGCTTTTTCTACATAATTAACCAACATTGTCATTAATAAATTAACTTTTTTAGTTGGTTTCTTTTCTCTATAATTAAAATCTGCTGGAATGGCATTTTCGTCTACTAACATTTTATAAAGTACATTAACCAAAAACTCTTTTTTGAATTCAGAATATCCTAATTTTACTGGAGATGATGATCTTTTTGGAGCTTTAAACATAACTCCTTCCTCAAAACCACCACTAAATATAATTTTTTCTATTCTACTAGCAATTGCATCAAGTGTTTCTTGGTTAAAATTTACAAATGTTTCATTAAAAATTTGCTCAAATTCGTCTGAATTAAATCCAAATTTTTCAAAACCTTCAAAATTTTTAAAGTTATTAATCATTCTCAAGTTTTTTGAGAATAACTCTAAAATTTTTTCATCTGACACTTCTTTGTTTTTAATATCAGAAATATCAAATTGTTCATTTGTAATGAATTCTTTTGGAAGAGCAATACAAAGGTTCTGCTTTCTCATAATATCAAAAACATTTTCTAGTGTTATATCAAATTGACTAAAATTAATGATACCAGATAAGTCTTTTCCTTTTCCAGTTAATTCCTTCAATCCAACAACATAAGTCATTCCTTTGTGTGGTGGAAACTTTTCCTCTACCAAATCTTCTACTAAATCTGAAAATGAACCAAGTATTTCTGGTTTATCTCTAGTAAGTAATTTTAATGAAATTGGCTTGTTGTCTGTAGTTTTAATATCCGCAATTGTACCAGATCCAACTTTGATTTGTTCTCCACCCAATAATGTAGCTAAAAATGATTCAAATGCGAATGCAGCTGATGCGGCATTATAATCTGTCAATAGAGATGTCATAACTTTTAGAAATACAAGATACGACATAGCTTTTTGAATCTTTTCAGAAGATTTATCGGATTTAATCATATCCGATTCTTCTAATTGCTCTGGTGACATTGAAAACAGGCTATTGATATAACCTAGTTTTTCTTCAAATGTTGAACCCTTAATATTTTTAAGATATGATTCAAGAATATATCTATCATTTTCTGTAATTGTTGTTTCTTGTCCTTCTACTGGTGTTTCGATGTTACCCCATCCTAATTCAGAAATTCTAATTTCTGGAATTGAACGGTATGTAACTGCAAATTCTTTGTTTAAGGCTTCTCTCAATGTTTTTTTGTTTTTATTGTCGTATGCATCGTTCAGCATACTCTCTAGTAATTTATAAATCGGATCTTTAGTCATATATTCCTTCCTATAAACATGTGTTCTTTGTAATTAGTAATCTATCATAACATATCTAGATATCAATAGCAACAAAAAAACCCATCACTTGGATGGGTTTTAAAAACATCTTTATTGTTTTTATTCTTCTAAAAGTTCTTCTAATAAACTTTTAACTGATTCGGAAGGTAAAGTGTTTACAATTGCTTCAAATGTTTCAATTGGAAGTTTATCCTCTTTGAGAACAGTTAAGAAATTGATAATGGCTTCTTTATCGATTGTTTGTTGTTTAATACCGTAATTAGAG
>JACCDP010422371.1_pt1 | contig 13554 bp, 18 predicted proteins | sample 7445841 | NCBI WGS metagenome assembly JACCDP01 (sample SAMN15323441, study PRJNA562643) | freshwater metagenome | isolation source: river surface water | place: USA:Blue River Watershed | collected 2017-08-17
CAGTCGCCATTGGTGAGCACGACTTCGACAGGCATGCCGGCCGGCGCAATGTGAAGCTTTCGCCCTTTAGAGGTTGGCGCGTCATACATGACTGCGTAGGGTGGCGCCACCGAACTGAAATCCGTTGCGTTCGACGCAGTCAAGCCCAAGGCGCAAAGCGCTCCAATCACAAACGGCAGGGTTCGCAGGAAACGCATGGTGGCTGTTTATTGCATCTGAGTAGGCGCTGGCTGCGTAATCGCCTGCTTGCGCTGATGATAAAACGCTTCGAAATTAATCTCGGATAAATGAAACGGCGGGAAGCCAGCACGCGTGATCATGTCCGAGACATTGGAGCGCAAATAGGGGTAAAGAATATTCGGACACGCGATACCCAGCAGCAGCTCGAGCTGGTCTTCGGGAATCAGGCGCACTTCAAAAATACCCGCCTGCTTGCATTCGATCAGGAAGGCAACCTTGTCTTGAATTTTGGCGGTGATGGTGACAGTGATGGTCGACTCGAAAAATCCATCGGCGATCTGCTCGGAACTGACATCCAGAGCGATTTCCATCGCAGGACTTTCCTGTTCCAGAAAAATACCTGGCGAATTCGGCTGCTCCAGCGACAGGTCCTTGAGGTAGATGCGCTGGATATTGAACTGCGGTTGTTGCTCGGCTTGCGAATTCTGATCGGACATGAAGCGCTTTCAGTAAGAAGTGAAAAAACAGCAGGTAAAGAGGCGCTGAACTCAGGCGCCCCGCAGCAGGGGTTCGAGCTTGCCCTCGCGATCAAGGGCGGATAGATCATCAAAGCCACCCACATGCGTATCGCCTATGTAAATTTGCGGCACGGTGCGGCGTCCGGTCATTTCCATCATCTGCACTCGCTGATCGGGCTGCAGGTCGACGCGAATTTTTTCGATCTCGTCTATCCCTTTGGCTTTGAGCAGACGCTCGGCCATATTGCAGTAAGGGCAAACGGCTGTGGTGTACATACGAACTTTCGCACCCATCTTCGTGGCCTCCTCAGGTCGCTATGGGCAGCCCTTGCGACTGCCAGGCCGCAAAACCACCTTCAAGTACGTAAACATCGGAAAAACCGGCACGTCGCAATTGGGACGCACCACGACCAGCACGGGCATCCGTCTGACAAATCACCAGCACCGCGCTGGATTTGTCGAGATCACCCATGCGAGCCGGCAATTCATCAAGTGGAATGTTCTTTGACGCACGCAAGTGCCCTGTTTTGAATTCATCGGCAGAGCGTACATCGAGTATCAGTGTCTTGCCCTTGTTGAGCAATTGCGTTGCCTGCAAGGTCGACAAGGTGTTTTTGCTGCGGCTCAGTGTCGGCCAGGCCAGCGCGCCTCCGGAGACCAGCGCGATCAGAATCAGCCAGATATTGTCAATCAAGAATTTCACGAGAGTCCATTCGTTTGAAGCAAGCGTGCCATTATAAAATAGAAGGCTTGTAGCGTCTCGGCACCTTCTCTTTACCCATACCCACTATCTCAACCCCTATGTACAAAATCGTCCTGATGCGCCATGGCGAGTCCGAATGGAATCGCGATAACCGATTTACCGGCTGGGCCGACGTCGATCTCACCGAAAAAGGCGTTGCCGAAGCACGCAGCGCGGGTCGCCTGCTGAACGAAGCCGGCTTCACTTTCGATATCACTTATACCTCAGTGCTCAAGCGCGCGATTCGTACTTTGTGGTGCACCCTCGACGAAATGGACTTGATGTGGCTGCCCACGGTCCATAGCTGGCGACTGAACGAGCGTCATTATGGCGCTCTGCAAGGCCTGAACAAGGCCGAAACGGCAGCCCGTTATGGCGACGAACAGGTGCTGATCTGGCGCCGCAGCTACGACATTCCACCTATGGCGCTCGAGGCGACCGACCCGCGCGCTTCCTTTACTGACCCGCGTTACGCGAAACTCAAGCGCGAAGAAATCCCGCTGACCGAATGCCTGAAAGACACCGTAGGACGAGTCCTGCCCCTGTGGAATGAATCAATAGCCCCCGCGATCCGCAGCGGCAAGCGCATCCTGATCTCCGCGCATGGCAACAGCTTGCGCGGGCTAATCAAGTATCTGGATGGCATCAGCGATCAGGACATCGTGAACCTGAACATTCCGAATGGCCAGCCGTTGGTCTATGAGCTGGATGCCGACCTCAAACCACTGCGCAGTTATTACCTCGGCGACGCCTCGGCCATCCAGGCAGCAACGCAGGCCGTGGCCAGTCAGGGGAAGTCCCGTTAAGACGCTGATGATCGCTCGCACTGCTCTCGTCAGCTGGTTTTTGCTCGCGTCGCTGGCGGCCTTGGGGCCGGTCAGCGCGGAACCCTCCAACCGGGTCAGCGATCGCAATCGCCAGAAACAGGCAGCAGAACAGGAGCGCGCAGAACTGCGCAAAAAACTCTCCGATCTCAAAGAAGACATTGTCAGGACCGAAAAAGCGCGCGGGGATGCGGCCGATGCACTCGCAGACTCGGAAGCGGCGATATCCAATGCCAACCGTGCATTGCGCGAGCTGGCCAGCGAACAGGAACGCACCCGTCAACAGCTCCACGCCTTGTCCGTTAGTCAGGAAACACTGGAAAAAGCCGTACAGGAGCAACGCGAACGACTCGAGAAAATGCTGCGCGAGCAGTACATGGCCGGTCAGGATGATCGTTTACGTCTGATGCTGTCCGGTGACAATCCCAATCGCATGGCACGCGAACTGCGCTATCTGGGTTATGTGTCTGCTGAGCAGATGAAGGCGATCACGGCCCTGCAAAAAAATCTGGCGGCGATCGAAGCCAACAAGGCCGAGGCCGAAAAAGCGCGCGAATCGCTCGATGAAATCGCCAAAGAGCAGCGCGAGCAAAAAGCGGTGCTGGAAAAACAGAAGAACAAGCGCAAGGCATTGGTCACTCAGCTCTCGGGCAAGCTGGCCAATCAGCGCAAACAGGCGGGACACCTCGAGCGTGACGAGGAGCGCCTCGCTGCCCTGGTCGACCGTCTGGCGACCCTGATTGCCCAACAGCGCAAGGCCGAGGAAGAGGAAGCTCAACGACGTGCGCGCGCCCGCGCAGACGCCAAAGAGCAGGCCGAGCGCAAAAAAGCCGCCGAGAAGAAACCAGGCAAAGCCAGCGACAACCCGAAATCCACGGAAAAACCGCGCGACACCGAGCCAGCCGTCACCCAGACCACGCCCGCCAAACCCGTGCCAGACACCTCACCCCCACCACCGCCTCCGGACGGCGCTGAATTTGCGAGCCTTAGAGGCAAATTGAGAATGCCGGTCAAGGGAGAGCTGCTGGCGACATTCGGGGCGAAACGGCCCGAAGGTCCGAACTGGAAGGGCCTGTTCATCAAAGCAGCCGAGGGTACGGAAATCCGGGCCAGCGCTGCGGGAGAAGTGATTTTTTCAGACTGGATGCGCGGCTTTGGCAATTTGATCATTATTGATCATGGCGCACAGTACATGACCATTTACGGCAATAATCAATCGCTGCTGAAGCGACCGGGTGACCGGATCAAGGCCGGCGACGTGATTGCGACTGCAGGTAACAGCGGCGGCAACGAGCAATCAGGTTTATACTTTGAAATGCGGCACCAAGGGCGGGCGTTAGACCCGTTGACATGGATGAACAGGTGAGACATGAGCAGCAGACTGAAGAACGCAGGACTGATAGGACTGGGACTGATTGCCGGCATCGCGGGTTCCATGCAATTCGATGCGCTGGCCCAGAAAAACGCGGGCTCGCCGCTGCCGATTGAAGAGTTGCGACAACTCAGCGATGTATTCGGGCTGATCAAATCGGATTACGTCGAACCGGTCGAAGACAAGAAGCTGCTGACTGAAGCCATTTCCGGCATGGTGGCATCGCTGGATCCGCACTCCGCTTACCTCGACAAGAAAGCCTTCAAGGAACTGCGTGAGGGCACGCAAGGCAAATTCGTCGGCCTCGGCATCGAAGTCGGCATGGAAGACGGCTATGTCAAAGTCATTTCGCCTATCGAAGATTCTCCCGCCTACAAGGCCGGCCTGAAAGCAGGCGACCTGATCACGCGTCTGGACAGCACGCCCGTCAAGGGCATGACCCTGGACGAAGCCGTCAAGCGCATGCGCGGCGAGCCCAACACCAAGATCACGCTCACCGTCGCCCGCAAGGAAGAAGACAAGCCCTTGATGATCACGATCGTGCGTCAGGAAATCAAGGTGCAAAGCGTAAAGTCCAAAGTGGTCGAGCCTGGATATGCGTGGATACGCATCTCGCAGTTCCAGGAACCCACGGTTGAAGATCTGGCAAAAAAAATCAACGCGATCTATCAGCAAGACCCCAACATCAAGGGACTCGTGCTGGATCTGCGCAATGACCCGGGTGGCGTGCTGCCCGGCGCCATAGGCGTATCGGCGGCCTTCCTGCCCAAGGATGTGCCCATCGTGTCGACCAATGGCCAGCTGCCCGATTCCAAGGCGACCTATCTTGCACGCCGCGAGTACTACGGCAATCGCAGTGGCGGCGATCCGCTCTCGCGTCTGCCCGAACAGGTCAAAAAGGTGAAGATGGTCGTGCTGGTCAATTCCGGTTCGGCATCTGCGTCGGAAATCGTGGCCGGTGCGCTGCAGGACTACAAGCGCGCCACCATCATGGGCACGCAGACCTTTGGCAAAGGGTCGGTACAAACCATACGTCAGCTCTCGGCTGACACCGCCGTCAAACTGACGACTGCACGCTACTACACACCGAATGGCCGTTCGATTCAAGCCAAGGGCATCGTGCCTGATCTGTTGGTGGATGAATATGCGGATGGCGACGGCATGAATGGCATGCGCCTTCGCGAAGCCGATCTGCAAAAGCACTTGTCAAATGATAAGGACAAGGAAGCGGGCAACGGTGCGAACATCGTCGATGAACTCGAAGAAGCGAAACGCCTGGCTGCCATGGAAAAGAAACGCAAGCCTCTGGAATACGGCAGCAAGGAAGATTTCCAGCTCGGACAGGCGCTGGCCTACCTGAAGGGACAGCCGGTGCAGACTTCCAAATCGGCGAAAGTCGAAAACAAGAAAGACGGAAACGATGGCAGCGGCGAGAAAAAATAAACGCACGCTGAATACAAACCGGCCGCAGTGATGCGGCCGTTTTTTTGTCTGAATTCGTCGATGACATGAATGCCTCATTCCAATGAACGACCAACAATTGCTGCGCTATTCGCGTCACATCCTGCTTGATGACATTGGTATTGAAGGTCAGGAGAAGCTGCTGGCAGCACATGCACTGGTGATTGGCGCGGGGGGACTGGGATCACCGGTGGCCTTGTATCTTGCATCAGCAGGTGTAGGTCGAATAACGCTGGTCGATCACGACACCGTAGATCTGACCAATCTGCAGCGACAGATTCTTCACACCACAGCGCGCGTTGGTCAGTCCAAGGCGGTCTCAGGCAAAGAGACGCTGGCGCAGATCAATCCCGAGGTCGAAGTGCACACCGTGTGCGAGCGAGCCGATGCGTCGACGCTGGCTGGCCTGATCGCGGATGCGAGCGTGGTCCTGGATTGCACCGATAATTTCAAGACACGGCATGCGATCAATCAGGCGTGCGTGAACGCTCGCGTGCCGCTGGTGTCGGGCGCCGCCATACGCATGGACGGTCAGGTGGCTGTGTTCGATTCTCGCAGTGGCAAGACGCCCTGCTATGCCTGTCTTTTTCCGCCCGATCAGCAATTTGAAGAAGTCCAATGCTCGACCATGGGGGTGTTCGCGCCACTGGTGGGCATTATCGGTACCGTACAGGCTGCGGAAGCACTGAAGCTGATCATGGGCATCGGGGAATCACTGGCGAACCGATTGCTGCTGCTCGATGCGCGCAGCATGGAATGGACCAGCATACGCACGACGCGCAACAGTGATTGTCCGGTGTGCGCCAACGCACAGCACTGACAGCAGATTCATTTCAGGCAGCGTTCAATAAGCCAATGCCCTGCGCTAAAACAAAGGCACTGGATGCCGGCTTTCGCCAGGATGACGATTTTGAGGCCAGCAGCGCTTCACAAGCCAGGCCGTTAACGATCAAGGTGCAAGCATAACCAGCTGTTGTGAAGCACCCTCTGTCGGACGCGACTGAAATCCACCCTTCGCATAGCGGTGCCAGCGGCCCATGACAAAAGCCATCGCCATTGCGGCGCGTGCGCTTGCTTCATTCTCGGGTATGTCACCCTGCGACGCAGCGATTTTCCATGACTGCCGCAAGGCCATTTCTATGCGTTCGACGAACTGATTCATGCGCAGTTGCAGCCGCTCGTCTTCGTTGACCAGCGCATCGCCAATCATCACTCGCGTCATGCCGGGATTCTGTTCGGCGAACTCGAGCAGCATGCTCGCAATGCTGCGTACCTGGCGCACGCCATTGTCTTCGGTGTCACTGATCTTGTTGATCAGCCCGAAGACCGAGGTCTCGATGAATTCGATCAGGCCTTCAAACATCTGCGCCTTGCTGGCGAAATGACGGTACAGCGCGGCCTCGGACACGTCGAGCCGCGCTGCCAGAGCAGCTGTGGTGATACGGTCACCCCTGGGCTGCTCCAGCATCGCAGCCAGTGCCTGAAGTATCTGCAGCTTGCGCTCACCCGGTTTGGTATTGGCCATAGTCGTTATCAGTCAGGCAATCGGTCACGGCGTGATACTTACTCTACATCAGCCGTTGCAGCTTTTTCCGCAGCTCGTTCAAAGATTTTACTTGGACATCCACAAACCCCGGGCGATGCGTCACGGATCTCAGGTAGCCAGTAAACCACACTGTACGCATCCTGAGGGATTTTGCCGATTTGAGATTGGCGAGTGTGTCTTCCACCAGCACGCAGTCACGCGCACGCAGGCCGCGTCTTGCGAGCAGTTGTTGCAGCATCAGGCGGGAAGGTTTGGGGCGCAACTTCCCGTGTACCACCATGGATTCGATAGAAATATGCTCAGCGAAGTGCCGGTGCAGGCCGATGTGGCGAACCACGTCGCGGGCATAAGTCGTCGGCGCGTTGGTCAGCAAGATCTTGGTGCCCGGAAGACGACGAAACATGCGAGCAAGGCCGCGCTCGACGCGAATCATTTGGGACAGATTGTCGAAGCGATGTGCATCCCGCAGGAATTCCTCCGCCCGCACCGCATGATGGCGCATCATGCCGAGCAGCGTTGCACCATAGCGCTGCCAGTAGGCCATGCGCACCGCATCGACGGCTTCGGGATGCGCAGGTTTCTGTTCGGCCGCGAGCACCCGCGCAATCGCGGCATTCATGTTGTCATTGATCGCCGGGAAAATCGCATGCGATGCATCATGCAGCGTGTTATCCAGATCGAATAACCACGTCAGACGTCGTCGCGCACGCATGCGTGCTGCGCTCAATGCGAACGTATCATTGTGCCGAAGGCTTGTTCGGTCAATACCTCAAGCAAGAGGGAATGCTCGATGCGTCCGTCGATGATGTGCACGGTGTTCACGCCAGACTTGGCAGCATCCAGTGCAGAGGAAATTTTGGGCAGCATGCCGCCGGAGATGGTGCCGTCCTCGAACATTTCGTCGATTTCGCGCGCAGACAAATCGGTGAGCAACTGACCGGTCTTGTCCATCACGCCGGGAATATTGGTCATCATGATGAGCTTTTCGGCACGGAGGATTTCGGCGATCTTGCCGGCCACTAGATCAGCATTGATGTTGTAAGCCTGCCCATCTTCGCCAAATCCGATCGGCGAAATAATGGGAATGAAGGCGTCGTCCTGCAGCGCCTTGACGACCGCCGGGTTGATGGCTTCGATCTCGCCGACAAAACCGATATCCAGAAACTCGCCCGGGTGCTCCTTGTCCGGCATTTGCATTTTGCGCGCGCGTATCAGCCCGCCATCCTTGCCAGTGAGGCCCACCGCCTGCCCGCCATAGTGGTTGATCAACATGACGATATCCTGCTGGACTTCGCCACCCAGCACCCACTCGACGACTTCCATCGTCTCTTCGTCGGTAATGCGCATGCCCTGCACAAAGCTGCCCTCTTTGCCGATTTTTTTCAGGGCGTTGTCGATCTGCGGTCCGCCACCGTGAACCACCACGGGGTTCATTCCCACAAGCTTGAGCAAAATGACATCGCGCGCAAAGCCATGCTTGAGGCGCTCCTCGGTCATCGCATTGCCACCGTATTTGACGACGATGGTCTTGCCGTGGAATTTGCGAATGTAAGGCAGGGCCTCGGCGAGTATCTCGGCCTTGATTTCTGGAGCAATCGAAGAGGTGGGCATGGGGCAAGAAATTCCGGTGAGGGTGTCAGGTCGGGACGCCCACGATCAGGCGAAGCGGCGTGCACTGATAAAAAACTGGCGAGATTTTACAGGCAAAATCGTCGATATTCGCGCACCGCTGATTGTCTTTTTCGTCCGAGAACGATAGCCTCGGGCTCAGACAGGAGAATAGGCGATGAGTGCATGTGTTCAGTGTGGCCAGAACTTCAATTGCGGCATGGTGGATACGCCAGGAAATGACCCTTGCTGGTGCGTGGCCTTGCCACCGCTGCCGCCAGCGCTGCTCGAATCTGTGGGTGATGCAACGCGCTGTTTTTGTCCCGCATGTCTGCAAGGCTTGCTGGATCGCCATCTGCGCGATCCCTCCTGAAAACAGGACGGCAAGTGCTCAATGCTTCACAATCCCCGTCGCATCGGCGTGCGCGTTGCAGGGGTGCATGGTGGTACCCTCGAAATTGTTCTGCAAGGTCTGCAGTGCGGCTTTCAGGCTGCGATCCAGCCCGCGAAGTTCGTAGGCAAAGCGCGAAGAATTGATCGGATGCTCTTCGATACGAGCGTCGGTGATGCCCGCGCTTTTGAGCGCTTTCAGTCTCGCTTCGGCCAGCTCCATGCTGGTGAATATACCGAGCGACAAACCCCAGCGTCGCTCGCCTGCATCGCGAATCACGGCGATGTCATTGAAACCAAGATTGCGCAACTGCGCCGCGCGACGATTGGCACCTGCCTCGCCTTGCTGTGGCGGCAGAAAAACCAGATTGGACGGTGGCGCTTCGACCAGACGCTTTTTGGGAAGCTCGCGCAAGGACAACAGCGCAAGTCCGGATTCGAATTTCACGGCGGTCTGTGTGGTGAAGTTGCCCACCTCAATGCACTCGCCTTCGGTGGGGCGCCGAACCAGCGGCCGTGCAGATAACAGCGTCAAGCGCTCGGGGGCAATCTCGGCCACGGGCGAGCCGGCGGGCTTTTTCGCTGGGGGTTCGGCCTCTTGCGTCAGCATGAAGACCAATACCGCATTCGCCAGCAGCAATATCCCGAAAAAAATACGCATCATGCGTGAGTCTCCAACAAAGCAGCAACCTGCAGCCCGGTCAATACCAGATGCTTCACACGTTGATGCGGCAGCTCCAGATGGGGCGAGATGAATGAAGCCGCCCCGCCAGAAATCAGGCACAACGGTGACTTTCCGGGGTGTCGCGAAAACGCGCGTGCGATCGCGCCCGCCTGGGCGCTGATGCATCCGCTGATGATAGCCTGACGCGTGTTATCTGCCAGTGTTTGTTCGAGATGTACTTCGGTCACCGGCGGTAATTGCGCGGTGTTGACCGCCAGCGAGCGCGCCATCGTTCCCAGCCCTGGAAGAATCATGCCGCCAATGAATTGGCCATCGGCGGTGAGCGCATCAACCGTCGTCGCGGTGCCTGCATTCACGACCAGCAGATCACGATCAGGATGATGGTGACGCGCACCAATGAGTGCCGCAAATCGGTCGCATCCCAGCTGAGCTGGATCGCGGTAACCGTTGCGCACACCCCCACAGGCGGGCAGCGATGCGAACCAGTGCAAGGTACTTGCCGAGAGGCCGGCGTCGGCGAGGATGTGTGTCAGTTGAGTCGCCATGGCATCGCCAGCGACATTCGATATCCAGACATCGCGAATCTCGTGTGACCGCAATTCACTCGCCAATCCTGACAGCGCATCATGGGTGAGGCTGCCCTCGGCCTGCCATGCAGACGCAGGATGATCGGACGCCGTCAGCGCCCACTTGACCCGAGTGTTTCCCGCATCAATCAGCAAGCGCATGGGAGGTCCCCGGAGTGTGTTGCTTGCGCAGCGAAATATCGCCGGCCAGCACCGCAATGCGTCCGGCGCGGGTATCGAGCAACAGACAACCCATCTCATCAATGCCGCGTGCAATGCCCTGTTGCATCAGCCTGCCGCGATCAATCAGATCGACCGCCTCGCCCGCATAGGCATGCAAGGCCTGCCAGCGAGGCACAAAAGGCGTGAGTCCCTGCGCATCGAACAGGGGCAGACCTTCGGTCAAAGCATCGGCCAGAGAAGCGAGCAGCGCATTGCGATCGACCCCGCCGGGGGCGAGCGACGCGGTTTCCGTACCTGCCGCCGCATCACGCTCGGCGTTGGGATGGACATTGATTCCGATACCGATGATGGCCCATGTGCCCGGTCGGGTACTCACGGTCTCGATAAGAATTCCGCCCAGCTTGCGGCCATCGAGCAACAGGTCGTTCGGCCATTTCAGTCCAGCGTCCCAGCCATGCGCACGCAAGGTCTCTGCCACCAAGACACCCACGACGAGTGAGAGGCCGGAGACTTGTCCCATGGCGCCACCGAAGTGCCAGGCGAGAGAAAAACTCAGGCCATCGCCATGGGCATCGACCCAACTGCGCCCGGCACGGCCACGGCCCGCGGTTTGACATTCGGCTGCCCGCAGCACGGGTTGCGCTAGCCCCGGCAAACGTTCGCGCAGGTCGGCATTGGTCGAACCCGTCGTAGTGACGACCTCAAACTGAACAAATTGCGCCGCAGTACGGGACAGACCGGCCAGTCTTTCAGCAATCAGGGGAGCACTCATGGGGCGCATTGTATCGGCTCAAACCCCGCTGCGGGTGACGGTTCCGCGAAAGTCCAATACACTGCCAGCCATGTCGGATCCACAGATGCACAGCCACAGCGAGGTACCGCTTTCGCAAGGCGTTCACAGAAAAGCTTCGGCATCGGTGCGGATTGCGCTGCTGGTCTATGCGCTGCTGGTCATTTATTCCAGCGGTTTTCCGTTTTCGGGTTGGCGAGACAACGGCCTGTTGCCTTGGAGCTACCTGGTCGAGCCCATGCCGCACTACTGGACCTGGTTCGACCTCATCGTCAATGTGATCGGCTATGTGCCGCTGGGTGCGCTCAGCGTGCTTGCCTTGTATCCCCGGGTGCGGGGCGCATGGGCCGTCCTGATCACCAGCACCGCGGGCGTTTTGCTGGCTGTTGCGCTGGAAGCAGTGCAAAGCTATCTGCCTTCGCGCGTGCCAAGCAACCTCGATTTGATGACCAATTCACTGGGCGTGATCATCGGGGCACTGTCCGGGGCGCTGATGTACTCGCCCGTGCTCGAAAAAAGCTGGCTGCGCACGCTCAGGCGTTCATGGTTCTCCGAACAAGCGAGCCGTGGTCTGATCGTGGCCGCATTGTGGCCGATTGCTCAAATTTATCCCCAGCCCTATCTCTTTGGCCACGGCCAGCTGTTGCCAGCGGTATCGGGCTGGCTATCCTCCTGGTTTGCGGTGCCAGTGGATCTGAGCCAGCTGCTGTGGCAGGAAATTCATCTCGGTGTTGATCAATACCGTCTGCTGGAAGTCATCATTACCGCTTTTGGGATGACCGGTGCGGTGCTGACACTCCTTTGTCAAACACGCCGGGCAGCGCCCAAAGTAGCACTGGCGCTTATGCTGATGCTCGCAGCGATGGCGACCAAGGCGCTGGCCCATGCCGTGCTCTTTGCGCCGGATGACGCATTCAGCTGGCTCACCCCCGCGGCCGTCAGCGGCCTGATTGTTGGCATCGTCATGCTGGCCGGCCTGTCGTTTGCGCCGCCGGCCGCCCAGCGAAGAGCGGCCACCCTATCGCTGCTGATTGCCCTGGTGCTGATCAATCTCGCACCGTCCAATCCGTATTTCCTCTCGACCTTGCAAGACTGGACCCAGGGCAAATTCCTTAATTTCAACGGCGCCGCCCAATTTCTGTCGCTGTGCTGGCCCGCCTTCGCGCTCTGGTTTCTGACGCACCCTGCCCATCACAACACCGCAAAATCCGGTTGAAATTCAAGGCCCACACCCAGTGTATGATTCCAAGTAAGCGCTGATTAAATAAATGCAGAAACTTTTGTGGCAAGATCAATGGAGCCAGGACCTTGATTTGATTGATCCCCGCGTCGCACTGCGGCGCCGGCTCGCCATAAATCGCAGATTTATTCAGCATCTCCCCAAGCTTCATTCTCTGGCCCTCCGACTTCCATGAGCGATACCTCCTTCTACCAACATCACGTTTTTTTCTGCATCAATGCGCGCGATGATGGTCGTGCCTGTTGCGCCGATCGCGGCGCAAAAGAAGCACAAGAACACGCCAAGAAGCGCATGAAACAACTCAACCTGAATGGTCAGGGCAAGGTAAGAATCAACAAGGCCGGATGCCTGGATCGCTGCGAGGAAGGTCCGGTCATGGTGATTTATCCGCAGGGCACCTGGTACACCTATGTAGACAAGGAAGATATCGACGAGATCATCGACCAGCATCTGGTGGCTGGCAAGGTGGTTGATCGCCTCAAGATTTGATGCGCAATGAATTCACAGACACAGGCTTTTTCAATTGAAGGCGAGGCCGGTCCGCTTGAGTGCAATCTGGATTTGCCTCCTGAAGTCCCGCCACGCGGTATCGCACTGATTGCCCATCCCCATCCTTTGTATGGCGGCACGATGGACAACAAAGTGGTGCAGACCCTCGCACGAGCTTTCATTGCGCTCGGCTATGTCAGCGTGCGCATGAACTTTCGGGGCGTGGGCGCCTCGGCCGGTGTGCACGATGCCGGCATAGGCGAAACGCAGGATATGGCACGACTGCACGCACACATGCGCGCGCAATATCCGAATCTGCCGGTGGCCATGGCCGGATTTTCATTTGGCACCTTTGTGCTGTCTCAGCTACAGCAGCAGCTGATCGCGCAAAATCAGCCGGCCGAGCGATTGGTGCTGGTTGGCAGCGCTGCCGGCAAATGGGCATTGCCGGAGGTGCCCGCCAATACTCTTTTGATTCACGGTGAGCAGGATGACACCATACCCTTGATCGATGTGCTCGACTGGGCACGTCCGCAGGATTTACCGGTGATCGTCATTCCCGGTGCTGATCATTTTTTTCATCGCAAACTGCACCACATAAAAAAACTGGTCATTGATGGCTGGGAGCACTGATCATCATCACAAGCTCTATAATCTCTACCTGTCTTTTTGCCGGATGATGGTGTTCAGTTTTATGAAAAATCTGCTGTCTGCATTACTTGGTCTTGTGCTGATGACCAACGCAAGTGCGCAAACGATCACGCCACCCACGATTGCCGCACGCGCCTGGTTACTGCTGGATGCAAGCAGCCAGCAAGTGTTGGCCTCGCACGAGGCAGATGCGCGCATCGAGCCTGCGTCGCTGACCAAGATCATGACGGCGTATCTGACTTTTTCCGCGATTCGGGACAAGCGACTCGACCTGAATCAGACGATCAATGTCTCAGTCAATGCATGGAA
>JACCDP010688977.1_pt1 | contig 13554 bp, 11 predicted proteins | sample 7445841 | NCBI WGS metagenome assembly JACCDP01 (sample SAMN15323441, study PRJNA562643) | freshwater metagenome | isolation source: river surface water | place: USA:Blue River Watershed | collected 2017-08-17
CTGCACGCTTTCTTGACGATTTTATTGATGATTTGCCTTGGGAGCCTTGCATTTATTTTTATTTTTAAGACACTAAGATACCGGTTTTATTAATTGTTCACTGTTAATGAACAAGCCCTAATTAATAGTTGAGGTGTTGTGCGGGTTAACTACAAAGTCAATAATATTGAACCCTACAAGTGGTTAAAAAATATTCCTTCCCAACTACTGATTACAAAGCGAACAAAATTTACGAATATATATAAATGCAATTCGGTGGAGGCTTAGGTTTAGTATCAGAGGCGTCAGAGGCCCTTTCATTATTCTTGTTCCGAAGGATTACAAATCCTTCGGAGTGGGAGGTTAAAATATTAGATGATAGCCTAAAGTTATTTACAGTTTAAATTAGTAAGTGGGTTACTTTCACACGGATAAGGACATCCATGCTTGCCGCAGGCAGGCGCACGGGTTGGAGGCTGAATAATAGCATATCACACTTTTTCCTGTATTTTCAATACCTTTGTTACTTGTGGCTTTTAGACTGCATTTTACTCAAAACAGGATAGTTTTCGGGTGCTCCTTCTTTGTAAAGCTTTATGGAAGGGGGAGGCTAAAAAGGCGCAACCAATAGTTGATATATAAATGTTAAACAGGTTCTCCATATACCATCTATATTACATACTTTCCATTGCCTTAATCCTGCTGGGATTTTTTACTCATAATACAGAATGGGTATATGCTTCATGGCACATGACAATTTATAATGGCTATTGGGAGTTTATAGTGCCGGCAATAATATACACCTTGCTAACAGGCATCACTCTTCATGCACTTAAAATCCTTAACATCAACATTAAAAAGAGATTACTATTCGCACATTGGTGGTTTATGTTTATTGGTTATCTGCTGCTCATACCTCTTTGCTCTGTTGTGAAAATCATGTCTGCTTCCATTGGACCTGACACCTCCGCTTTGGCAAGCAATGGCCTTTATTTGTTATATGGCCCGGTAATATTGCTTATTTCTATTGGCATATTTATTGGCTGTATCCATTCTTCAGAAAAACGACAAAGTTAACTGCTCCCTTAAATCAAACGTTTCATTTCCTGATACCCCTCACAACAACCTTCACTCGCATTGTTTACGAATGGTGGCTCCCAGCGTGTCGGAAAACTGAAGAGCCGCCTTTAAATTAAAGTTCAACACTGAAATATAGTTTGCTCTTGATTCTGCCAGTTTCATGTTTGAAAACAACCAGTAATCAAGGCCATTTTGCTGAGCCAGTTGTTTTAACTTAAGTAACATCAGGTTTCTGTTCGGTTGCCAGGGGATGGCTTCTTTTAATACCGGAGATTCATATAAGTACATACGGATACCAGAAGATTTGGCTAAGCCAATTATTTTCTTCAGGTATTTTTCCCGTCGCTTACTCCATTGAAAATAATATCCACGGGGATATAGCTCTTTAAATTCCTCGAGGTGGTTGTCCCATGAAATTTTTGCCGGAGGCTCAAAACCATTGGGGTGATAGGGCTGGGTTTTTTGCTGCAGGTAATGTTTGTAGCCCTGAATAACCTGAAAAAAATGTTTATGGTTATAATAGGCATAGCGCATAAATGGCCATTGGTGCCAACGGTAAAAGTCAGGGTCACATTCTTTTACCACTTCACTCACAATACTGTCATTTAACCAGGGAACAAATCGATAGGTGTTAAAGGTATTATACAGGGTGTCCATTGACTCCGGGGTAACGTAGAGAAAAAGCAGCTTTGGAGCCTTATTATGTTTCAGGTACAGGTATAAGTGCAGGTAATTATCCGCAAAATCACTGTGACTCAGCGCCAGGTTGTAGGAACTTAATCCGGTTTGTTGGCTTATTTTATCCGGATCAATCATCCAGAGTGGCTCACAGGGCCCGTGAATGAGAATTTCCGTATTTATGGGTTTAGCAATTACATAAGCAAGTTTGACATTCATGTTCTGTTTTATTCCGGCATCAAAAATTTTTTCAAGCAGGAATAATACTATCCCCATCAACATCAAAAAAATAATTATTTTCAAGATTCCTGCTTTCATTGCTTTTCTTAAAACTGCATATAAATAAAACGTTCTCCACTATTAAACACCCCCAATAACAACAATAACAATACAGCAATAAACGTGTACCTGAAATTCCACTGAGCCGAATAAAAATGTTTTTCTATCCCTTTCTCCAATAACAGGTAACTAAAAACCAGCACTATGGTTAAAGTAAAATTAAGGTACTCTGCCTGTTGCCCGCCAATAGCCAGCGGCGCTAACACTTCACTATACCAGTCATGGGGAAAAAACTTAATCCCTATCTGCTTTATCATTTTCCAGGCATCACTCATGTTTAAAGACCTGAAAAAAATATTACTAAGTATAACAGCAACCAGGGTAAAAAATAAACCGGAAATCTGTTTTATGAATACAGGCCATTGTTCCATCATTTTAACTCTGAATTGTTTTGTGGCATGCTCAAAACATAAATACAAACAATGGCATAGTGCCCAGCTAAGAAAGGTTAAACTTAACCCGTGCCACAAACCTGAAATTAAAAAGGTAATTATTATTCCAATATACACTGAAAAGGATTTTAGTTTTCTCCACCTGTACACCACCGGAAAGTAAATATACTGGGTAAAAATACTTATCAGCGTCATGTGCCACCTTCTCCAGAATGCGCTTACCGACGAGGCCCTGAGTGGTCTGTTGAAATTTTCCGGTAAAGTATAACCCAACATGCGTGCTATTCCTATGGCCATATCGGAATAAGCCGAAAAGTCAAAATACAGTTGAAAGGTAAACAAGAGGGATGCCATCAAGTAGGTAATTCCAGGATAATCAGATTGAAAATCAAAGACTGAATGAACAGAGCCCGCCAAACGGTCGGCAAATATCATTTTCTTGAGCAGGCCCAGAAAAAAACGGTGCAATCCCTGTATAAGATGTTCTGATGTAATTTTACTCCCCTGATTTTTGATTTGACTTGTAAAACCCTGTATTGTTATAATAGGGCCGCTGATTATTTTCGGAAAAAAAGTAACGGCCAGCAGGTGACTGAAGAAATTCTTTTCCCATTGTGTCTTTTTTGCCGCAATATCTGCCAGGTAAATCATGTGCTGAATAGAGTAAAAAGAGAGTCCTGCCGCAATAATATATACCGAAGGTTCAAATCCTACCTGCTTTAATACAAACTGATGACCAACATAAAAATTAAATAGCAATATAAAAATCCCGTTTATACTTAGGCCAGCAATGAGGTATATTTTTTTGTGGGAAAGTGAAATTTGTTGCGCAACAAAATAATTGATTAGGGTGAGCGCTATCGCTAGGATCAGCGAAAGGGGGTGAATACAAAACAAGAAAAACAAGCCGGAAACAAGAAGCAGGTAGCTGCGTTTTGTTTCCGGCAATAAGTAATTTAATGAAATAATAAAAATAAATAAAAACAGGTATCCAGAATCAGGAAACATGAATTAAATATTACTACCTACCGGTTGCTTTTGATCCAGGCAATTTACAATATCATTCACACAGGTGAATTGCATCACTTCATCTAATAAAAATTCTGTTTTAAAAGAGTCTTCGATTTCCGAGATTAATTCAATATGTGTAAGGGAGTCCCATAAACTAATATCCCTGGCGCTGGTTTCGGGGAGAATGGTTAGGTCGGGCTTGCCGAAAACTTTTCTAAAAACCAGCTGTAACTGATCAAGTGTTTTGTTGTGATTCATACAGTTTGCGTATTTGTTGTTTGTCTGTTTTGCCATTTAGAGAGAATGGCATGCTGGCAAGATAAAGAATTTTTTTTGGCAACATATATTCCGGAAGAAAAAACCGGAGCTCCGTTAATAACTTTTCAAAATCAACTCGTTTATCGATTATTACTACCAAATAACGATTTTTTGATGGTTCTTCCCAATCGATTACGCAACAATTGGCTCCTGTTATCTGCTTAATGTTTTGTTCTATTTCTTTAATCTCAATTCGGTATCCATTTATTTTTACCTGTTCATCTTTTCTTCCACAAAAAACCAGGTTTCCCTGTTCATTCTGAAAAACCCAATCACCCGTTTTATAAAATCTTTTGTCTCTGATTTGAATAAATGCCTGTTCGTCTTTTCTGTTCAGGTATTGCTTAATAACCTGGGCTCCTGAAAAACATAAATTTCCTTTTTGCCCCCTTGGCACTTCCTCATCCTGTTCATTTATTATACACCACTCCATTTCCGGAAAAGAAATTCCTAATGGAACGATATTCTGATAAGATTCCAGTTGCGAAGGCTGTTCTTCCCATTCGTACCTGGTACATACGATAGTGGTTTCGGTAGGGCCATAGAAATTATGTATAGCTCCATTTGGAAGACACTTCTTCCACTTTACTGCTAAATGATGGTACAGGCAATCGCCGGAAAAAAAACTGTACCTCAGGTGAGGAAGTTTGATTTGATCCAGGTATTTTTCTGCATACACTAATATTCCCGGCACCGTACTCGCTACCGTTATCTGTTGTTCTTTCAGCATTTTTACTATCGAAATAAATTTCACTCCGCCTTCTGCAACAACATAAGTACAGGCGCCAACATACCAGGGCATAAATACCGAAAATACCGATACGTCAAAAGTTAATTCATAAGCTTGTAAAAATCTATCATTAGCTGTAAAGGAATAGTTTTGAAGAAAGAAATTAAAAAAGGCCTGAAGGTTATTTTTTGTAACCGGAACTCCCTTTGGGGTGCCGGTTGTTCCGGAAGTAAAAAGCACATAACATTCTTCGGTTTCTACAAGGGCTTCGGGCATACTCATTAACACATCAGTGCGCTGATGAACGCTAACATTCATCATTTGCCATTTTTTAACAATAACCCCTTCTGGAATTTCCCCACTGCTTAAAATCAGCTCCAGTTCACACGCTGCTATTATTTTATTTAATCTGTCGTGTGGCCAGGAAGTATGTAAGGGCACATAGGCCGCGCCATAGCAGCCCACTGCCAATATAGCCGCATAGGTATTTACGTCCTGGTAACAATAAACCCCAATACGCTTATATTTTTTTTTCGAATCAATACTTAAAAAAATGTCAATAGAAATGTCATATAATTTCCTGTATGTATAATAATTGTCATTAATATACAGAGCATTATTATCAGGAAAAAGCGCTACACTCTTCAAAAAAGCTTCAAAGGGGGGAGATAAATTTTTATTCGTTAAATAATTCTTTGACATCTGCTTGAGAATTATTAAATTTAATTAGCAAAGGTTCTTACAAAGGTAATATTTGATCTAAGATTTATTAATTTTTTATCATTGGGAATTCCGCTCGCCGAAGTTGTACCGAAAGAAGGTATAATAACCTGTCCCCTGTTACAAAATAGAGGATCAGGTTTAGTGAGGGTTCATCCGGGTAATTTTGTTCGCTTAAATACAGGTACTTTCTCCTTAATACATAGGTATATTCGGTTTTACGGTTAGTTTAATATGCATGTTTTAAACAAACAACACCAAACATGAAAAAAATTTTATCCCTTTTAATGCTTGCAGGCTTTGGGCATCCTGCTGCTGCCCAGCAAAAAAATTCAAAGTTAAACCCCGCCCTTATACAGGAGCTAACTCAGGGCAACAAACAAATTCTGAGCGTTTTGATTAAGGGTAACATTCCCCGGATTGAAAAATTTTTAGCGGCCAATAACGGCCGCATATTATATTTTGCTGGAGACATCGCTTCCGTTACCCTTCCGTTGAATAAAATTAAAGAGCTTTCGGCCAGCAGCTTTGTGGAAAGAATGGAATTTTACCACAATAAAATGAAGCCGATGGATGATTCCTCCTTAAGAAAAAACAATATCCTGCCTGTTCATAACGGACTTAGCCCGCTTCCCGGCTCTTATAAAGGTAAAGACGTTATTGTTGGAATTATTGATACCGGTACCGACTTTAAACATCCTGATTTTAAAAAAGAAGACGGAAAAAGCAGGATACTTTACATCTGGGATCAAAGAAGCGCAGCCTCTTCCGGCTCACCTCAACCCTATAACTACGGTATTGAGTGGACAAAAACACAAATAGACAATGGGCAGTGTACCCACACCGACCTCACGGCCATGAGCCACGGAACCCGTGTAACAGGAGTAGCCACAGGCAATGGAAGATCCAGCGCAAAGTACACCGGTATAGCCCCGGAGGCTGACATTATTACTGTAGCGCTCGATTTCAATAATTCTTCCAATACTACTATTCCGGATGCTATTAACTACATCGTTTCCAAAGCCAATGCTGCTGGTAAACCTTGTGTAATTAATTTAAGTATTGGTGATTATTTTGGTCCGCATGATGGCAGTGACCTCATTAGTTTATTTGCCAATACTAAAATAAGCAACACGCCCGGAAGGGCCATGGTGGTGGCTGCAGGAAATAGTGGTGACTTCAACAGGCATTTAGGTTATACCCTCAGCAGTGATACCAATTTTACCTGGCTCATGAATAATCCCAATTACAGCAATACTTCCTATGTTGAATTGTACGCAGATACCGCCTCCTTTAACAAAGCCAGCTTTCGTTTTGGAATGTTTCGTTCCAATAACAGCTTAGTGGGGAAAACCAATTTCAGAAAAATACAAGCCCTGGTTGGAAACTTTACAACCGACACCCTGAAAGTAAATGGCAAAAGATATGGCTTAATACAAATGATTGGTGATAATTATAATGGAACTTACGGGCTCCAGATAAATTTTGTTCCGGATAGCATAGGTAACTTATGGTCTTTTGAGATGACAGGAACAGGGCGTTTTGACGCCTGGTCTGAAGAATACAAATACAAAAATCTGCCTTCCTCTTCAACCTTACCTTTAATGACTAAATATAAAAGGCCCGACTCCCTTCAAACCATTTGCGGAGGCGTACAATGTAGTGATAAGATGATCACTGTTGCCAATTATGTAGATCGTAACGGCTTTATCGCTATTGGCAATTCTTTCTCTACCTTTCCGGGTGTAAATGATAGTATTTTCCCTACATCCAGCCTGGGGCCTACACGTAAAGGCCTTCTAAAACCTGATATTGCTTCAACCGGTGAAAACATTGCTGCACCAGGGGCAGATGCTCCTACCACCTGGCTAATACAAAATTATCCCAATGTTGTTACTGCTGACAGTATGCACTTTATTTTTGGCGGAACTTCAGCTGCTGCCCCTTGTGTTGCCGGTTTTGTTGCACTATACCTGCAAAAGTATCCGAACGCCACACAGGAGGAAATAAAGAAAGACATTACCCTATGTGCCAAAAAGGATAAATACACCGGCCCCAACAACAACTATATTTGGGGATATGGTAAACTCGACGGATTTCAGGCACTTCAATGTAGTCATACAGTAACTATTGCTGAAAAAAACAACCAGCCATCCATAGAGCTTTTTCCAAACCCATTCAATAATGAAATAAGTATACTTACAACAGGAAACTATCCTCTGGAGTTTCAGGTGTATGATTTGCTTGGAAAAATATATGCATCGGGTAAACTGAACAATGAAACAGAAAAAATAAAATTAAACATGTTAAATGAAGGATTATATTTGCTTAGACTGAAAAATACTTCCGGTATGTACCAGGAAGCAAAAATTATCAAGCAGTAACCTTGAAAAAATTAATTCTCTTTGTAACACTATTATTCCTAATTAATCCAATTGCCCTTTCACAGGGTAAGCCAGACTCACTGCATAAAAAAAAATGCACTTTTATTCTCGCTACTGGTGCCGGAGTTGCCAGCTCCCTCCTTATACTCGATCAACTCTGGTACGCCAACTACCGTAGCGCTACTTTTCATTTTTTTGACGATAGCCGGGAATGGTTGCAATTAGATAAATGCGGACATGCACTCACTTGTTACCAGTTTTCAGTAAAAGGAATACAAGCCTTTCAACAAAATGGCTATTCCGCTAAAGCTGCCTATTGGTGGGGAGGCACAGCGGGGATAATTTATATGTCAGCCATTGAAACACTGGATGGCTTCTCCAAAGGCTGGGGATTTTCGGTAACTGACATGGGTGCCAACATCTTTGGAAGCGCAGTAGCCATGCTTCAGGAATATTATTTTAAGCAGCAATTGTTTGAATTAAAGTTTTCCTTTCATACAACACCTTATGCCCAATACAGACCCGGGCTGTTGGGAGAAAAAAAATACCAGCAGGTCATTAAAGATTATAACGGTCAAACTTATTGGTTGGCTGTTCATGTGGGAGAATTACTTCACCTGAAATTCGGACTGTTTCACTTGCTCAACCTATCGTTGGGCTACGGGGCTGAAGGGATGCTAAGTGCCAGTGAAAACAGTTACACCGTTGTGGATAACGAGGGTAATACCCTGGGGAACAAAAGTCAAAGAAAATATTTACTCTCACTCGATATTAACTTCAACAAAATACCTGTCAAAAACAAATTAGTTAAAAAAATTTTTAACACCATTAATTTTATAAAAATTCCATTTCCCACACTGGAGTTCTCCGGAAAGGAATTAAAATTTCATCCGCTTTACTTTTAGTATATTACAAAGTATCAACTACTTATTTTTTAATACAGTTGTAACTCTAAACCACCTATTCTCCGTTAAGTTATATCTATACCAGATGTCTTAACTTTTTTATTTACTTTGAATCAGGATTTTCTTCTACATTTATATGCTCAATTACTTTGTGAAATTAAATTTCATAAAGTGCAAAAATATGTCTTCTCTATGAAACACATTCATCTCAAAACTGCCGCTTTACTGGGAGCAAGCGCCGTTGCTTTAGGGGCTTTAGGGGCACACTGGCTGAGAAAAAAACTCGAAGAAGGCCAGATTGACCCAAAACAACTGGCAGCTTTTGATACTGCCAGCAAATACCAATTGTTTCATACCCTGGCTATCTTTATTGCATTTTTATTACACCAATATTCCCCTTCTTTATGGATCAAAAGGGCATCACAACTCTTTATTGCCGGCATATTTTTATTTTCAGGTTCTCTTTACCTGTTGAGTACACAAACTATTATGGGTGCAAACTTGTCGTTTCTCGGGCCTGTTACTCCCATCGGAGGATTATTGCTCGTTAGCGGTTGGCTCTGCCTGTTCTTTTCTTTTTTTAGAAAGAAACAATCATCATAAACTGAAATAACCATGTTCCGCTGAGCGCAAACACAAATGAGGGCAAATGTGTATCACACATTTGAGCCAGGTTGTGGGAATACTGGTTATTCCACATGACAACTAAAAAAACACTAATCAACACATGAATAAGCCCTTACTTTTTCAGTTACTATAAAACACTATTTAACCACCATATGCCACATGAACTATAAAGCCTTAAAACAACAACTTCAGAAAATTGCAGATATAGGATTTGCATCAGCAGTGCTTAGCTGGGATCAGGAAACCTACATGCCACCAAAAGGGGCAGCTATGCGTGCCCAACAATTATCTACCCTAGCTGGGGTTGCTCATAAATTATTTACTAATGAAGATATGGGCAAAATACTGACTGGATTACACAAAGACGAAAGCCTCAACGAAAGGGAAAGAAAAAATGTATTGTTGTGCCTGGAAGAATTTGAAAAACAAAAGAGATACAGTACCGAATTTGTAGAAGAAATGAGTTATACCGTTTCTGTGTGCATGCAGGCCTGGCAACAGGCAAAAGAAAAAAAAGATTTTTCTTTATATGCGCCACACCTGGAAAAACTGATCAACTTAAAACGTAAAGAGTGTGAAATAATCGGGTATAAAAAGCACCCTTATGATGCGCTGCTGGATCAACATGAAAAAGGAATGACTGCTGCCGAATTAGATAAACTGTTTCAGGAGGTAAAAAAAGGCTTGCAACCGCTTGTAAAAAAAATTACCACTTCAGCAGCTATTAGCGATCAGGTATTTCATCAGCATTACCCCAAATCTTCCCAATGGGAATTTGGATTAGAATTACTGAAGCAAATGGGCTTTGATTTTGAAGCAGGCCGGCAGGATATTTCTTCTCATCCTTTTACTATTCATTTTAACAATAATGATGTACGCATCACTACCCGCATTAATGAAAATAACCTGAGTGAAATGGTTTGGAGCTGCATTCATGAAGGAGGACATGGATTGTATGAGCAAGGCCTGCCCAACGAAGAATATGGATTACCTCTGGGGGAAAGTACTTCATTAGGGATTCATGAGTCACAATCAAGACTATGGGAAAACAATATCGGAAGAAGTTTGAACTATTGGAAAAACAACCTCCCGCTTGCAAAAAAATACTTTCCCGAACAGCTCCGGGATATTGATGCCAACACCTTTTACAAAGCCTGCAATAAGGTAAAATCTTCGCTTATACGTACCAATGCCGATGAACTTACTTATCACTTTCATATCATTATCCGTTTTGAAATTGAAAAAGCCCTGATAGAAGATAAAGTGAAAATAGCTGAACTTCCTGGTCTTTGGAACAGTAAATACAAAGAATACCTGAATTTGGATGTTCCGGATGATGCTTCTGGTATTTTACAGGACGTTCACTGGAGCCACGGTTCTTTTGGTTATTTTCCCACTTATTCGATTGGTAGTTTTTACGCTGCCCAGTTTTATACGCATGCTCTCAAACAAATTCCAGACCTGGAACAGCAGCTGATCAATGGTAAATTTTCTACCCTGCTAACCTGGTTAAGAAAAAATATCCACCAACATGGAAAAATGTACACTTCTTCGGAATTATGCGAAAAAATAACCGGAGAAAAACTCAATTTCAACTATTTTCTGGAATATGCACGAAAAAAATACGCTGAAATCTATAATATCAGTTTTGAGGAAGCTCTTGAATTAAAATAAGCCCTGGTTAAATTTTTTGTGCTTTAATTTTGTTTATTTTTGGCATCATTTTAGCGTTTAATAATCAGACACAACCTGCAAACATAGATTCAGTATAAATAACAAAAAAATCATTACCAAAACTCTCAAATTATGAAAAGCCTGCTTTGTTCTATCATTTTATCGGGAATTTTATTTACAGGTTCCTGTAAAAGCAAAAAAAATGCCACTGAAGCGGCAACTAACAACAACACTTCAACTTCCACCAGTACATCAACAACTACCGAACAAGTGAAAAACCTCGTACAAAAATACCGCCTGATTGTATCTTTTTATAGTATAGGCACTGGTGTAAATGGAAATGCTATAACTAAACTGGATAATTTTTTAAGTAAACACCCGAAAAAACCACAGTCGGAAATACTGAGAAGAGGGCGTGAAGGAGAAACGGAGTATCTTTTTAATCTAAAAGAACTATCTGATAGTGAAAAGGTTGCGTTTATAACTGAAATTAAAAACCTGATCGGGAACCTGGAGCTGGTTCGTATAGAGGAAAATGCGGAAAGGTCGAAAAATTAGGGAATTTAAAATTTTCTTTTTTAGTATTTGTGACAATTATTCTGAAAAAATCGGTTAAAAACAAGCCGATTTTTTTTATTTTTGCACACAACTATATAACTAACCCATACTAACAAAATGAATGAAATAGGACACAAACCTGAAAATGATAGCATCAGTCAAATTGGTTTAGGTAATGTTTCGGTGGCTTACTGGAATTTACATCCATCCGAACTGGTAGAGGAAACAATAAACAGAGGGGAAGGAGTACTTACTGATACCGGAGCTCTTGCCATTGACACCGGTGAATTCACCGGGCGTTCTCCAAAAGACAAATATGTAGTTTTCGACAATTCAACCAAAGATAGTGTATGGTGGGGCGATGTAAATAACCGCTTTGAACAGGATAAATTTGACAGTCTTTACAACCGAATGACTGCTTATCTCTCTGGAAAAGAGGTTTATGTGCGAGATGCCTACGCTTGTGCCGATCCAAAATACAGGATCAACATCCGGGTGGTGAACGAATTCCCCTGGAGCAATTTATTTTCGTATAACCTTTTCTTAAGACCACAGGCTGAAGAATTAAAGACCTTTAAGCATGAATGGTTAATAGTAAATGCCCCGGGCTTTAAAGCTGACCCCTCCATTGATGGAACCCGTCAGCATAATTTTGCCATCATTAACTTCAGTAAAAAAATTATTCTGATTGGTGGAACTGGCTATACCGGGGAAATTAAAAAATCCATTTTTACTGTTCTTAACTATATCTTGCCACATGAAAAAGGGGTGCTTTCCATGCACTGTTCTGCCAACATTGGCAAAGGTGGAGACACAGCCATTTTCTTTGGTTTATCCGGAACTGGAAAAACCACCCTTTCCGCTGACCCCAACCGTAAATTAATTGGCGATGACGAACATGGCTGGGCTGATAACTCCGTATTCAATTTTGAGGGTGGATGTTATGCCAAATGTGTAGATTTAAGTAAAGAAAAGGAACCTCAGATTTTTAATGCCATTAAGTTTGGTTCTTTGCTCGAAAACATTAATTTTTACAACGATACCACTACAGTGGATTATTGCAACATCAGTAAAACAGAAAACACCAGGGTTAGTTATCCTTCGAATTTTATTGACAATGCCGTTGAACCTGCAGTTGGAGATATTCCCAAAAATATCTTCTTTTTAACCTGCGATGCTTATGGCGTTTTACCTCCTATTTCAAAACTTACTCCGGCTCAAGCCATGTATCACTTCATTTCTGGATACACTGCAAAAGTTGCTGGTACTGAAATGGGAATTACCGAACCAACCCTTACCTTCTCTGCATGTTTTGGAAAAGCTTTCCTCCCTTTGCATCCTACAAAATATGCTGAATTGCTGGGAGAAAAACTTAAAAAACACAAAGTAAATGTTTGGTTATTGAATACCGGCTGGGTGGGTGGTAAATATGGTGTTGGAAGTCGTATTAAACTTTCTTATACCCGCGCCTTAATAACTGCAGCCTTAAATGGTGAGTTAGATAAAGCAGAATATGGAACAACTCCTTATTTCAAATTAAATTTCCCTAAAGCCTGTACAGGTGTTCCATCTGAAATTCTGGAACCTAAAAATGCCTGGGCAGATAAAGCTGATTTTAATGCCACAGCTCAAAACCTGGCTTCTTCCTTTATCAAAAATTTTACGCAGTATGCCAGTGCAGCCAACGATGAAATATTAGCTGCCGCACCAAAAGTTGAAGTTACTGTTTAAACATACCTTATTTCCAAAAAAAAGCTGGTAAATCATTACCAGCTTTTTTTGTTTTATCTACTTTTTTACTCCATAATCATCTTACGGGTGGACGAAATACCATCAACTACCAGGCTATAAAAATATATTCCTTTTTGTAGGCCGCTGATGATAAGCGACTGCTTACCTTTCCCGGTTGCTCCGGCTATTCCGGAAACCTGTCTTCCGGTGATATCATAAACGGTTAGTGTTACTGACCTTGCATCTTTGGCTAATTCATAAGGGATTCTGGTTTCTGTAGTAAAGGGATTAGGCATATTCTGGGGTCAAGTTAAAAAGTTGGGGAGAAGCATTTAAAATATTATACTTGCAATAAAAAGGTATCGAAACAATAGATAGTAAATTGTTACACGAGCTCTTTCCCAAAGAGTTAATGGATTTCTTTGTAA
>JACCDP011105733.1_pt1 | contig 13554 bp, 12 predicted proteins | sample 7445841 | NCBI WGS metagenome assembly JACCDP01 (sample SAMN15323441, study PRJNA562643) | freshwater metagenome | isolation source: river surface water | place: USA:Blue River Watershed | collected 2017-08-17
AAGGGGCTGGAGCTGACCGAGGCCGGGCAGCGGCTGCAGGAGCGCACCGAGGGGCCGCTGCAGGAGGTGGGCGACGCCCTCACCGCCGCGCGCGAAGGCAGCGGCCATGTGGCGGGGCGCTTGCGGGTGGCCGCGCCGGTGCTGTTCGCGCAGCTGGCCATGGGCCGGCTGGCGGCCGACTTCCGGCGCCTCTACCCGGCGGTGACGCTGGACGTCGTGGCCGAAGACCGGCTGGCAGACCTGGTGGACGAGCAGTTCGACGTGGCCCTGCGCCCCAACCCGCGGCCCGACTCGGCGCTGGTGGGCCGCTGCTTCGCGACCGACCGGCTGGTGGTGGTGGCGGCGCCCACGGTGCCCACGCCCGAGCCGGGTGACGGCCCGGTGCGCGTGGACGCGGTGGTCAACGGCTGGCGCGACGGCGAGACCTGGCAGCTCGCCGACGGCGGGCCGACGATCGAGCCCGTGCCGGTGCTGCGGTTGTCGTCGATGCTGATGCTGCGCGACGCGGCACTGGCCGGTGCCGGCATCGCCCGCGTGCCGCGCTCCATCGTCGGCGCGCAGTTGGCGCGCGGCGAACTCGTGCAGTGGGGCGCGATCGACGGCCCGGCCGTCGAGCTGTGGGTGCTGCACACCTCGCGCCGCCTGGCCAGCCCCAAGGTCAAGGCCTTCGTCGACTTCATGGCGTCGCGCTACCCGGACGGCACGCTGACGCTGCCAGGCTAACGCTTGGGCAGCGGGTAGCTGGCGAGGCTGGCGTAGCCCTTGCGCGACACGGCCTGCACGCCAAAGATGACGTTGTCCTTGCTGACCGGCAGCGTCACGCGGTTCACGCGGCCCACGTCGCGCGCCTGCTGCCAGGTGGCGGCATCGGTGTCACGCCAGACGATGCGGTAGCCGGCCACCTCGGGGTCGTCGCTGGCCGCCCATTCGAGCGTGGAGTCGTTGGTCAGGCCGCTGGCGTCCAGCCGCACGCCCTTCACCGGCGCCGGCGCCCAGGCCAGCGTGGCCAGGCCGGCCAGGTTCACGCGCGCCACGTCGGCCACGTAGGGGAAGTCGAACTCGGGCAGGTCGCCGTAAACGACGCCGTTCTCCGTCCTGGGGTTCTGGTGCTGGTGCGCGAAGTTCTCGAACGGCTCCGTGAAGCGCACGGCGGCATAGCCTCGCTCCAGGAACGGCAGGTGGTCGCCGCCACGCAGGTAGCGGTCGCGGCGCTGGATCAGCTGCACCGTGAAGCCAGGCATCGCCGCCTCGGCGGCCGCCTTCAGGTGGCGGCCGAGCTGGGCCGTGGGCAGGTCTTCGTTGCCGCCGGCCTGCAGCAGCGGCAGCAACTCGGCCTGCATGGCAGCGTGGGCCTTCTGGTCGGCCGCCGTCGCCGGCCGGTTGGCCTGCGCTTGGCTCAGCAGGCGCACCAGCGGGTCCAGCCCGTCGGCGAACAGGCGCATGCGCCGCGCATCCCGCTGGCCCGCATCGCCGCGCGAGCTGCCGACGATGTCGTTGGTGATCATGGCCTCCACGTTGACGCCCTGCGCCCGCGCGTCGCGCGCCCATTGCGCCGCGCCCAGCAGGCCCTGCTCCTCGCCGGGCACGGCCATGAACACCAGTGTCGCGTCGAAGTGGCGCGTCGCCATCACGCAGGCCAGCTCCATGACGGCCGCCGTGCCCGAGGCGTCGTCGTTGGCGCCGGGTGCCTCGCCCAGCGCGTCCATGACCTCGCTGTTGCGCGAGTCGTAGTGGCCGCTGACCACCAGCGTGCGCCCCTGGCTCACGCCGCGCCCGGGCAGCGTCGCGACGATGTTGACCAGTTCGGTGGGCTGGTTCACGCGGTTGCCGGCGGGCTCGATGAAGCTCTGCTCCTCCACCCGCAGGCGGCTGCCCGGCGCCTTGGCGCAGGCCTGCAGCTCGGCGGTGATCCAGCGCCGCGCCGCGCCGATGCCGCGCGTGTCGGACGCGATGTCCGACAACGTGTGCCGCGTGCCGAAGCTGACCAGCCGGCGGATGCGCGCCTCGATGCGCGCGGCACTGACCTCGGCCAGCATGGCCTGCAGCTCATCCGCCGGTGCGGGCGTCTGGGCCTGCGCGGACGCGGCGGCCAGGACGATGGACAGGGTGAGGGCGAGCGCGCGGGGTCGGGTCTGCATGCGGAAGATTCTGCCCTTGCTGCGCGGGCCGGCTTCTTCTACGCTGGCCGGTCCCTGCACGAGGAGAGTCCGATGACCTTGGATTCACGAGTGAGCGCCATCCGCACGGTAGCGCTGGTCGGCCCGGCGGCGGCCGGCAAGACGCTGCTGCTGGACGCGCTGCTGGCCCATGCCGGCGTGCTGCCGCAGGCCGGCAGCATCGAGCGCGGCAACACGGTGTCCGACCACGACCCGCTGGAAAAACGCCTGGGGCATTCGCTGCAGTCCAGCCTCGCCCACTTCACGCACGACGGCATTCGCGTGCACGCCATCGACACGCCCGGCGCGCCCGACTTCATCGGCCAGGCGCTGCCGGCGCTGGAAGCCGCCGACACGGCCGTCGTCGTGCTCAACGCGCAACACGGCATCGAGCTGATGGCGCAGCGCCTGCTGACGGCCGCCGGCGAACGCGGCCTGGCGCGGCTCATCGTCGTCAACAAGATCGACGCGCCCGAGCTCGACCTGCCGGCGCTGCTGGCGCAGATCCGCGACGTGTTCGGCAAGGCATGCCTGCCGCTGAACCTGCCCGCGGGCGGCGGCCAGCGCGTGGCCGACTGCTTCTTCGCGGCAACGGGCGACCCGGCGATCCCGCCCGATTTTTCCTCCGTGGCCGATGCGCACCGCGCGCTGGTGGAGCAGGTGGTGGAGGTGGACGCCGGCTTCGTCGACCGTTACCTGACCGAAGGCGACATCGACCCGAAGGAGCTGCATGCGCCGCTGGAGCAGGCGCTGCGCGAGGGCCACCTGGTCCCGGTCTGCTTCTGCTCGGCGCGCACCGGAGCCGGCGTGGGCGAGCTGCTGGCCGCCATTCGCACGCTGATGCCCAACCCGGCCGAGGGCAACCCGCCGCCGTTCCTGCAAGGCAAGGGCGCGGAGCCGCAGCCCTACCCCGCCACGCCCGACCCGGCCGCCCATGTGCTGGCGCATGTGTTCAAGGTCGTGGCCGACCCCTATCTGGGCAAGATGGGCGTGCTGCGCGTGCACCAGGGCCGCGTCGCCCGGGGCGGCCAGCTGTTCGTCGGCCATGCGCGCAAGCCCATCCGCGTGGGCCACCTGTTCATGCTGCAGGGCGGGCGGCACGTGGAGGTGGACGAAGCCTTGCCCGGCGAGCTGTGCGCCATCGCCAAGGTCGACGACATCGCTTTCGACGCCGTGCTGCACGACGCGCAGGAGGACGAGCACATCTTCCTGCGGCCGCTGGACTTCCCGACGCCGGTGCACGGCCTCGCGATCAGCCCGGCACGGCGCGGCGACGAGCAGAAGCTGTGGGAAGTGCTGGCGCGGCTGGTCGACGAAGACCCCTGCCTGCGCATCGAGCAGGCGGGAGAGACACACCAGACCCTGGTCTACGGGCTGGGTGAGTTGCACCTGCGGCTGCTGCTGGAGCGCGTGCGCGAGCTCTACAAGGGCGAGGTCGCCACCGAGCCGCCGCGCATCGCCTACCGCGAGACCATCGCCGCTGCGGCCGAGGGCCACCACCGCCACAAGAAGCAAAGCGGCGGCGCGGGCCAGTTCGGCGAGGTCTATCTGCGGGTGGAGCCGCTGGCACGCGGGGCGGGCTTCGAGTTCGTCGACGCGGTCAAAGGCGGCGTCATCCCGGGCCAGTACATGCCGGCCGTCGAGAAAGGCGTGCGCTCGGCACTGGCCAGCGGCGTCATCGCCGGCTTCCCCGTCGTGGATCTGCGCGTGACCGTTTACGACGGCAAGCACCATTCGGTCGACAGCAAGGAAATCGCCTTCGTCACCGCCGGGCGCCGCGCGCTGATGGCGGCCGTGCGCGAAGCGCAACCGCTGGTGCTGGAGCCCATCGTGCAGGTCGAGGTCACCGCGCCGGAGCACAGCATCGGCGACATCACCGGCGACCTGGCCTCACGCCGCGGCCAGGTCAACGGCACGCGCACCGCCGTGCCGGGCAGCCTCATCGTGCAGGGGCTGGCGCCGCTGGCCGAACTGGCGAGCTACCAGACGCGCCTGAACGCGATGACCGCCGGCCAGGGCCGCTACACGCTGCTGCTGTCGCACTACGAGGCGGTGCCGCCGCACACGCAGGCCGCACTCGTCGGGGCCTACCAGGCCGGCGACGAAGGCGATTGACCCGCCGGGCCCGGCGCCGGCGCACAGCCAGCGGACGCAGGTGAACGCTCATTTATCATTGCGCCCCATGCCTGCCGCCCCCCGCGACGTCGCGCAGATCCGATTGGACAACGCGATGCGGCTGTTCGAAGAGTTCGTCAGCGCCACCGTCAAACACCCCGATGCCGCCACGCTGCGCGGCCTGGAGCGGCGCTTTGCCGAACGCCTGCAGATCCAGCCCAGCTACTGGAGCCAGATCAAGGGCCGCTCGCGCCAGATCGGCGAACGCCTCGCCCGCCAGTTCGAGCAGCTCTGCCAAAAGCAGCCGGGCTGGATGGACCTTGAACACGGCGCCGCTGCGGCAGGACCTGCGGTCACCTCGATGGCCGCGGCCTTCGCGCCCGCCGCCCCTGCAGCCGCGGAGCCTTCCCCCAGCACCCCGCAGGACGACGACGAGCGCTTCATCGTCGGCCTCGTGCTGACCTACTACCGGCGCCACCCGCAGCGCGCCCGCACGCGGCTGCTGGACCTGCTGGGCGAGGTGCTGACCCCCGAGCCAGCCCCGCCGCCGCCGCCCAAGGCCAAGGCGCCCAGTGGGCAGGCCGAGCTGGACGAGTGGCGCAAGCTGCAGTCCGGCATCGCGCCGCTGAAGTCGAAAAAACGCTGATCGTTGTTCGCGCCCGTCATTGGACGGCACGCGCCCCGTGAGTTAGGGATGTTGGATAAAAGCCGCTTGCGCAAGATCAACGTTTGTTTATCATTTGCGCAAGCCGTGCCGCTGAAGTCCTCGAGCGTCGCGGCGACGCCGCACCCCATCAGCCTCTGACCGCCTGGCCCGCCTGCCTCGAGCGCAGGCCCCGGGCAGCCCTCCCCTTTCGCGCAAACGCCAGGCCCCACCGGGTCGAGCCGCTGCATTGCCCGCCGCCCTCGCGCGGCCCCAGCCGGAGCCCTGTTATGCCTCAGTTCACTTCCCCGCGCCCGATGCGCATCAGCACGCCCAAGCCGCGCAACCCGGTCGTCGTGCCGGCGCTCAAACGCCAGGCCGGGCGACACCAGGACGCCAAAGACGCCCACGCGCTGCGCCAGCAAGCGCGCCTGGAACTGCGACGACTGCTGCGCGACCGCTTCCCCGACGACAGCCCCTGACACGCCCGCGCCGCCGCCCGCCCTCTGATCCATGTCATGAGGGCCGGCCTGGCGCCCAAGGAGACCCTCATGAGATTGATCGACCTGCGCGGACCCGATCCCACCGAGACCCACGCCGCCTGGGCCTTGCGCTGGAAGCGCATCAAGCGGGCCGCCCGTGCCCTCCGGCTGGTGTTCTCGCCCGCCTACCGGCGCCGCCGCGCGCGCCCCCAGCTGGAGTTCTACGCCGAGGCCGGCGCCCCGGAAGGCGCGCTCTACGCGGACGGCGAGCTGACCGCCACGCTGGAGGGCGTCCCCAAACTGTGAACTGACCGGCAAACGCGGGCCGCCTTCGACAAGCAGGCGGCCCCGCACAGGCCTAGGATCAGCGCATGTCCGACCGCCTGCGCCTGACCGCACCGCTTTCCACCCTGGAGGCCTGGGTGGACCGGTTCGCGCGCGCCGAGATCCCGGTGCTGACGGAAACAGCCGAGCTGCTGGAGCAGATGCGCGCGACCGAGGATGACGTCGACGCGAACGGGCTGGGCGAGATGATTGCCGCCGACCCGCTGATGACGCTCAAGGTGCTGGCCACGGCCAGCGAGCTGCGGCGCAGCCGCAGCGAAGGCTTGCAGGCCTACCCGGAGACGGTCACGGCAGCGCTCGTGCTGATGGGCATCACACCGTTCTTCCGCGCCTTCGGCCCGCAGCCCACGCTGGAGCAGGCGCTGGCCGACCACGAGGCCGCGCTGCTGGGGCTGTCGCGCGTCATGCAGCGCGCCGAGCGTGCATCACGTTATGCGCTCGGCTTCGCCGCCCACCGCGCCGACCCCGACGCCGCCGTCATCCACAGCGCGGCACTGCTGCACGACTTCGCTGAAATGCTGCTGTGGGTGCACGCGCCCGCCCTGGCGCTGCAGATCGCGGCGGACCAGGACGCCGACCACGCGCTGCGCAGCGCCGCCGCCCAGCGCCAGGTGCTGGGCATCGAACTGGCCGACCTCGAACAGGCCTTGATGAAGCGCTGGCATCTGCCGGAGCTGCTGACGCGCATCACCGACGACCGCCACGCCCACGACCCGCAGGTGCGCTGCGTCTACCTGGCTGTTCGGCTGGCCCGGCACACGGCCCGGGGCTGGGACGACGCCGGCGTGCCGGGCGATCTGCACGACATCGCCGAGCTGCTCAACCTCAGCCCCGAGCACACGCTCAAGCTGCTGCACGAGTTCGATTAGCGTTCGCCGGTATTCGGGCCGTGCGCCGGGCCGCCCCAAGCCGGCCCACCATGGCGATGTGCTCGCAGCTTGATGCTGCGAGCATCGCCGTCCCCTCGGGGGACCGACGGGACATGCCGGCGTTCAGCACGGCAAGCCCCGGCGAGGGGCTCCTCACACCGGGACGGCTGTCGTGTTCTTGAGCCGCTCCAGCACGAAGCTGGTCTTGCAGTCCTGCACGCTGGGGTGCATCAGCAGCGTGTCGCTGATGAAGCGGGCGTAGTGCTGCATGTCCTGCACCAACACGCGCAGCAGATAGTCCATCTCGCCGGTCAGCGCGGCGCACTCCACCACCTCGGGCCAGGTCTGCACCGCGGCGCGGAACAGATCGCGCGGGTTGCGCAGCGGGTTCTCCGTCTGCTTTTCCAGCCGGACGTTGAGGTAGGCCGTGAGGCCCAGGCCGACGCGCTCCGGCGGCACGAGGGCGACATAGCTGGCGATGACGCCGGACTCCTCCAGCCGCCGCACGCGCCGCAACACGGCGGACGATGACAGCCCGGCTTCGGCGGCCAGCGCGTCGTAGGTGAGGCGCCCGTCGAGTTGCAGCGCGCGCAGGATGCGGCGGTCGATGGCGTCGAGCTCAAGGGCGGTGTCCATGCCGGAAATTGTGCAGCCGCCCCGGCGCCACCTCGCCGCCTCCCGCATGTTTCTTGCGCAGTATCAAGGCGTGACGCCACTTTTTGCATGAATTCTGCGGAGCAAGCGCCGCAGAATTTTGAGCTTCTTCGCACAGATCAGGCGTCAGACATGGCCAAGTTCACCCCCTGGGACAACCCGATGGGCACCGACGGTTTCGAGTTCATCGAGTTCGCCGCGCCCGACCCGGCCGCGTTGGGCCGGCTGTTCGAGACCATGGGCTTCACCGCCGTGGCCCGCCACCGCCACAAGGCCGTGACGCTGTACCGCCAGGGCGGCGTGAACTTCATCATCAACGCGGAGACCGACTCCTTCGCGCAGCGCTTCGCGCGGCTGCACGGCCCGTCGATCTGCGCCATCGCGTTCCGCGTGCAGGACGCCGCGCATGCCTACCGGCGCGCGCTGGAGCTGGGCGCCTGGGGCTTCGACAACAAGGCCGGCCCGATGGAGCTGAACATCCCGGCCATCAAGGGCATCGGCGACTCGCTGATCTACTTCGTGGACCGCTGGCAGGGCAAGGGCGGTGCCAAGGCGGGCGCCATCGGCAACATCTCCATCTACGACGTCGACTTCGTGCCGCTGCTAGACGCGCAGGGCCGCCCGGTCGACCCCAACCCCGCCGGCCACGGGCTGACGGAGATCGACCACCTGACGCACAACGTCTTCCGCGGCCGCATGAAGGAGTGGTCGGAGTTCTACGAGCGCTTCTTCAACTTCCGCGAGGTGCGCTATTTCGACATCGAGGGCAAGCTGACCGGCCTGAAGAGCAAGGCCATGACCAGCCCCTGCGGCAAGATCCGCATCCCGATCAACGAGAGTTCCGACGACAAGAGCCAGATCGCCGAGTACCTGGACCTCTACCACGGCGAAGGCATCCAGCACGTGGCGCTGGGCACGACGGATATCTACCAGTCCGTCGCGGGCATGAAAGGCACGGGCGTGGCCTTCCAGGACACCATCGACACCTATTTCGACCTCATCGACAAGCGCCTGCCCGGCCACGGCGAGAACGTGGAAGAGCTGAAGCGCCTGCGCATCCTCATCGACGGCGCCGCGCACCTGGGCGCCGAGAAGGAGCTGCTGCTGCAGATCTTCACGAAGGAAGTCATCGGCCCGATCTTCTTCGAGCTCATCCAGCGCAAGGGCAACGAGGGCTTCGGCGAAGGCAACTTCAAGGCGCTGTTCGAGAGCATCGAGCTCGATCAGATCCGCCGTGGCGTGCTCAAGGACGACGCCGCGCCGGCCAAGGCCGTCTGACGGCCCGAGGCCTGGAGCGCCTGCTGCAGGCAGGCCCAGGCCTCGTCCGATTGAACCAGGCCCATGTGGCCCACGGCGTCCACGCGGTGGGGCCGCGAGCCGGGCAGGATGGCCGTCTCGGCCGGGTTGACGACCTGGTCGCACGGCGTCCAGAAAGCGTCCACATCGTCCAGGCCCGGCAGCGCTGCCAGCCAGTCGCTGCCCCGGCGCATCTGCCGCGCATTGGCCCCCAGCCCCAGCGCCGCCATGCGCGTGCCCTGGTGCGGCGACCCCAGCGTGATGACGCGCGGCGCCACGGCATGGCCCGCGCCATGGCGGCGCCACCAGGCGCGCAGGGCCAGCCCGCCCATGCTGTGCGCGCACAGCACCGGCATGGCACCCGTGTGCGCCAGCAGCCGCCGCACACCGGCCTCGATCTCGTCGGCATAGGCGTCGATGCTGCCGAAGGCGGGCTCCAGCGACGGCGCGATGACCGCCACACCCTGCGCGCGCAGCCGCCTCAACCAGCCATTCCAGCGGCCGCGATTGCAGGCAAAGCCATGGACGAGCAGCACGCCCGCCCCGGCGCCGGCCGGCAGATGGTCGGCCACCGCCCATTCCCGCCACGGCTGGCGCCACGAGAACGCCAGCTCGCTGGCCACCACCTCACCGGCCCACGCGCGCAAGAGCTGCCCCCAGCCCGGCGCCGGCCGGTTGACCCAGCGCAGCTGCACGAAGCCCAAGGCCAGCACGCCGGCATGCAGTGCCAGCGTCAGCAGCCCCCAGCCCCAGCCGAAACGGCTGCCGACGAGCCACGCCACCGCCAGCCGCACCAGCACCCAGATCCTCTGCAATCGCGCATTCATGGCGCCAGTGTAGGAAGGCAGAATCCCACCGACCCATGGACCCCCGCCGTGCCGAATCCCTGCTGCAGGAACTGCGTGCCGTCGACGCCGAGCGTGCCCGGCGGGCCGGCGATCCCGCGCTCGACGCCCGCGTGCAGGCCGTCAAGGCCTACCAGCAGCGGCGCTTCGCCCGCACCTATGCCGACCTGCTGGCCAACCCGCGCTACGAGGCCGCCACGCGCTTCTTCCTGCAGGAGCTGTACGGCCCCGGCGATTACCGCCAGCGCGACGCGCAATTCGCCCGCGTCATCCCGACGCTGACGCGGCTCTTCCCCGACGACGTCATCGACACGGTCGCGCAGCTGGCGCAGCTGCATGCGCTGTCGGAGCGGCTGGACACGCGCCTGGCCGAGCAGCTGGATTCCCCCGCGCTCGACGGGCCCGCCTATGCGCGCGCCTGGCGCGCCTGCGGCGAGCCGGCCGCGCGCCGGAGGCAGATCGAGCTGACGCTGGCGGTCGGCCACGCGCTGGACCGCCTCACGCGCAAGCCGCTGCTGCGCCAGTCGCTGCGGCTGATGCGCGGCCCGGCGCAGGTCGCAGGTCTGGCGGCCCTGCAGGGTTTTCTGGAGAGCGGCTTTGATACCTTCCGCGCCATGCGCGGCGCCAGCGAATTTCTGACCGTCGTTCAGCAGCGCGAAGACGCGCTGGCAACAGGACTTTTCCGCAGCGACCCCGCTTCCCTAGGGCAACTCCCCTAGCTTGAAGTAACGCCACGTCTCACCATCCTCGGCTTCACGCAGCGCACGCCAAGAAGGCCCGACGATGACCGCCGTCCTTGCCGAAGACGTCCCTCCCGCGACATCCCGCGCCAAGCCCTGGCTGGCCAGCTACCCGGCCGGCGTGCCGTCGCAGATCGACACCGGGCGCTACCGGTCAGTCGTCGAGCTGCTGGACGAGGCGCTGCGCCTTCACGCCCACCGGGACGCGGCCATCTGCATGGGCCAGCGCATGCGCTTCGACGAGCTGGACCGGCTGTCGCTGCAACTCGGCGCCTGGTTGCAGACCCAGGGCCTGAAGCGGGGCGACCGCGTCGCCCTCATGATGCCCAACCTGCTGCAATACGGCGTCACGCTCGCCGCCGTGCTGCGCGCTGGTTTCGTGGTCGTGAACGTGAACCCGCTGTGCACGACGCGCGAGCTGGAGCACCAGCTCAAGGACTCCGGCGCCCGCGCCATCGTCGTGCTCGAGAACTTCGCCCACACGCTGGCCCAGGTCATCGACACCACCGACGTGCACCACGTCGTGCTGGCCTCCATGGGGGATCTGCTGAACTGGTGGAAGGGCCCGCTCGTCAACTTCGCCGTGCGCCACGTCAAGAAGCTGGTGCCGGAGTTCCGCATCAAGGTCGGCAACGGGCGCACCGTCGTGCACTTCCACGAGGCGCTGCGGCATGGCGAACGGCTGCGCCTGAAAAAGCCGACGCTGGGCCCCGACGACGTCGCCTTTCTGCAATACACGGGCGGCACCACGGGCCTGTCCAAGGGCGCCACGCTGCTGCACCGGAACATCGTCGCCAACATCCTGCAGGTGGAGGCCTGGTTCCAGCCCACGCTGGCCAAGCTGCCCGCCGACCTGCAGCTCACCAACGTCTGCGCGCTGCCGCTGTATCACATCTTCGCGCTGACGGCCTGCTTCATGCTCGGCGCGCGCATGGGTCATCTCAATATCCTGGTGCCCAACCCGCGCGACATCCCGGGGTTCGTCGACACGCTGCGCGGCCACAAGCTGCATATCTTTCCCGCCGTCAACACGCTGTTCAACGCGCTGCTGGCGGAGCCGGCGTTCGCGCGGCTGGACTTCTCCGAGCTGGTCATCTCCAACGGCGGCGGCATGGCGGTGCAGCAGGCCACCGCGGAGAAATGGCTGCGCGTCACCGGCTGTCCGGTCGTCGAAGGCTACGGCCTGTCCGAAACGTCGCCGGCCGCGACCATCAATCCGCTGGACCAGCATGTCTTCAGCGGCAGCATCGGCCTGCCGATCCCGGGCACCGAGATCACGATCCGTGACGACGATGGCCAGGATGTGCCGCTGGGCGAGCGCGGCGAGATCTGCATCCGCGGCCCGCAGGTCATGGCCGGCTACTGGCGCCGCCCCGACGAAACCACCAATGCCATGCACGCCGACGGCTTCTTCAAGAGCGGCGACATCGGCGTCATGGACGAACGCGGCTTCGTGCGCATCGTCGACCGCAAGAAGGACATGATCCTGGTGAGCGGCTTCAACGTCTACCCGACCGAGATCGAGCAGGTCGTCAGCCTGCATCCGGGCGTGCGGGAGTGCGCTGCGATCGGCGTGCCGGACGCCAAGTCCGGCGAGGCCGTCAAGCTCTTCGTCGTCAAGAGCGACCCGGCACTCGCCGAAGAAGACCTCGCCAGCTACTGCGCCCAGCAGATGACGGCCTACAAGCGACCGCGGTTCATCGAATTCTGCGACGACCTGCCCAAGAGCAACGTCGGCAAGATCCTGCGCCGCGAGCTGCGGACCCAGCCCGGCTGAGCATGCCGGGCCGGCTCACCGGCCGGCGCGGGCTTGAGGCAAGGGGGCATGTGAACCGCCCCCAGCTGAACTCAGAACGGATTGCTCTTGGCGCGGTTCAGCGCCAGCGTGCCAATTTGCTGCTGCGCCGTCGGCCCCAGCGTCGTGTCGCCGGCCCACAACCAGTTGCCGGTCGTCGTCGCGACTTCGGGCTTCAGCGTGTCGGTGGTGCATTCCTGCGGCGCGACGTCGGAGCGGCAAGCCGCCTCGGTCACGTTGGCGTAGCTGCCCAGGCTGGGAAAGCGCACGTATTGCTGGATGGCGTCATCCACCAGCACCAGGCCCACCAACCCGCCATCGCTGTTCAACGCCAGCCGCATCGCGACATTGAAGGCTTCGCTCAGGTCGTCGAGCAGCTTCACCCGGTCGGTGTCGGTCTGCTGCTGGCCTTCCTTCTGGCCGTAAGGCGTCAGGCCCACTGGAAAAATGGTCGCAACCACGACGCGGCCGTTCAGATTGGCGATGCGGTTGACCTGCTGGGCCAGCAGCGTGCCGCGAGCCGATGCTTCAGCCATCAGCGACTCCCGACCCACCGCCGGGAACTGCTTGTAGAGCTCGATGATGTCGTTGACACCCACCATCACCGCCACCAGGTCCTTGGGACCGAAGCGGTCGTTGGTCAGGTGGTAGTCGATCTTGTCGCGCACGTCGGCCACCTTGGCACCGACCGTTGCATACATGAGGCCCTGGGGCAAGGCCACGAAGGCCGTGTTGCACTCCTGGTAGACAAAGCCGAAGCCCGCAGCCAGCGCCTGTGTCCACACCGGGTTGCCGGCGCAGTTCACCTGCTTGGTGTTGGCGTCCAGCGCGTTGACCCCGTACTTCTTGCCGCTCGGCAGGATGACGCCGCTCTCGTCGCCGAACGCAATGATGCGGGTGGGCGCGAACGGTTCGATCTGCGACGTGCCGCCGCCGCCGCAACCGGCGACCAAAGCCGATGCAGCCAACGCCGCCAGGGCCAGGCCACGCTTGATTTTCTGGGAGACAACTCGGTGCATGACGATCAACTCAGGGAAAAACTCAGTCGGCGAAGGCGGCGGCAGCCCGGCTGAGCCGGTCTCGCACGCCATCCCAGGCGGGGTCGTGGGGCGGTGCTTCAACCCAGATCTCGCGCGCACCGGCGGCATCGAGGCTGCGCAGCACGGCGAACAGTTCATGGGCCGCCGCTGCAGCATCGGTGGGCAGGGGCTGCCAGCGCCAGGCCGGCAGACGGGCGCGTGAATATACAGCCACCCCCTCGAGCGCCCCGCCGCCGGCGGCGGAGGCAACAAGTAAAGCCAGCCGCTCGGCCGACAGCAGCCGCACGCGCGCCGTCGGCGCATAGTGGGCCGCCAGCGTGCCGGAGGCCTTGGGCGCCGTGGCATCGGGCTCGGCCAGCGGCTCGCCAAGCACCGCCTCGATGCGATCGCGGCCGATGAGGCCGGGGCGCAGCAGCGTCGGCCGCTGCATGGGGCTGCGGCTGCAGTCGACGATGCTGGACTCGATGCCGACCTCGCAGGCGCCGCCATCCAGCACCAGCAAGCCGGCGCCAAACTCCTCGACGACATGGTGGGCCAGCGTCGGGCTGACACGCCCGAAGCGGTTGGCGCTCGG
>JACCDP010144307.1_pt1 | contig 13553 bp, 12 predicted proteins | sample 7445841 | NCBI WGS metagenome assembly JACCDP01 (sample SAMN15323441, study PRJNA562643) | freshwater metagenome | isolation source: river surface water | place: USA:Blue River Watershed | collected 2017-08-17
GCTCGAGATGAATTTAGAGAAGAGCATGGCATTAAAACTAAATCATATGTAAATGAAATAGGTTTGGGTGAAGCTAAAAGAGCCTTTAGGTATTTAAGCGCTATATTTAATAGCTATGTCTACGATGATATTGAAGATGCAAAATTATTACCTAATGGCAATCCATGCAATATATTAAAAAAGCCTCAGTATAAAAAAACACTTAAGCCACGAGTTAGGAATTTAAACGCAAGAGAAAGATCTTTGCTTTACGATACTCTATTAGCATCTAATGATCCTAACTATCCAGGCTCAATTAAAACTGATGACGCAGATCTTATCTGGCTGCTTATTCATACTGGTTTAAGGTTAAATGAAGCTTTGTCAATGAAATGGGATAACGTTGATTTTGAGAATGAAATGTTCACAGTCTTAAATACCAAAAACCATAAAAATCATACATTGCCTATGACAAATGCCACAAAAGATATGTTTATGCGTCGATATGAAAGAGATAAAAAAAAGAAGTTTGTTTTTCCAAGCTCTATAAAAACTAAAGAACATATGACAGCAAGTAGAACATTTCCTCGTGTATGCAGTGAAGTGGGGTTTGATTTCACTGCGCATGACTTAAGAAGAACCTTTGCATCTGTAGCATTTTCTCTTGGACATGATGTAGACGCGATAGGGCAAGCATTAAATCACACACAAAATAGCGTTACATTCCTATATATCCAAAGAAGTCATGCAAGAATAAAAGACATACTTTTGAGTATTCAGGATGGTTTATTTAGAGAGCCTTACGACGCTTAACTTGTGCTTAACACCCCTATATAAATCAATAACTTACAAGATATAAAAACCCCCAGTAATGACAATATATAGTCTTTATATTTACTACTGTATATAGTTAATAGTATATGACTATAAATACTAATATAAGTGATAGAGAAGCAGCCCTAAAGGCTGAAGCTCTTGATAACTCATCATTATTTGATGTACATGTTTGGGCTTCTGATGAAGCTAAAGAAGTTAATAATGCTGTTCATATTATTTATCAACAGTTAGTTACTGATGGTGATTTTAAGGGTCAGTTTAAGGTTAGACGTAGGCATGTTAAAACTTTACTCCTAGATCTTTATATTAAATGGTTAACAGATCCTAAGAAGTATGTAAGTATTTATTTAAGACATGAATACTATGAAAAATTAATAAGTCGATATAACAAACTTCATATTTCTAGTACAACTACTATCATTGTTCATGCTTTTCGTAAAAGTGGTTATATTGAATTTGAAAAGGGTCATTATTGGGACCCTCTTCGAAACCTTCAAGAAGCAAATTCTAAGAAATCTCATGTCACTCGTATAAGAGCTACTCGCAAACTTATTGATCTTATTCAACGTGCAAAAATTAAACCCGAGATGGTTGAAAGAGTGCCTAACATTGAAACTATTATTCTTAGAAAATATGATCTCGAAAAGAGTCGTTCAATTGATTGTAAATACAATGACACATCTGAAAGAATTGAATGGCGTGAAAGTTTAGTTGCTTACAACAATCTCCTAAGAAAAACTTACATTGATATTCCAAATGCTCCTCCTGATGGTATTCCTTGTAAACAGGGTGCAAGAGCCATTAGAAAAAAGAAGAAGCCTCGTCGTGTAAAAATTACTCAATATGAAAAGTTTGTACGTCGAATATTTAACAATGAGCGATGGGATCACGGCGGTCGTTTCTATGGAGGTTGGTGGCAAAGAATTCCCGAGAAATGGCGAGAGCAAATAAGAATATGGAATTCATCTATCCAAGAAAGAGATTATAAAGGCCTTCATATTTCACTTCTTTATAAAATTGAACATGAAACTATGGAGGGTGATCCTTATGTGCTAGATGATTATGAAAATACTGATGAGATGAGATCTTTTCTTAAGAAAGCATTATTAAGTGCAATAAATGCAAAGAACATTAGTGAAGCAGTCAAAGTGCTTAATATGGAAATTAACTTTGATTTGGATACATATGGATGGATTAGAGAAGAAAAGATTGATCTTAAAAAACTAATCTTAGCATTAAGAGACAGGCACCCTAAAATCAAAGACCATTTCTTTAATGCCAAAGGAATCGAGCTACAAAATATCGATGCACTTATGGCTCAGAACATTATTGATAAATTTACCTCTGAAGGTATACCTGTTCTTTGTATACATGACTCTTTTATTATTAGAGCAGATAAAGCTGAAGCATTAGAAAAGCAAATGACAATAGCATTTAATGAGGCTATGGATAAAATGGGATTAGATTCTAATTCTAGACCTGAAACAGATTTTGATGGAATGGAAACTGGATTGTTTCATGCAATGATGACGCGCCCAGAATGGATAGATTTAAAGATAGCTTTTTATAAAGAAAAAAACAATTACCCAGAGTGGGACAAGAAAATGCAAGACTTTAAAAAGTTAAATCTTTCCGATCATTATGTCTGATGACACCTGTAGTTGATAATTTAAATTAGAATATAGAAATCAACTAAGGCTGTAATAATGTTTATTAATAATGATAAAAGTTAACATCTCATGACTGAAAATCAAAATCCAGAACAAAAAGCTCGAGATAAAATTGATGCGCTCTTGCGACAGGCCGGATGGTCAATTCAAAATACCAAAGAAATTGATCTGAATAAAGGCTTAGGTCAGGCGGTTCGTGAATATCAAACCGATATTGGCCCTGCTGATTACGTTTTATTTGTTGATAAAAAAGCAGTGGGTGTAATAGAGGCCAAACGCGAAGACCTTGCACATAACATAACCTCAGTTGAACAACAAACCGAAGGTTATGCGTCAGCTAAATTAAAATGGGTTAATAACAAGGAACCTTTACGCTTCTTATATGAAAGCACTGGTGTCATTACTCGCTTCACAGATAGCCACGATCCTAAGCCACGCTCTCGTGAAGTTTTTAACTTCCATCGGCCTGAAACAATTAAAGAGTGGAGTGGCCAAAACAGAAGTTTACGTGAACGTCTGCACCACCTTCCGCCCCTCAATCCTAATAATGTACCCGCTAGCGAATTACATTTACGTGATTGCCAAGAAATTGCTATCACTAACTTAGAGGAATCTTTTAAAGCTGACAAGCCCCGAGCATTGATTCAAATGGCAACCGGTGCTGGCAAAACTTTTACTGCAATTACTTCTATTTATCGACTACTTAAATTTGCAGAAGGAAAGCGAGTTCTTTTTCTTGTAGATACCAAAAACTTAGGTGAGCAAGCAGAACAGGAAATGATGTCTTATGTACCATTCGATGATAATCGCAAATTCACCGAACTTTATACAGTGCAACGTCTCAAGTCATCGTTTATAGCTAAAGATAGTCAGGTATGCATAAGTACCATTCAAAGACTTTATTCTATTTTAAAGGATAAAGAGTTGGATGAAGCCACAGAGGAAATCAATCCTGCTGAATTGGCACATACAAAAGAACCAATGCCTGTGGTTTATAATGAAAAAATTCCTCCAGAATTCTTTGACTTTATCTTCATTGATGAATGCCATCGTTCCATATATAACTTATGGCAACAGGTAATTGATTACTTTGACGCCAGCCTTATTGGTCTTACTGCTACGCCAGACAATCGTACCTATGGTTTCTTTAAAAAGAATGTTGTAAGTGATTACAGCCATGAAAAAGCTGTTGCTGATGGCGTAAATGTAGGTAATGAAATTTTTGTAATTGAAACAGAAGTCACAAAGCAAGGGGCTAAAATTTCTGCTCAACAACAAATAGAACGACGTGAAAAAATGACGCGTAAAAGGCGCTGGGAAATGCAAGATGAAGATGAGGCATATTCAGCCACTCAACTTGATCGTAATATTGTTAATCCAGATCAAATACGCACCGTCATCCGTACCTTCAAAGAAAAGCTTCCAGAAATATTCCCGGGACGTAAAGAAGTACCTAAAACTTTAATCTTTGCAAAAACAGATTCACATGCTGACGACATCATTCAAACAGTGCGTGAAGAATTTAATGAGGGGAATGCTTTCTGCAAAAAACTTACTTATAAAATTGAAGAAGATCCTAAATCTGTATTGGCAGAGTTTCGTAATGCATATTACCCACGAATAGCAGTAACGGTAGATATGATTGCAACAGGAACAGACGTAAAACCATTGGAGTGCTTGCTCTTCATGCGCGACGTTAAAAGTCGTAACTACTTTGAGCAAATGAAAGGTCGTGGCACCCGCACACTTGATATTGATGACCTTCGAAAAGTAACGCCATCAGCAACTTCAGCTAAAACTCATTACGTTATTGTAGATGCGATTGGTGTAACTAAATCTCTCAAAACGGCTAGCCAACCTCTTATTACTAAACCGACTGTGTCTCTTAAAGATTTAGCTATGAGTGTGATGATGGGTGCCCATGATGAAGATACAGTTAGCTCACTAGCAGCAAGATTAGCTAGGCTCAATAAACAACTTAACAAAGATGAACAACAACAAATCAAAACAAAAACAGGAGGCTTAGGACTCACTCATATTATTGGTAGCCTATTTAATGCTATTGATACTGATATTGTAGAGGCAAAAGCGCTAGAGCTAGCTAATCAACCAATTGGTTCAGATCCAGGAGATACAAAACGCCAACAAGCCCAAGAACAACTTGTTGCTCAATCTTCAAAAATATTCACTGGTGAACTCATTGAATTGATTGATAGCATACGACGTGATCATGAACAGACAATTGACCACGAAAATTTAGATTCATTAGTTCGGGCTGAGTGGGATAAGGACGCATCAACAAATGCATTAGCACTTACAGATGAATTTGCTGAATATCTAAAAAGCAATCAAGACAACATTGCTGCGCTTACAATCTTTTTTAACCAGCCATACAGAAGACGTGAACTAAACTTTGACCTTATTCAACAAGTCTTAGGTAAACTCAAAACTGAAAAACCTAAACTTGCTCCATTAAGGATATGGCAGGCTTATAGCCAATTAGACGAATATAAAGGTGAACAACCCATTAATGAACTTACAGCATTAGTTGCATTAATTCGAAGAGTTTGTGGATTAGATGAAAAACTTTCTACCTTTGATAGCACTGTAAGACATAACTTCCAAACTTGGATTATGAAATACCACTCAGGTGGCGGGGATAAGTTTAATAAAGAACAAATGCAATGGCTTACCATGATTCGCGATCATGTTATTAATTCATTTCATATTGAACATAAGGATATAGAAATGTCTCCGTTTGATGGGCAAGGTGGATTAGGTAAAATGTATGAATTGTTTGGTACCAAAATGGATGCCTTGCTTGACGAGCTCAATGAAGTCTTAGTCGCATAATGAACAAAATAACTGAAAACTTAAATAATTGGGTAAAGTGCGAGTTTCAAGACCTTTTAAATTATATTCAGCCTACTGATTATATTGTTCGAAGTACAGAATATGATGACAATTACAAAATACCAGTTCTAACAGCGGGAAAATCATTTATTAAGGGCTATACAAACGAAGAAGATGGTATTTTTGAAAATTACCCAGTCATTATCTTTGATGATTTTACAACCGCTACAAAATATGTAAATTTTCCATTTAAAGTCAAATCTTCTGCTATGAAGATACTGCTTCCAAGTTGTAATTTAGTGAATTTAAAATTTGTCTATTTTGCAATGCAAATAAATGAAGTTAGAAGTGATACGCATAAAAGATATTGGATTTCAGTCTACGCAAAGAAAAAACTCTTTATTCCTCCACTAACTGAACAACATCGTATTGTTGAAAAAATAGACGAGCTATTTTCGAATCTAGATAAAGGTATTGAAAACATAAAAACCGCACAATTACAGCTCAAAGTATATCGTCAAGCGCTATTGAAGTATGTTTGTGCAGGGAAGGTTCTTGTTCAAAAAGGAATCATTTCACAACCATATGGCGATGAGTTTATTTTTAGTCTTGGTGATGTAATTCTTACTTTGGGGCAAGGATGGAGCCCTCGCTGTTTGGAAACTCCATCACAGAGCAATAACGATTGGGGTGTAATTAAAACTACCGCAATACAACCACTCAGTTTTGATGACACTAAAAATAAGGAGCTTCCTAAAGGGCTAAGCCCCAGACCTCATTTGGAAATTATTCCCGGCGACGTTTTGATCACTCGAGCCGGGCCAAGAACGCGAGTTGGCATTGCTTGTTTTGTAAAAAACACACGACCAAATTTAATGGTTTGCGACAAAGCTTATCGCTTGCAAGTCAAAAAAGAAAAGATCCTTCCTCAATATTTGGTAATGTTACTAAACACACCTGAAGTTCTTAGTGAGCTTGAAAAATTAAAATCTGGAATTAATGATAGCGGACTTAATTTAACACAAGAAAAATTCCTAACACTAAAAGTCATAGTGCCACCAATAGATCATCAACAAATTATTCTTGATAACATCGAGCAAAAGCTAACTAATGTTGAATTTCTAGAGGAGCAGACTGAGAAATCTCTTCTCCATGCAAAAGCTTTACGTCAATCCATTCTTAGAAAAGCTTTCTCTGGGCAATTAGTATCTAAAGACCCTAATGATGAATCTGCTTCAGTATTGTTAGAAAAAATTAAAATATCGAAAGTTAAACTATGACTACCGCTTCAATTGTTTCAAAAGTTTGGAGTTTTTGTACAACCCTTCGCGATGACGGTGTAGGTTATGGTGATTATTTAGAGCAGCTCACCTATCTCATCTTTCTAAAAATGGCAGATGAATATAGTCACCCACCTTATAACCGAGATATTGGTATTCCAACTGAATACAATTGGCAAAGCTTAAAAACAAAACGTGGAGCAGAGCTTGAAATCCATTACGTTACTTTGTTGCGTGAACTTGGAAACAGGCCTGGCATGCTAGGAACTATTTTTACCAAAGCTCAAAACAAGATCCAAGACCCTGCAAAACTTTATCGCTTAATTGATATGGTAAATGAAACCCAATGGGTAACCATGGGGGCAGATGTTAAAGGTGATATTTATGAAGGTCTTCTAGAACGTAATGCTGAAGATACGAAATCAGGTGCAGGGCAATACTTCACCCCACGCTCACTTATTAAAGTAATGGTTGAGTGTATGAGGCCTGAGCCAAATAAAACGATTGCAGATCCAGCATGTGGAACTGGTGGTTTCTTTCTGGCAGCTTATGATTTCTTGGTAACAACATACCAAATGGATAAGAATCAAAAAGCGTTTCTAAAGCACGAAACTTTCTTTGGTAATGAGATTGTTGCAGGTACACGCCGCCTTGCTTTGATGAACATGTTCTTACATAACATTGGTGAGATTGACGGTGTAAGTATGGTGTCACCTAACGATGCTTTGGTAGCAGACAGCAGCCGCCGCTTCGACTATGTTCTAGCAAACCCACCCTTCGGTAAGAAAAGTGCAATGAGCTTCACTAACGAAGAAGGTGAGCAAGAGAAAGACGACCTTACCTACAATCGTCAAGACTTCTGGGCGACCACATCAAACAAACAACTCAACTTTGTCCAACATATTCGCACCATGCTTAAAACAAGTGGTCGTGCAGCTGTAGTTGTGCCAGATAATGTTTTGTTTGAAGGTGGCGCAGGTGAAACCGTGCGCAAGAAACTATTAGAAACTACTGAGCTGCATACAATATTGCGCTTACCTACAGGTATATTTTACGCTAATGGTGTTAAGGCAAATGTGCTGTTCTTTGACAATCGCGAAGCAAGTAAAGACCCATGGACAAAAGATATTTGGTTTTATGATTATCGAACTAATATTCATCACACATTAAAGAAAAAACCTTTACGTTTCGAGGATCTTCAAGAATTTATTGTTTGTTATAACCCCCAAAATCGCCATGAGCGTAAAGAGGATTGGGATGAAGAGAGAAATCCTGAGGGTCGTTGGCGCAAGTTTAACTATAAGCAGATCACTGATCGTGACAAAACAAGTTTGGATGTATTTTGGTTAAAAGATAAAAGCTTAGCTGACATGGATAACTTACCTGAACCAGATGAACTTGCATTAGATATTATTGAAAATCTTGAAGCTGGACTTAATAGCTTTAAAGAAATTACAAACGCATTATAGTGTTTGTAAAAGCAATATAAAAACTACTATCACTATAAAGTAATAGGAAAAAACATGACTAACGCAATTATATTTGATACGGAAACAACTGGAAAAACTGATGCTGTTTTAATTGAAGCAGCTTGGCTTGAATTAGATAGTCTTAGTCCCTTTAGAACATCCAATCCTTTTGATCAAAGATATAATCCCGGTAAAAAAAATGAGTTAGGAGCTTTAGCTACACATCACATACTTGATGAAGAGCTTGTTGAGTGTCCTCCATCTTCTTCTTTTAATATACCTAGCGATACTGCATACATCATTGGTCACAATGTTGATTACGACTGGAATATTATTGGTAAACCAAATATTAAAAGAATTTGCACTCTAGCCCTTTCAAGAAAAGTTTGGCCAGAATTAGATTCTCATAATCAAAGTGCATTGCTTTATTTTGTGGATAGACAAAATGCCAGGAACAAATTAAAAAATGCACATTCAGCATTAGCCGACGTTGAGAATTGTGCTTTAATTCTTGAAAAGATTGTTGCTAAATTAAACATTACTTCAATTGAAGAATTATGGACAGTTAGTGAGCAAGCTCGCATTCCAAGTCACATGACTTTTGGTAAACATAAGGGAGTGGCTATTGCTGACGTGCCAAGAGATTATAAATCATGGCTATTAAATCAAGATAATGTTGATGCTTATTTAAGAAAGGCTTTGGAGGCCTAATTAATGAAAAACTACTATCGCATCATGTTAGGTAAGAAAAGTATCTATGCTGAAGAAGGCCATAAAATGAACGTCATAGGTGCTGGTTGGTTATATGACTATGACTTAACTGGAAAGTTACCTGATAATTGGCGAGAGTTTAATCAAAAAACTATACCAATTTATCTTCAACAAAACCCTGATAAAACAAAAGTTGCTGCTGGTTTAGCTTGTGGCATGCTTCATACCATAACTAAAGGTATCACAGTTGGCGACATTGTTTTATGTCCCGATGGGAAGGGTAGTTATTACGTTGGAGAAGTCACAGGCGATTATTTCTATCATGGCGGCAAAGTTCTTCCTCATCGGCGGTCTGTAAACTGGTTTCCTAAACAAATTGCTCGTGATGTTATGAGTGAAGAGCTTAAAAATTCCTCAGGCAGCATTGGTACTGTAAGCAATATCACTAAGTATGCAGAAGAAATTGAATCTCTTTTGCTAGGCTCAAGACCTGCAACATTAATTTCTACCGATGCATCTATTGAAAATCCAAGCGTATTTGCACTTGAAAAACATCTTGAAGACTTTCTTATTCAGAACTGGCATCACACAGATTTAGGTAAGCATTACGATATATTTGAAGAAGATGGTGAAATAGTTGGTCAGCAATATCCAAGCGATACTGGGCCAATTGATATTCTTGCAATTAGTAAAGATAAAAAAGAATTATTGGTTGTAGAGCTTAAAAAAGGAAGGACTAGTGATACTGTTGTTGGGCAAATACAAAGATATATGGGCTATGTAAAAGAAGAGTTAGCAGAAAATAATCAAAGTGTTCGCGGAGTTATTATTGCATTTGAAGATGATATAAGAATTCATCGCGCTTTATCTGTTGCTAATAATATTGATTTTTATACATATAAAGTTAGCTTTAAATTAGAAAAGAAATAAGTTTATCTTTTTATAAAGAGACCTATAGCGTAATTTTTATAAAAATATAGGAAGGGGCCTATCTTCATATATAACAATTTAATATTTGCCCCCAGGCCCCCTAGGGTAAAACTTGAATTAGCTTAAGTCCCAAGCTTCCACAATTAGCAACTGATCAGGGTAGCACTTTGCTATTTGGGATGTATCAATTTCAGATCGCCAATCAGATTGCATCACATAATTGTCCCCGATAATTGTTTGACTTTTATTTTTAGGAGTATCTAAAGCAAGAGCTTCTAAAATAAACTGAGCTTTTGCTTTGTAATATAAAGGATAGCCATTACCACCTAGATCTTCAGCTTTACCTTCGCTTACAAGGTTATCAATCCAATCAAGTCCACCAAAGCCACCTGATGTCCAAGTCGCTAATGCCTCGTTATCATTTGAAATCGAAGTTATATCTATATCCTCAACAAACTTATAGATAGCTATTGAATAACCAATCATTGATTAATACCCCAGTAAATTATTTCCTTTTTACTTCTTCTCGATGTTCTGCGACAACACATAATGGAGTTTGACCGTATGAATTTGTCCAGCAATGTTGGGTTTCACCAGTCTTCGTATTTAGAATCCAAGCCCCAACATCTGCATCTGGAACAATTTGGTAAAGGTGTGTATCAGTTGAAAGTAAAATATTATTTGATTTAGAGTCTGAAGAGAGTGGATTTAGATTTTGTCCTGTTAGGGCAGTATTTTCACAAGCTAATAAAGAGATAGCAATGATTACTAATATTAAATATTTCATACTTTACTTTCTTTGGAATGTTGGCTTTTAACAAACTCTAAGAAATAATTATAATTTGATGTGCAAATATCTAGGTCTTCTCCCACCCAACCACCAAACATTTCTCCGTCGAGATTGTAGTTTTGCATCATTTGTTTATCGTATTGATCTAAATGAATTTTATATCTCGCTAAGAAAACTTTCTGAGACATACCTATTTTCTTATGAAGATACATACTAGCTCCATCATAAATAGTACTATAGTCCTCGAATTCTTTTCCTAGTTGTTGTTTTTCAGATCTATTGTCTGAATTTAGTCTTATTGCAACTTTCGAGAATACTGCACTACACCTGCTAGTTATAAATATTGCTGCAACTGGGTCTGTTCGAAATTTAGGGTTTTTTTTAATATAAGAGGATAAAGGCGTCATCATCTCTTCGCTTAATAAATTTGAAGATAAAAAAAGAAGACTGCATATAAGTATTTTTTTCACGATTTTCTCCTTGAATTACTATACTCTTTTTACTAGATTTTCACAGTTTATAAGAGGACAATTAAGTAATGAAATATCTCTTTTTATTGCTTCTTTTATCTTTTAATCTCTGCGCTCAGACGATCTATAAGACTATCCCAGGCACACCCTTTAAAGACATCACAGAGCCTGTCATGGTCATCGATAAGAACGTTATATATAAGACTATACCTGGCACCCCTTACAAGGATATTACCGAGCCTTTAATGGTGATTGAAAAGAATGGTATTTACCCTGTGATACCTGGCACAAGTATTCGTGATTACTCTGAAATGCCTGGATTTGTGATTGAGCAATGAAAAAACTACTATCATCATTATCTAAAAAAGTTAGTGAACTAACTAAAAAAACACCCCAAAGAAAATATCTGATTATTATTGGAGCTCTTGTTATTGCTCTATTTGCTTTAGCTTATTCATATCAAGATGTTAAATTATTTAATGATTTTCTTGTAGAGAAGTTAGATGAAAAATTAGGGCCTCATAAAGTTACAAAAAGAAACGACTGTTTTAATATCCCAAGCGGCGCTGAAAGGCCAGTGTTTGTGAATCGTGAGGATGAAATCAAGGCAACAGATTTGGTATGGACTGAAGATTTTAAAAAGCTCCCTGTTGCAGCTAAAAAGTTAATTAGAAAAGAAGTTCCCCCAGGCATTGAAGATTACGATATTAATGTTGCTTTTTTTGATCTTAACAACGATGGTGTTGATGAAGTCTTTGTTAATAATAGAAGTATGGGAGGTTCAGGTGGACAAGGATTTCTAATACTTGAAAATCAAAAAGGTAAATGGAAGCAAATAGCTCTATTTACCGGCAGCTTTATTATGATCAATCGTTGGGTGCCAAAAGGTTACGATGGCTATCATGTTATTGTTTATTGGTTTAGAGGTGGTGCTGCTGATACGGATCAAGTTGTCATGGCTTACAAAAATCATGAATATAAAGACTACAGTATTACACCTGTACCCTTGAATGTTTTATATTCAGATAGTTTTCAGAAAATGATATTAGATCTAAACTGGATGTGCTGGGATTACTGGAATTAAATTAAGTTATTTCTTAGATGGCTTATAAATCTCAATAGCAACAACTTGGGCATCCTTAATAGTAAAAGTAACGCCAAGTTTAGAATAATGAAAACTCCCATCTACCACTGCGTCAAGAATATTGCCATCAGGTCTACCTAATTGATTAATGACTTTTTCTTGTTTGGTAAATAAATCAATACCTAAATATGGACAATAATTATCATCTGGATCAACAAATTTACCATCCCTGTGTTCACATAAAATATATTGCACCTTGTCAGTGTCAAGATAAGCAAGATAAGGGTTGTGATTAATTGTAATAAAATGATTTCTTAGTTTATATTTCCAAGCAAGCATATCTTTATGACTTGCATTATCTATGAAGCTTTCAGCTTCCTCATCGGTTAGTGCGTTCTTACCGTCTCGGATTGATATTGGATAACCAAGATTACGAAGCACATCTTCTTTATTGTCGCCAAGAGATATGTTTCTTACAAACGAACTTGTGTCGTTAGCTGAAAATGAGTTTGATATATTAAGATTATTGAACCATGAACTAGAGTCGCTATTTATATTCTTAAAGTCATCGTAATTTGTGATAAAAGGGAGCGCTATACATACACCCACTACAATCCAGAAAAACTTCTTAGTTGAAGTAAAAAGCTTGCCTTCCTCAAAGTAAGTTGAATGAATATCTGATTTATAAAACTTAATTGCAATAAATCTAATCAAGGTGGAAGTTAAATAGGCTGCTAATAAAGCTCCAATAAGACCTGAAATAAAAGGAGGAATAAAACCTTGTATTGCCAAACCCATCATAAAGCCAAGTCTTCCAGCAAGCACAATTGCAAATCCGTAGTTAACCTTCTTAGTGCTTCTCCACACATTAGACCAAAATTGAGATTTAATTGAAGGCTTCTTTGATTTAATTTTGGATTTATTTCTCCATAAGTAAAAAAGCAATAAGCTTATAATTATTTCCTCAATTAATAACTTTATAAAATCAACTGAATAATCAGTGGTAAATAAAAAATTCCATCCCGCCGATACGCATCTTGAGTCATTACATAACTGAGTAGGAACATATAACAGGCTTGCAATAATAATACCTAAAGCTACTCTCTCAAATTGGTCTTTATTCATACTTAAAACCCTCATTTAGTGAATGTTGTCTATCTGTTGTCTATAAGATAATTTATATGTATTTGAAAGAAATAAATCAATTGAAACTATTGATACGATTGGTGGGGGATGCGAGGGTCGAACTCGCGACAAACGGATTAAGAGTCCGCTGCTCTACCAACTGAGCTAATCCCCCAATATGGGATATTTTACAGTATTTGTGGGGGTTGTAGAGGGTTTGGTTCCTTCAAAATTAGCAGGGGTGGAATAGGGGTGTGTAAGTAAAATGGATATCTACAATATAATTATTCTAAATGAAACATATCCTTGTTTATTCAGATTCTATTTCATGGGGAATTATTCCCATGTCTCGAAA
>JACCDP010393795.1_pt1 | contig 13551 bp, 12 predicted proteins | sample 7445841 | NCBI WGS metagenome assembly JACCDP01 (sample SAMN15323441, study PRJNA562643) | freshwater metagenome | isolation source: river surface water | place: USA:Blue River Watershed | collected 2017-08-17
AAGCCGGGATCGAACCGGCGACACACGGATTTTCAGTCCGTTGCTCTACCGACTGAGCTATCGGGCCAAGTCTTGTATCACTTTACACGAATGGATGGGATATTTCAAGACTAAATCCATCCTAGGTGATAAAAGAAAACCCCTTAAAGTAAGTCTTTAAGGGGTACCTTGATTTTGACTGGCGGACCAGACGGGAATCGAACCCGCGATCTTCTCCGTGACAGGGAGACATGTTAACCGCTACACCACTGGTCCAACTTTAATATTATGTTACAAAAAAAAAAAATAATCAAGGAAAAAAGGACTTTTAAACAGGAATATTTATCAATTTCTTACTTTTTTTTAACACAAGGATTTTTAGTAATATTACTAACAAAGCTTGGAGGATTAATGAAAATATAAAACCAATTAATCCTAAATTAAAATAATTTAAAAGAACAATTAAGATTGTTACGTATAAAACGTTAGAAAATGAAATAATTAACAAGTTATATTTTATTAAATTTAATGAAATAAATAACTGATGAATTGCTACAGTAGAAGCAGAAAAAAGAATAAATAAAAAATAAAAGAAAGTAGCTTGAAAATAGTCTTTAAAATCAATAAAAATTGATGAGAATAAGTTAAAACTTAAGGCATATGAAGCCAAGATAAAAAAACTTAAGATAAATGAAAATATAACTATCTTTTTTGAAATTTCAAAAACTTTATTTACTTTTTTTTGTGACACTAACCTTGAAAATTCAGGAAAGATGGTGACTGAAAATACATCACTGGTTTTTAATAGAATAGATCCAACTTTTTGCATTATTGAAAAAACACCAAGATCAGAAAACCCTAACGTTTGATTTATGATTATTTTAGTTATTTCACTAACAGGTAAATCTACTACCTTAACAAAGTGATTATATAGATTAAAAAGGAAAAAATCTTTATCGAATTGTAATTTATAGTTATTAAATAAGATTATCTTATTATTTCTAAGGGTTACTAAACCAAAGAAAATATTTAATACATTAAGAAAAATTAAAGAAATTAATTCTATAATAACAAATAAAAGAGAATCAAATTTTAAGTTAATAGATATTATAAACGCTAGAAGCTTTAAAATTGAAACAAAATTAAGGATAAAAGCTATTTTTTTAAATTGTCCATAAAGTCTTAAAACACCAATAAAACTTCCAGACATATTGAAAATTGAAGAAAATGAGAGTATGAAGAATATTGTTTTAATATCATCATTCAATGAAATTAAATCCCAAATTAAAAACGTAAATATTAAAGAAAATGTAAATGAAATTACTGCAGCTATAGAATCTTGAACAATTCCTTGCTTAATATAGAATTCAAGTTTACCATTTTTGTTTACTATAGAGTCGCTTCCAAATTTTATAACAGAATTAAAAGACTGAATATTGAATAATAAGTTAATTACATTTACGAAAGTCAAACCTAAAACTAATTTTCCGTATTCTATTATACCAATATAACTTACAAGAAGAAATGTAGATAAAATTGAAAAAAGCGAAGAAGAAAAATGACCAAAAAATAAAGTAGAAAAATTTTTTATGAACATAGTAAAACTTTTATTTTTTATAGATATTTTCATTAATAATTGTAAAATTTATATTTTTATTGTATCTGAATTTCATGTAGATTACTAACCAATTATAAAAATTTAATTCTTAAAAGTTTTGTAAATTAATTTAAATAATTATCTTTAGCTATGTGATAAAATTGAAATATGGTTGAATTAACATTTGTTACTGCTATTTTTGATATTAAACGAGAAAAAAACAAAAAATTCTCAAGATCCCTAGAAGATTATTTAATGTATTTTGCTTTTTGGGCACGAATTAAAAATAGATTGGTTGTATATTGCCCTTTTGAATTAAAAGAGAAAATTTTAAATATTAGAAAGAAATTTAATTTATTGAATCAAACTGTCATAATTACATATGAAAACCTCAAGGGCTTCGATTCTAAATTATATCAATCGATAAACAATACAATGAGAAATAAATATTTTAAAAATTTTATGCTTCATTCTAAAAATCCTGAAGTGATTAGTCCCGATTACAATTTCATAATGACAATTAAACCATTACTTGTTAAAAATGCAATTAAGAAGCTTAAGCTAGAAGGGCAAATTGCATGGATTGATTTTGGTTTCAATCACGGGGGGAAATTTTATAAGAACTCCACTGATTTTGACTTTTATGTAAAGTTTAATTTTACACAGGATAAAATCCATCTTTTTAACATTAAAAAACTTCAAATGAATCTTCCTATTTTTGAAGTTATTCGTAGAATGGAAACTTTTATTCAGGGCGGTATGATTATTGCTAATTATAAACTTTGGCCAACTTTTTGGAATATTATTAGAAATAACATGCTTACCTTAAATGGTTTAGGTCTGGCTGATGATGATCAAGTTTTATACCTTATGGCATATATGAACAATCCCAATTTAGTTTCACTTCATTATGCAGATTGGAATGAACAAATCTCTTTATACTCTAATAAAAAAATTACTTATCATAATAATTTAAGTAAAAAGAAATTTATTAGTTCTTTAAGGAAATATTATTCCTATATCGTTTACTCTATTAAAACACTATTTAACTTTTTTTAATTTGAAAGTTTTTTTTAGTTGAACTCATATTAAATTATTTATTAATAAAATCCTTTAATTCATTAAAGTATTTAATATTTAAGAAACTCTCAACTTTTTCATATAAACTAACTTTATTAATAGTTGGTGGTGACATTAGTAATTTATTAATTGTATTTGCCAGATTGCTTATTAATAAAGGAGAATTTTTATCAAGAATAATTGAGTTAATTTTAAACAAATACTCCGGTAACCCTCCAGAGTTAAAAGCTATAATTGGTAAATTAGAAGCAGAGTATTCTAAAGCAACTATCCCTGCAGGTTCTTCCCAAACACTGGGTATAATAGCAATATCAGTAAGACACAGATAATCCCTTAATTTAGAATTATCTATAAATCCTAGACTAATAATATTTTTATTAGATTGTCTGATTAACTTTTTTATATTCATTTCATATTTGGTAAATCTTTTTGAGTAACCAAACAAATTTCTACCAATAATTAATAATGTAATTTTAGAATTATCAAGAGAATTAATGGCATTTATTAAAACATCTAAACCTTTTTCTTTAACGATCCTACCAACAAAAATAATAATAGAATGATTTGAAGGTATCAATAAAGCATCCCTAAGCACCTTCGTCTTATGTATATTACATTTTTCAAGAAATCTTTCATTAAATGTGTTATTAATTTTTGAAAAATTAAAAGCTTGACCAAAACGTAAAAACTTATTTTTCCATAAGTTTAATGAATATTCACTAACAAAAATGACATTATGAAGGTATTTAAGTTCAAAGTTTCCGGGTAAGTTTGAACCATGATTATAGAAAATATAGTCTGTAATACCTAACTTTAACAACTCATTAATTACAGGTGAATATTCACCACCAGATATAATCCATCGATCAACTTCAACATGGTTTTTTACTTGCCGAATTCTTTTTTTCAATGAAGAAAAAGAAGATAAGCTAGGGTGATTGCGGAAGATTTTTCTAAAAATATATCTAATTTTACTATATCTTATCGGGTAAAAAAAAACTGATTTAAATGTAATCTTTTCATCATTAATATGTGATGAAATCAAATGAATATTATAAGCATCTTGTGTTTCGTTGACTTTTAAAATAACTTCTGTTAAAAATTCAATAGCACCACCCAATTGTGAAGGGATTGGGAGTTTCGTTGGAACAATAATACAGATATTTTTTTTCACATATTCTCCAAATAAGTATTTATAAAATAATAAACCATAATAATAAAAACTAGTTCATAATTTACACTAATAAAAAGCCCCCAAAAAATTGTTGATGTAAGTAATAAGAAAGAAAAGTAATCATTGGTTTTATAAAATTTAGAAAATAATTTTATAATAATTAAGATGATTATAAAAGTTGCAATTAATCCATATTCAAAAAGAAATTCAAGAAATAAATTATGAGAATTAAATCCAATAATGGTAATCGTAGAAGAGTATCCATTACCAATAAACAAATTGATAAAATTATTATTAAAAAAATAAAACAATGTATCTTCCCAAATTAATAATCGTCCAGATCCATTTGTATTAATAATATTAAATAAATTAAATCTTTCAATAGATGGAAATAAACTTGTAGGAGATATTAAAATGAAAACTAAGAAAGTAATTATCAAAAAAGGAATATAGAGAATTAATTTTCTATTTAAATAATAATAAACAATAATGCCCACAATTAATGAAAACATAACTGATCTAGACCCAGTTAGTAAGATAAAATAAACAGATAACAAAAAATAAATAATTGAAAGTAATTTATAAAAGAAATTGAACTTTTTAAAAAAAAGCATTGTTAAAAGTAAAGATGGTATAAGTGTAAAAGAAATAACATTTGGATCTAAAACTGTTGTTCCGTCGTTAAAAATAATTGACAATCTATCACCTCTAAAATAAAAATCATTAAGAAATAAAAAAGAAATTAAAGTTAAAAACCCTATAATATAAAATACAGCATAAAAAAAATTCTTATTTTTTGGTGAATTATGGATAAATAGGGCAAATGAAAAAATAACCGGTTTAAAATAATTTAAATCAGTACTTAGATTAAATTGAATCGATGACAATAAAAAGGATATGAATAATAATAATATTAGAAGAAGTATTAACAAAGTCTCATTTTTAAAAATAAATCTAGTAAAATTAATTAAAAGATTAATTAAAAAAAGAGGGGAGAATAAAATCATTAGGTAAAAAAATATACCCCTATCAAAAATAACAATTCTATTAAATGGGCCAAAAATTAGCATTATAAAAAGGGGGAAATAATAAAGAAAACTAGAAAAATTTATCTTTATTTTGTTCAGATTTAAAATGTTATAATATTGAGAATAAGCCATATTTTGAAATTAAAGAAAGTGATTTAAAAAATGACAATTTATTGGTCTTCTTAAATTTTTTTATCCTAGTATGATAAATTTTTATTGTGTTGAAAACTAATTTAAGGTTAAAATTATTAAATCTAAAAATTCTGAGAATAAAAAAAATATAAGAAATGAATTTAAGGGTGTAAGGTAAAAAAAGACATTTTATAATAGCTGTGTTTATATGACTATTAAATTTATTAGAATAATCAGAATTCCTATTGTTCTTACTAGGAGAATGCACAACGAACATATCGTCAAAAAGATAAATATCTAAATTATTAATCTTTAGATTAAATGAAAAGTACAATTCTTCAGAACCATAGAATAATTCAGAGTCGTAGAGATATTCTCTATTTAAAAGTGACTTATTTATGAAATGAGAACAACCTATATAAGTATGAACGAATTTTTTATTAATTTTTCTATCGTGATATATAACACTCACTAATTTTTGTTTCCTTTTTGTGTCATAAATGTCAGTTGCCATTGATGCAATTCTATTGGTTGACATTAAGTAATATGCTTTATCAAGAATTAAGTCATCATTTATAATAAAAGCATCATCGTCGATAAAATATAAAATGTCACCTTTTGCGAGAGAATATCCAAGGTTCCTAGATTCAGATACACCTAAGTTTGAGTTATTCTTTTTATAAGTTATATTTAATTTTTGATCAAAGGATGTATTCAAGAAATCAAATGTATTTGACTTAGGATTATTGTCAATAATTACGTACTCATGATTTATTGAAATTGCTTTTTCGCAAGATTGCATAGATTTGAGAAGTTCTATTTCTCTATCTTTTGTAATTATTATAATAGATAACATAATGGTATTTTATTAGTAAATCAATCATAAATCAATCAAATAAAAGAAAATCAAAAAATCTTTTTGTTTGATTAAAAAAATTATCAATTAAGAATGGATTATTCTTTTGCAAGTTTAAGGTTAGGTAATTAATTTTGGAACTAGAAAAGTTCGCAATATTATTTAGTAGTTTGGTAATTTCCGCTGTGTTAAACTCTATTAAATAGGAATTATAGTTATCAACTAAATAACTTGAAATATCAGAAAAATAAGTTGAAATAACTGGAACTCCACATTCAAAACTGTCAATTAACTTAGTAGGAAAACCAGCATTATTAACCCTAATATTCTTCCTTATTATTATTTGAAAATCAACTTTTTTGAAGTTTTTATAAATAGCTGGTTTGGAAACTTTACCATAAAAACGAACGTTTATTTTATCAATTATATGTTTTTGATATGGATGTAATTTTACATAGTCTTTTTTAGTTATTCCAAATATCAAAGTTGAAAAATAACTTCGATTTATAGAATTATATACAGCATTCAAAAATATATTTATATTATCTTTTATTTTGCTTGGATTACCAGCATAAATAAACTTGACTCGCTTTTGTAATCTTGAATAATTAATTTTCTTTAATTCGATTTGAGATTTAATAGATAAAGGTGGCAAAATTAATAATTTTCCTTTATATTTATGTAATTCAAAGTATTTATACAAAAAATTACTTATGACTATTAAACCATCAACAAAAAAACTTAAAAATCTCATTCTTAAGAAAACGTCGATTTTCTTTAAAATATTTGGGGTTTCGTACCATTCAGTTATATCAAGAATAACCTTGTACTTATATATTTTTTTGAATGTATTAAATAAAAAAATAAGAATTGAAGGGAAATTATATAGAATAATTGCTTCTGACTTTTCATTCTTGAGAATCTTCAAATACCTAAAAAAGAAGAATCCGAATCTATGAAGTAAAAGAATAAAAGGACTTTTAACCTCTATATTGGTTGAATTTTTTACAAACTTTTGATTATTATTTCCTAGGGAAACTGTTATAAATGATGTATTAATACCAATTTTATTAAACAATGTTGAGTTTCTAAGAACTCTTTGTGATGCAGGGTTAGTGTCACTAAACTGAAAAAAACAAATATAAGTAACTTTTTTATTTTCAAATTTTTTCATAGTTTTAAAATTTAAATATAATTAAATGAATATGATGAATCTATTTATAGTTTGTTTTTAACCAAAAAATAAATTTATCTAAACCCTCATCAATTTTAGTATCTGGCGAATATAAAAAGAATTTATTTGCAAGAGAAATGTCAGCTAAGCTGTGTTTAATATCACCTTCGCGAGTTAAGATATTTTTAACATTTGCTATTTTAGAAAGTCTTGACTGTAATAAGATAATAAGTTCATTTAAAGTAATTCTTTGACCAGAACCTATATTACATGATTTACCGTAACTTAATTCATCAGAAAGAAAGCATGCTTTTAAGTTGGCATTTATTACATCGTCAATAAAAGTAAAATCTCTTGATTGATTTCCATCACCATAAACTATTATAAGTTCATCATTTAAAATCAATTTTATAAATTTGGGAATAACTGCAGCATAATCTCCATCGGGGTTTTGTCTTCTACCAAAAACATTAAAATACCTTAAACCAATTGTAGGTAATTTAAAAAGGTCCCAATATAATTTTCCAAATTGTTCGTTAATTTTCTTTGATAAAGCATATGGATTTATTAAATTTCCTTCAATTCCCTCTACTTTAGGTAATGCGGGATGATCTCCATAAACTGAAGAACTACTCGCATATATAACCTTTTTAACTTTATTCAATTGGGAAGCTTCAAATACATTATGAGTTCCAATTACATTATTAGATGTGTAATCAAGAGGTTGTTTAATACTTCGCGGCACACTTCCCCATGCAGCTTGATGAAAAACGTAATCAATTCCATTTGTAATTCTTAAAAGTAAATCAAAATTACGAATATCACCATTGATAAAAGTAAAATTATTTTTTGTTAAAAGGTGATTAATATTTTCTATTTTTCCATTTATTAAATTGTCTAAACCAATAACTTTCTTGGCATTATTTTGAACTAGAAATTCGCATAAATTTGAACCAATAAAACCTGCACAACCTGTAACAAAAAATGTTGATTCTTTAATTGAATTTAGAATTATAGTCTCCAATATACGTACCCCGCATTTTCAAAGAGTTCTTTATTATAAATTCCTTTTATGTCGAAAAGAATAGGAGTTCCTGAAAAATAGTTCTTAAAAGTTTCGGGAGTATAAGATTTAAATTCCTTATGACTGACAGCTACAACCAGGACATCAAGATTAATTAAATCTTTGTTTGTTCTTAATGAAACATTATATTCATGAGAAGCTTCTTCATAATCAGCAACAGGATCAACTATTATAGGTTCGATGTTATATTGTCTGAGTTCTTCAATAATATCCATAACTTTTGTATTTCGAGTGTCTTGACAATCTTCTTTGAATGTAAACCCCAAAATACCAATCTTAGCATTATTTACTACTTTATTGGCTTTTATGATTTTTTTCAAGATGTTCTCTGCAATAAATTTTCCAATTGAATCATTTATTTTTCTTCCAGATAAAATAACCTGAGATTCATAGCCTAATAAGGATGATTTGTAAGTTAAGTAATAAGGATCAACTCCTATACAATGACCACCCACTAAACCTGGATAAAAATTGAGAAAATTCCACTTTGTTCCAGCAGCTTTTAATACGGATTGAGTATCAATATTCATTTTGTGAAATATGATAGATAGTTCGTTCATAAAAGCAATATTGATATCTCTTTGAGAATTCTCAATAACTTTTGCAGCTTCGGCAACTTTGATTGATTCTGCTAAATAAACATCTGCTTTAGTAACAACAAGTTTATAAACATTTGCTATTTCTTCTAACGATTCATTATCCATACCAGAAACAATTTTTGTAATATTATCTAGGCGATGCGTATTATCGCCTGGATTTATACGTTCTGGTGAATAACCAATTTTAAAATCAATACCACACTTCAAACCAGATTCCTTTTCGAGAATTGGAATACAAAAATCTTCGGTAACACCAGGATAAACTGTACTTTCATAAACAACAATGCTACCTTTTCTTAAATATTTACCAAGAATTTTAGTAGCTGATTCTATTGGGTATAAGTCTGGTGTTTTATCTTTTTTAACCGGTGTTGGTACAGCAATTATATGGAACAAAGCTTGCTTTAAATCCTGAGGATTCGATGTGAATTCTAATTTTGACTTTTTAAGTTCCTTGTCTCCGACTTCTTTAGTAACGTCGATTCCAGTTTTATATAAAGAAATTTTATGACTATTAATGTCAAAACCAATAACATTTATACTTTTTGAAAATTCAAATGCAAGTGGTAGACCGACATACCCTAAGCCGATAACAGAAAGTTTTTCAGATTTATTAAGAAGTTTTGTGAATAATTTCATTATAATACCTCCAGATATTCATAACCCAATCAAGTTAATTATAGATCTAGAATATTCCTTTGTTATATTAACACGATTAAAAGCTTTTACTACTTTTTTGCGACCAAACACACCCATTCTTTTCCTTATTGGATAAGGTATTTTAATAAATTTTTCTATTGTTGTGTTTAGTGATTGCTGATTATTAACTTCAAACAATAGTCCTGAAATTTCATTATCAAAAGTCTCAATACAACCTGGTATATTTGAGGCAATTACAGGTCTACCACTAGATAAACTTTCAAGCAAAACATTTGACATACCTTCATGAAATGTTGGATTAATAATTGCATGTGAAATTTTCAATAAATTTCTGATGTCTTTAATTTTTCCGTGGTACTTAATATAATTTTTTTGAGAATACTCTTTGAAAATAAGGTTGTAATCTTCTTCCATAGGGCCAGCAACATGAAAAACTACATTGGAGTATTTATTAGAAAAAAACTTAGCGGAATTTAAAAACAGATCTATTCCCTTATCTTTCATTATTCTTCCAATAAATAAAAATTGTATATTTCTATTATCAGGATATTTTAGATATTTAAATTTCTTTATATTTACCCCAGATCCTGATATTAATTTAAAATTAGTACCACTAAAGCCAAAATCTTTGAATTTTTTCATATTGTCAGAATTTTGAAAAAAAATGAGTTTTGTCTTCTTTAGAGAAGTTAAATACATTTTCTTTACTAGAAAACCTATCAAGCTTTTTGTTTGAAGTGTTGAACCAAGGCCAGTAATATTTGCAATATGTTTTGTTTTGGTTAACCTCGATGCTAATCCACCAAATATATTTGGTTTTATTGTATAAGTTAGTAGTAAATTGGGTTTGAAAAGATTGATAATTTTAATAAAATTAAATAATAAAAACAAATCATGAAAGGGATTTAAGCTTTTTAGTTGAAAATTAATGTTGATTAAAGTCAAATTATTATTTTTTTTATAAGGGGAAGAATCATCATAAGGGGCACACAATATTAAATGAAATCCAATTTTTGTTAAGTCTTTAAGAAGTTCATTCCTAAATTTATAGAATCCACTTAAAGAGTTTGTAAAAATCATTATTTTTTTCATACTAAACTCTAAAAATTACCAGTAAATTTTTCATAAGTTTCATATTTAGATTTATCAACATTTTTAGTTTTAAATAATATTACATAAACCGTAAATATTATAATTTTTAAGTCATAAAAGAATGAGTACTTTACTAAATAAAGATTGTCATATTTAAATTTCTCATTCCAAGAAATTGAATTACGGCCTTTAATTTGTGCCAATCCACTTAATCCTGGTCTAACTAAATGCCGCTTTCGTTGCTCATTAGTATATAAAGGTAAATATTCAACTAATAATGGTCTTGGACCAATTATCGCCATATCACCTTTGAGTATATTAATCAGGCTAGGTAATTCATCAATTGATGTTTTTCTTAGAAATGATCCAAACCATGTTCTTCTTTTTACATCAGGTAATAATTGACCATCTTTATCCTTTTTGTTGTTCATCGTTCGAAATTTTATTAATTTAAAGATTTTTTCATCTTTACCAACTCGAGGTTGAATAAAAAAGATTGGAAAGCCATTAAAAATTACTTGGAGAAGAATAATAAACATTAAAAAAGGAAGTAATACAATTAAAGTAATTAACGATAGATTGAAATCGAGAAATCTTTTAAAATATAAACTATAAAAGGTTCTTTTCATCTTGCTAAAAAATCATTAATTTTCGATGAAACAAATTGAATGTTATCTACAGATAATTTCGAATCTGATGGTAAACATAGACCATGTTTAAATAAACGTTCACTTGTCCCATCACCTATGAAATCATACTTAGAATAATAAGGCTGGAGGTGCATTGGTTTCCATAATGGACGAGTTTCTATGTTAAAAGTTTCTAAATATTCAATAAGTGGAATGACTTTATTTTTATCCTTAAGTATTACACAGGTTAACCAATCATTTGCAAAATATGTAGATTCATCATTCGGCATCATAGTTATTTCAATATTTGAGGAAAGTAAAGAACGATAAAGTTCGTAAATGGAACGATGCTTTTTAACTCGATCATTTAACACTTTCATTTGTCCTCGACCAATGGCAGCGGATACATTACTCATTCTGTAGTTAAAACCCAATTCCGAATGTTGATAATGCCTTGCTTTATCACGTGCTTGTGTTGCCCAAAAACGTATTTTTTCAATTTTTTCTTTATCGTTCGATATTGCCATTCCGCCACCCGAGGTGGTAATAATTTTATTTCCATTAAAAGAAAGAATACCGATATCTCCAAAGGTACCAGTAGCCTTACCTTTATAAATAGATCCTAAACTTTCCGCAGCATCTTCAATAAGTGGAGTATGATGTTCTTTGCATAAGGAAACTATTTCATCTAACTGTGCTGGAATTCCATATAAATTAACAACAATAACAGCTTTTACTTTGGGAAACTTCTTAAATGCTTTCTTTAAATGTTTGGGAGACATATTCCAAGTTTTTTCTTCGCTATCAATAAAAACTGGAATTGCTTTTTCATACATAATAGGATTTGCGGAGGCAGAAAAAGTTAGAGACTGACAAAATACGATATCGCCTTGTTTTACACCCAATGCTTTTAAAGCTAAATGAATGGCAGCAGTTCCAGAAGACAAAGCTACAGCATATTTAATACCCGTGTAATTTATAATATCTTGTTCAAATCCATCTACCATTGGTCCTAAAGGCGCAATCCAATTCGAACGAAAAGCTTCTTCGACAAATTGCTTTTCGTAACCTTCTTCACTCATATGAGGAGTAGATAATGGGATTTTTTTATATGTTGACATAAATTGAATTAAACTATTTCCCCAGATTTAAGCTAATTTTATTATACATAGAGTACAAAAGAAAATCGATAATTAAATTATCAATCTATTCTTTTAATATTAATTCAATGAGAAATCTTTTTTAGAAAATTAGAATGAAAAACTGGGGTAATTTCAAAAAAATTGGCGGAAGCTGAGAGATTCGAACTCTCGCGGGCCTTGCGACCCCTACCAGTTTTCAAGACTGGTCCCTTCAGCCACTTGGGTAAGCTTCCAACCAAAGAGAATTTTAGCATATTGATACTTTTACCTAAAGAAATCAATAATGCTTGGTGGACCCTGCAGGACTCGAACCTGCAACCAACCGGTTATGAGCCGGTAGCTCTAACCATTGAGCTAAGGGTCCGCAACATTCATTATATAATCAGTATTGATTCTATTAAAGTTTATTTAAGGGCTTTGCAGGGATTCCAAGATAAGTCCCTTTTTTAAGTAGATTATCAACAACTACAGATCCAGCCCCAACGATTACATCATTTTCAATTTTAAGGTTATTTATAACATTTGCTCCAATGCCAATCCAACATGACTCCCCAATAAATGTAGTGCCGGCTACATTTACTGAAGGAGATAAATGAGTAAAATTACCAATATTACAATCATGTTCAATTAAAACAGAGTTATTGATGATTACACCATCACCTATAATCGAGTTTACGTTGATAAAAACATGATTCATTATAATAGATCCAAGTCCTATTTTTGAATTCGTTATATCACTATTTGGTGAAATAATTGACACAAGGTTATAACCTTCTTCTTGTAATTTGAGAATAATTTGTTTTCTAATGAGATTATCCCCAATTGCAACAAAAAAATCTTCATTTCTAAATTTAGTACGATTTTCAAAATTCCCTACAATATTGTTTCCAGTTAAATTATTATCTAAAAAGAGAATAACTGTCCATCGTTTAGAGGTTCTAGCAATCCATTCAACGGATTTTCCATGACCACCAGCACCGAGAATAATAAGCTTTTTCATATAATCATTATGTATTATTTGTCTAAATTTGTTAATCACCACTTAATAATTCCGAAACACACGGATAGCTTACCCTTTATTTCTTTTCCAAACACACGGAGAGCGCCTCCGTTTCAATATGCCCTCTATAAAAAATAAACACCCAATCTACCCTAGCATTAAATGAACCTAACAAAAGTATTAAAAAGATGTTTTTACAAGAAAAAATAGGTATAATTTAAGAAAATTTAGGGGTTTAAACAAATGGCCAAAAAAATTGATTTAATGGAGACTGGTATTTCACTTTCACGTTTGTTTCGTCTAGCCTTCCAAAATTATCAAGTGA
>JACCDP011253093.1_pt1 | contig 13551 bp, 8 predicted proteins | sample 7445841 | NCBI WGS metagenome assembly JACCDP01 (sample SAMN15323441, study PRJNA562643) | freshwater metagenome | isolation source: river surface water | place: USA:Blue River Watershed | collected 2017-08-17
GCAGTGGGTCGATGATGGCGGCTTCGCCGTTTGAGGTGATGTAATAGGCCCCGTGGGCGAGACATCCTGTGTAAATTTGTTCTACTTTCATGGCAGATAATTTTTAGTTTGTGAAACAAATTTCTGCGGTGAAAATGGTAGAAACAGTGATATTCATCACCCAAGAAGGTGATTATCGTTTGGGCGTGTTTTGTTCGATGCGGGTAATTTGAATTTGTGCAACGTATTCCTTGGAGGCGTTAAAGCCGTATTGGAAACTGGAATGGAATTGGTTGGGATACAATTCATTGAAAATGGCCAAACGGTCAATGACCAGCTGATTGCCAATGCCCAATCCATGAATTCTCTTTTTGTTGGGATTGGCGTGGGTATTGATGACGTCGATATTCAGGGTGTTTGCCGTGGCCAAACGGATATCTACGATAATCTCCGGATGGTTTCTACTAACAAGTACCCCATGCTTGATGGCGTTTTCGATAAGCGGTTGCAAGATCAAGGGTGGGATGAGCCATTCTGTTACACGCACCTTTGAACTCACAACAACGCGGAATGGGAAGTTGGTGTCACTCTCGAAACGGAGTTTTTCCATGGCTACATATTCCTTGATGAAATCGAGCTCTTCTTTCAGCAGAATGAGTTCTTTGTTGGAGTTTGAAAGAAACAATCGGTTGAGTTTGGCCAAACGTGCAGTAACGTCAATCGCTTTTTTGGTTTCTGATCCAATAACGAGCGATTGTATCAAGCTCATGCTGTTATAGATAAAATGCGGATTGAAGTTTGATTGGAGGGTTTTCAACTGCAGCGTAGCGATTCGTTTTTGTTGCGATTCTTGGGTTTTAACTTGGTTGTAGAATACCCAATACAGTAACGTTAGCAAGGAAAGTAGCATCAACCAGAAGGGCAAATCGCGGTAAAAATCAGTGGTGCCTAAAATGAATTGCGATTGCCATTGATTAAACGCAGAAACGACGAGGTTGAACTTGCCCTGTCCGATACCGTTGATCCAATAATACGCATCGCCCCGAAAAAAACCATATTGATGGTTGTCGCTGCTCACATCCACCAAGTCAACGCCATAGATTGTGCGCAATTGATCGAAATAGTTTGGACTGTTAACCGTGATTCTAAAGTTCTTTTGGGTGTTTACGGAGAAATAAGGTCTTAAAAAGGAGCTTGGATCACCATGATAACTATACTGCACTTGGAAATTGAGAGGTCCTCCGTCTTGTAGGTTGATTGATTGAGCTGTATTGCCGCGGTCTATCACAAAGTGGTCTTTCGATGTGTAAATGACACTACCCTGTATTCGCCATTGTCCTAAGTATAATTGTCGTTTGATAATCACGGGCACAAGGTTGTCTGAAAATTCGATTTCAATGAGGTAACTGCCCGTGTATAAATATAGGTGCTTCCCATCGCTCAGTGTCTGTAAGATGGGCATGTCCCGAAATACGGCTGTGAGGTTGATGGTGCTTTTGTAAGTCAGTGACTTAGACTTTTGATCAATGACATAACAATCAAATGTTCTTCCATTTTCAATAAGGAGTTTGTTGTTGACCACTTCAAAATTGAGCGTGTATTGGTTTATTGGGCGGTTTGCTTTGAGGGCGAATTGGTGTCCCTTTTCGTCGATATACGCAAAACCTTTGCCCATCACATGGTAATAGAAACAACCATTGGTAAGCTTAACGCAGTCGGCTTTGGCTTCAAATTTCGCATCGCTCAATACCTTAGTGTCGGGATTGTATGTCCATACGTTCGTATAAGGTTTGAAAAGCCAAATGAGTCCGTCCCGTGCAATCGCCCACTGATACATGTCAGCGGCTATTACCGAGTCTAATCGCTGTTTTTGCGCGTTGAATTGCCAAAGATATTTTGCACCCAACAGGTAGAGGTTGCCATTCATTTCGAATGCGTGGCGTATGCGATCGTCGTTCTTAATCCCAATAATTGAAGATGTACTTCTGTTGTTCTCGGTAATTGAATGAAGCAGTAATTCTGTGGCGCGATGTTGAATGATATAATGTTCGGTGGCTTTGATTTGTGTGTTGAACTCAGTGGTTGGGAGTTCGTTGGTTTTGGGTTGGATCGTTAAGTGGACCCCATTGGTGGATGTGGCGACCCAAAGGGCATCCCTTACTCGAGAAGGTGTGATAGACCATAACGATTGTCCATGTGAGGGTTGATAGTTGGTCACGCCAGGGATGTGACTGTGTAAATAACCATCGTTGAAGTCGTTGGTATTGGCTACTGCACCGTATATCCGTTGCTTGTGTATTTGGAAGTCCCAAAAAGCCCAAGATTCACTGTTTTTTGCTTCGATAGTATGAATGCTGAAGTGATTTTTTTGATCAATCACCGTGTATTGATTCAGTCCACCCAGGTAGATCAGGGAGTCTGTTTGGAAGGCACAAAGGTTGCTAAAGTGTTTTTCGGGGTAAGTGAATCCTTGCTTCGCCAATAAATCGTTCCAACTAACCCAGTTGCCCTTGGTTTGTTGCTGAACTATGAGTCGTTTTGGATAGCTCAGTACGTGCAATTGGTTGTGATGGATGAACAAATCCATGGGCATGTTGCCTTCTGGGAGGTCCTTGTTGGATTGCAGTATCTGCTGCAGGCGGTTTCCTTTGATTTCGAATACGCCTTGTCGGGCGATGCAAAAGAGTCGGTTTTTAACGGCCCGGAAACGACGGATTTTTAATAACTGTGGGTGGTTGAAATGCTGGATGAGATTGCCTTTGCTTAAGTCGAATACGTAAAGTCCGTTGTTGTATGTTGCGATATACAGTGTGTTCCCGGCTACATGCAGATCCCAACATTGCTGCACACCCACTGTTTCTTTGATGCGGGCTAAGGAAGGTTGGTTGTTGGGCGCGTAATGTAGGCCTGCGTCGGTGGCGATCATCAAACTGCCGGAGGATAGTTCTACAATCCTTCGGGTGCTGTAGGTGGGTAGGCCTTCCCGGGTTGAAATTTCAGGGAATTGGGCTTGGGTTTGTGCTGATACGCTGAGGATCAGCCAATGCCATAGGAGGATTGCAATACCTTTTTTCCAGTTTTGGAAAGGGCGATTTGTTTTCCGTTTTTCAGGCATAGGTGACTGCTTTTGTAGGTGGCAATTTGATCTACGGGTACCAAATACGATCGGTGCACGCGTACAAAATGATTGGGCAAAGATGGGGATAATACTTTTAAAGTTTTTGATATCAGGTGTTCTTTCTGACCGGTAATGATTTTGGAGTAGGCGCCCGCAGCTTCCACGTATTCAATGTCTTGGAAGGGAACAACCACGTTCATGCCACTTTCACGAATAACCAGCGAGGATTTTCCATTGTCTGAAATGCCGTTTGTAGAATTTGTCCGCTGTATGCGCTTTTGGATCTTTTGTTTGAGTTGCAAGAAATCGCTCTCCGCAATGGGTTTGAGTAAATAGTCAACCACTTCCATTTTGATGGCTTGAAGGGCGTATTCTGGATAGGCGCTTACCACCACAATGTGGGTGTTTGGGGATAGTTTAGAAGATAAACTGAAGCCCAATTCTCCTTTGAGTTGAATGTCTAAAAACACCACATCTGGTGAGTGCTCTTCAATGAGTTTGTTGGCTTCCGCAATGTTTGTGGCATAGTAGATTTGTCCGAAAAGTTCCGACGCATTTTCCCTGATAAAATATCCCACCATGTCTCGGCCCGACTTTTCATCGTCGAGGACCAAGGCGCTCAAAGAGCCATTCAATGCATTCATTACGCTAACTTACATCTGGGAAAGGATTATTTGGTTGCTGTAAGGGTAAAAAGAATGTGTATTTAATGAGTGGTTGATTTCTTTAGCGAGAAACGGCTACAACTATCTTTGTGGTTATGAATACAGACAGGGTTCAAATCGTGGGCAACGGTGTAGTGGCAGAAATTGCTTTGTTGGGGGCAGAATTGCAAGTCCTCAGGAATACAGAAGGTGCCAATGTGATGTGGCAGGTTGATGAGCAGTATTGGAACAGGGTGGCCCCGAATTTGTTTCCGATTGTGGGTAGGTTGGTCAATGATTCCTACACAGTGGATGGTGTTTCCTATGCGATGCGTCAGCACGGATTTGCCCGTGACCAGCGTTTTGAAGTGTTGGAGAAAGAAGATTCATCGGTGTTGTTGGGCTTGCGGTCAAGTGAGGTTACCTTGGGTGTTTATCCGTTCCATTTTCACTTCCAAGTGCGTTACAGGTTTGAAGAAAAGGTATTGTGGGTGGATTACATTACAGAGAATACGGGTGATGTGCTTATGTTGTATTCGGTGGGCGGACATCCGGGCTTTGCATTGCAGGGGGCGTTGGAAGGACATTCGTTATTGTTTTCTATGGCGGGTGAGCGGGTTGGGTTTGCTGCAGAACGCAGGTTGATTGAAGGGGGATATTATTCAGGTGCAACGAAAACGGTGGATGTTGCGAATGGGTTTTTGGTGTTGACAGATGGGTTGTTTGAAAGCGATGCAATAGTGTTCGACGAGCCTGTTTTTGATGCAGTAACGTTGGTGAATGCCAAGGGCGAAGCGATGATTGACTTTTATTGTTGGGAGTGGGATGCGGTAGGTTTTTGGACCAAGCCTGGGGCGCCATTCTTTTGCATAGAGCCATGGTGGGGATGGGCCGACGGTATGAATAGCGACGGTGATTTTGGGAAAAAGGCGGGTTTGCACTGCTTGGAAGCGGGCGCGGTTGAGCAGGTGTCTTACGGATTGGGGTTGCGGTAAATTTTGCCGTTGGACAGGGTAGGCACTGCTGGGATAAAGACAATTTCTTTGGGTTGCTCAAGCTTGTTGAGGCTGGAGAGTGCTGCTTGTATTTGCGGCAGGGGTTGGTTGTGGGTGGTGAACAGGGTGATTTGTTCGCCGTAGACGGGGTGTGATTTGCCAGCAATGTAGAACGAGAATAGGGGCCAATGGGTGAGGGTGGCGATTTGTGATTCGAGGGTTTCTATGGCGATTTTCACGCCTCCGGTATTGATGTAGAGGTTGGATCGTTCTATCCACTGAAAGCGGTTGGGGGCGGTGATGGTTACTCGGTCATGCAGGGTAAGCCATGCCTGTTTTGTGGTAGGGTTAGCGATTTGGAGTTCTCCGAGCTGGTTGGTTTTGATTTGGGTGCCGGGCGCGATGAGGTATTCTAAATTGTCCGGGGTGATTTCGCGGCCGGCAAAATGAGAGGCAGTTTCTGTGGAGCCGAAGGTGTGGATGAAGCGGGTGTTGGGGTAGTCTGTGATCAATCGCTGTTCGATTTCCGCTGAAAGTGCCTGTCCACCAATAAGCACTACCTCAAAATCGGAAAGCATGCTTGCACTGCTGGGTTCGTTGAGTATGAGCGACAACTGCATCGGGGTGAGCGAAACTGTGGTTGGTTTGTATTGATTCCACAAGTCTTGCGACAGGGGGCGGGATTCAAATTGTTTGGTTTCAGGGTTGAATTGAAGCAAATGGGCCGCATCGAGATTGCTGAGCGGATTGGATGTTGGCGGGGTGATCCAGATCGACGACTGCCAAACGGCTGCCCGAATTAGCTGCATAAATCCACCCGCCTTGTTCAATGGCAATGCGCACAACTGAATAGGGGGTTTTGTGGGGTTGTACCAAGCGTGTAAAGTGCTCATGGCACTCCAGGTTAAGGCTTCTCTGCTGTGGGTGATGGGTGTGGGTTCGCCTGTACTGCCCGACGTAGTCAAGGTAAAGGCACTCTCGCCGTTACGCCAAGCAGATAATATGTCGATGGCTTCGGTTAGCACCCTTCAAAATTACATAATCTCAGCGTGGCGATAGAAACTTTCAAAGTAGCATTTTGGTCGTAAAGTGTTTGAGATATTACCAGATGCATTAAAACCAACCTTCTTCTTTGAGGAATCCATCTAGCACTTCGAAGAATTTTTTGATATCCCCCAGGTTGTTGTAATAATGGGTTGAAACACGCACACAATGGATGTCGTTCTCCGCTACATATCGCAATATTACATTGTTCTTTCTGGCGTAATCGCAGAATCTTTGTCCCGCCGTAGGGTTTGCTTCGGTCTGCTTCAATCCTTTGATCGTGAATCCAACCTGCGCCCCGCGAGAAATGTCCTCCTGAGGTGTTAAAATGGTAATGATGGGACTTTGGCTGTTTCGGTCCATCAATCCATTCATAACCAATTGGCTGAGGTGTTTCACGCGCTTTTCGATCAGGGCCGGTCCGATTTTTTGGTAAAACTGCATGGCGGCTTTGGCTCCATCGTACATCGGTCCGGGGAATGTGCCATAGCTATAGCGTGAGGTTTTATTCACCAAATCGCCCAGCGAAGGGGGTATGGTGCTCATGTTGAAAGTATCCACTGAGTAGGCGGCCACGTGATGAATGGCAGATGTGGCAAGTATGTTTTCGGAGACATAGAAAAAGCCGGTGCCAATGGGTCCCAATAGCCATTTGTGGAAACAGCCGCTGTAGTAATCGCAGCCTAGTTCTTTGAGGTTGAATTCAATCATGCCCAACGGGTGAGCCCCATCGATGGCCGAAATGATGTGGTTTTCTTTGGCCCACGCGCAAATTTCTTTGATGGGTAGTATTTGTCCGATCGTACAAGGAATATGCGGCAAGGCCACCACTTTGGTTTTTGGGGTTTTTGCCTTTTTTACATTGGCCAAGGTCTCTGCAGCGTTGCTACCGAGCTCCACTACTTTCAATACAATGCCTTCCGTTTTGGCCCGATAAAGCCAAGGTGCACAGCCCCCAACATGTTCGTGTCGGGTGATGATGACTTCGTCTCCATTTTTCAGGGCGATGGCCCTGCAGGCCAGGTTTACGCCTTCACTGACGTTTTTGGTGATCGCCAATTCGCTGCCTTTGCAACCCATGATTTGACCCAGTTGTTCCTCAAAACTCCCGTCGTGCATCGGATAGGCCGCATTTTCGGCCAGATTTCTGAACGATTTATTCAGGGCTTCAAGCACAGGCAATGGCGTAATACCCATGGTGCCATTGTTCAAGAAGGTGATTTTGGGATTCAGTGGAAACAAACCGCGGATGAAATCCCAGTAGGCACTATCGGCTTCGGGCTGCTGTTGGCTGGGGTCTACGGGCACTGGATGCTGAGCATCGTTCAGCCATTGCTGTAACCATTGGTCTTGAGATTTGAGCTTTTCTGCAGCGGAAATTGAGAGGGGCGATTTTCCCATCAAACTACCTACAGTGAGTCCGGCGCCTAGGGTAAGAAAGTGTTTGCGTTCCATAGAAAAAGGGTCGAAAATGCATAGTTACAAAAATTATCGTTCAAACCGCCTCAAATCGTTCCTATTTTTGCAGCTGTAACGATATCGTCATCGTCAATACAAGAAGAAATGAAGGTATTAGGCATTATGAGTGGTAGTAGCATGGACGGGGTAGACCTGGCGCTGTGTGAAGTCAATGAATCGGCCCAAGGCTGGCAGGTGGAAATTCTCGCAGGGGTTACCGTGCCTTACAGTGAAACCTGGCGTGTGCGCTTGAGCCAACTGCGGTATCAAAATGCCGAGCTGTATGCCAAAACCGATGTGTTTTATGGTCGATACCTGGGCGAATTGGCCGCGGCATTCTTCCAACAAACGGGTTATACGGCTGATTTGGTGGCATCGCACGGACATACCATCTTTCACGATCCTAAGGGTTGGCTAACGGCCCAAATTGGTGATGGGGCAACCTTGAATGCGTTCTCAAAAGTACCGGTGGTGTCGAATTTTCGTCGGGCCGACGTTGGTTTGGGCGGACAGGGTGCGCCGTTGGTGGGGTTGGGTGATGATTTGTTGTTTTCAGACTATGATTTTTGCTTGAATTTGGGCGGATTTTGTAATGTATCGGCCAAGTATCAGGGAAAGCGCATCGCCTTTGATATATCGCCCTGTAACATCGTTTTGAATCGTTTGGCGCGGGAGCGTGATTTGCAGTACGACGAGGATGGTGCGATTGCTGAGGCCGGACAAATTGATTACAGTTTGTTGAATGCGTTGAATGAAATTGAATTTTATCAGCGATCGTTTCCCAAGAGTTTGGGTCGGGAATGGATCAACAAGAATTTCTGGCACATTGTTCGGGAGTTTGATGATTTGTCGCTCGAAGACCGCATGAAAACGTTGGTCATGCACATTGCCGTACAGGTGCGGAAAGCATTGGAACTGATTGCGGAGAAGCCGTTAGAAGACTGCAAATTGCTGGTTACTGGGGGTGGTGCATTTAACAAGGCATTGATAGACCACTTGCGCGCTGAAACGGAATGCGATGTGGTGGTGCCCGAGGCCAACTTGGTGAATTACAAAGAATCCATGATTTTTGCTTTGCTTGGCGCTATGCGGGTGAAGAATTTGAATAATACATTGAGCTCCGCAACCGGGGCTAGCGCAGATTGGGTGGCTGGGTCGCTGGATGGCGATTTTAGTCAGCTCGTCGCACAGAAATAAAAAGATATCGCTTAGAAAATCGAACTGTAAAATACGCATCGTGAAATTAGAAAAACTGATAGAAAAATTTGAAGGCAAACAACCTGAAATCGTGTTTGCTTGGAAGGACAGTGAAACCGAAGCCGAGGGGTGGGTAGTCATCAATTCATTGCGCGGTGGCGCTGCGGGTGGTGGTACGCGTATGCGGAAGGGTTTGGATCAGCGGGAAGTAGAGAGTTTGGCCAAGACCATGGAGGTTAAATTTACCATTGCCGGTCCGCCAATTGGAGGTGCCAAAAGTGGTATCAATTTTGACCCTGCCGATTCCCGCAAAAAAGGGGTGTTGGAGCGTTGGTATAAGGCGGTAAGGCCCATTTTGAAGCATTATTACGGTACAGGTGGCGATTTGAATGTGGATGAAATTCACGAAGTGATTCCGATGACAGCGAATTTGGGCATTTTGCATCCGCAAGAGGGTGTGGTGAATGGTCATTTAACCCATTATTCCGCGGAGGATAAGTTGAAAGCCATTTCTCGTTTGCAAACGGGGGTTTTGTTGCCGATTACGGATGAGCGATTGACACCTGATTTATCGAAAAATTATACCATTGCCGACATGATTACCGGATGGGGTGTGGCCGAGGCCGTGCGTCATTATTACGAGGTGTATGGTGGATTCATGAATGGCAAGTTGGCGATCATCCAAGGTTGGGGCAATGTGGCTGCTGCTGCGGCGTTTTACTTGACCAAATACGGTGTGCGGATTGGTGGAATCATTGACCGCGTTGGTGGAATCATAGAGCCGAAGGGGTTGGGACATGATGAAATCGTTGAATTGTTCAACAACCGCAATGGCAATGCGTTGAATGCGCCGAATATGCTTTCTTTTGAAGAGGTTAATGAGCGGATTTGGGATTTGCCAGCAGAGATTTTCATTCCTGGCGCGGCATCGCGTTTGGTAACTGAAGATCAGGTGTTGCGTATGGGTAAAGCGGGTATCGAGGTGGTGAGCTGTGGAGCGAATGTGCCGTTTGCGGATAAGGAGATCTTTATGGGACCCATTAGCACCTTGGCTGACAATCAATTTGCGGTAATTCCTGATTTTATGGCCAACTGTGGTATGGCGAGGGTGTTTGGTTATTTAATGAAACAGGATGCCGAAGTGACCGATGTGGCTATTTTTAAGGATGTGAGTCAGATCATCCATGGCAGCATGATGCGTTTGCGTCAGTTCAATCCCAAGAGCACCGGACTGAGCGCCAAGGCCTTGGAAATGAGCTTGACCGATTTGGTATAAACCCATCGCCCAGTAGACAAACAGATTTTTGCCTAGAACAAAGAACAATTAAGAACAATCCATTTTCCTGAATACGCATCCATTATGAAATCCATAGAAACCCGTTTTTGCGAGTACGTACAAATTGATACACAGAGCGACCCAAACAGTCCTACCCAGCCAAGCACCGAGAAGCAGAAGGATTTATCGCGTGTATTGGTGAAGGAGTTGTTGGAAATGGGGTTGAAGGATGCCCATTTGGACGAATACGGCTATGTGTATGCCACGTTGCCTTCGAACGTGGATCACGAGGTGCCTGTGTTGTGTTTTTGTGCGCATGTGGATACGTCGCCAGATTGCACGGGTGCGGGTGTGAAACCGATTGTGCATCGCAATTATCAAGGTCAAGATTTGGTTTTGCCGGATGATACTACACAGGTGATTTCCACTAAGGAGCATCCTTATTTGTTGGAGCGTTTGGGCGATGATATTGTTACAGCGAGTGGAACTACGTTGTTGGGAGCGGATGATAAGGCGGGAGTTGCGGTGATCATGGATTTCGTGCAGCATATGGTGAATCATCCTGAGTTGCCGCATGGAGCGGTGAAGATTTTATTTACGCCTGACGAAGAAATTGGTAGGGGGGTAGACAAGGTGAATATTGAAAAGTTGGGAGCGCATGTGGGGTATACGTTGGATGCGGGTGAGCGGGGATGTTATGAGGACGAGACGTTTAGCGCAGACGGGGCGAAGGTGCATTTTTATGGCATCAGTGCGCATCCGGGTTATGCGAACGGCAAGATGGTGAATGCGTTGAAATTGGCGGGTGAGTTATTGGCGATGTTGCCCTCGCAGGAATGGTGTCCGGAAGCCACCGAAGCCAAGGAGGGTTTTGTTCATCCTGTGGCGATGGGCGGTGTGGCGGAGCATGCTTGGGTTCAGTTTATTGTGAGAGATTTTAATACGGCGATGTTGGCAGAGCATGAGGCGAGATTGCAGGGCTTGGTGGATGCGGTATTGGCGAAGCATCCGGGCGCAAGTGCCAACGTGGAGGTTACTGAGCAGTATCGCAACATGAAAGAGGTGGTGGATTTGGATCCGCGCATTTCTTCGTTTGCGGTGAAGGCGATTGAGAAGGCGGGTATTCCAGTACAACTGACAAGTGCGCGTGGTGGTACGGATGGCAGTCGTTTGAGCTTCATGGGATTACCCTGTCCGAACCTCTTTACGGGTGAGATGGCTTTTCATGGTAAGCATGAATATGTGAGTGTTCAGGATATGGAGAAGAGCAGTGAAGTGTTGGTGCATTTGTGCGCAATGTGGGCTGAGTAAGTCCAATTTTATTGTCATGTATTTGTAAAAAAGTCCAGCCCGATAGGGTGATGGAATTTTGTTGTCTTGCATCAAGCCGATTTGGGCCGGCAAGGGGATTTCAATTCGTACTCAAAAAAAAGCGAATTTGCATACTCAAAAATGATAAATTATTATAGTAATTTATCATTCAATGACAAATTATTTCCGTTACGAAAAATTAGAGCAATGATAAAATAATTTCACTGCTGTTTCGTTCCGGAAAATTCGCGTGAGTATCAGTGTTTATTGGCTGTTATCTAATTGACATCACTTCTTTAACTTGCGCATTCAATTTGCGCAGATAATCCCATTTGCGCAACATAAATGGAAAAAATACATACAAGAATATGAATCTTAAATTTACCAAATCAAAATTGATTGCGTTGGTGTTGGGGTTAACGGGCTGGATGAGTCAGTCTGAAGCCCAAATCTGCGGCGCAACCAACTCAACGGGGTGTTCACTGGATTGGTTTTCCGCAGTGTCATTCAAGAACAGTGCGGGAACTGCCTTTTCTGTTTCAGGATTAAATTGCGGAAATACAGGAACTAGCAACAAGTTGATGACCAACGGTGCAGTGATGGATATCACGCCGGGGGAGGACATTTCAATGACTATTGAAAACACTTGTTCTTATGCGGAGTATGCAGGGGTGTGGATCGACTTAGATGGCGACAATCAATTTTCTGCTGCTGAGTGCATCTCCAAGGCTGCTGGTCCTTTGGGTCAGATTGCATCGAATTCAACCAAAACTGCGACACTAACCATCCCGTGTGCCGGGGTGAAGGCGGGTAAGGCAATCATGCGTGTTAGATGTATGTACTTAACATTCACACCAACTCAGGGATGTGGAACCGTTGCTAATGAGGGGAATATTTTGGATTTCGAGGTGAATATCAAGGCGGTGAATCCTCCATTGGCAGATTTTACTGTGCCCTCAGGTCCGAATTACACCAGAACACCAATTACATTCAATAGTACGGCGACGAATTCTGCGTATAATCAGACGTGGACTTTTCAATCTGCTACTGCTATTACGTCAACCGGAGCAAAAGGCAAAGCGTCTTGGGCGAACATTGGTTACTATAATGTTAAATTGAAACAACAGTTCTGTGGGATGGTTGATTCCATTATTAAATCAGTAAAAATTGAAAAGCCTACAGCGGCGCCTGTTGCGGATTTTATCGCTGCGAGCAACCAAGTGGAAGTTTTCTACCAGGGTCAATTGTTTGATTTGAGTACCAATGGTGCTTATAAGTGGGATTGGACAGCCACATCGCCCTCAGGAGCAATAGTCTATACAAGTACTGCTCAAAATCCGATTTTTTCTTTCGATGAAGAGGGAAAATGGGAAATTTGTTTGACATCAGAAAATGAAATTGGACCTTCAACGAAAAATTGTAAAAGTAGGTATATCGAGGTGATTCCTCCCGGGGAATTCTATATGGGTCCTTCTAAAATTGCCTCAAACCAAGGGGGAATTCTCTATGATAATGGTGGTAAAACCGGTAACTATGGTAACAATCGTAAAACGTCTATTGATTATTTCGAAATCTTCCCATGTGGTGCGAAAGAAATTCGTTTGAATTTCAAGCAGTTGAAATTGGCTTTGGGCGACGGTGGTGATCGTTTGCGTATTTACGACGGACAAGATGCATCTGGAAAAGAAATCACCCCTGCAGGTGGTATAACTGGTGTAAACCAAAATTTGTTTGCAGGTTCTACATTTAAGGCATTCAGCGGTGCGATGTACATCACATTTGAATCGAACAGTGCCAACAACGACAGTGGATTTATCGCTACTTGGGACTCTGAATTGTTGCCAGTTGCAAACCCTAAATCTGGATATACTGTGGATTACACCGCTGTAGGTAATGGAACCATGATTGATTTTGTGGGTGATGTAAAAGATGCTCAAGGACAGGTGGAGTACGATTGGATGATCGACGGTCAGAGCGGCTATGGTGCAAAAGCGAAGGTGTTCAGCAATGCCTTTTACACGGATGGTGCATATGAGGTTTGTTTGATTGCCTCGATCTGTAACGGAACAGACACTTTCTGCAGAAACATTAATGTGACCACACCAACTGCTCCGGGTGCTGTTGATTTCACAGCGAACAACTTGCGTCCTAAAGTGGGAGAAACCATCAGTATTACTAGTAAAAGCGACTACGCTTCTAATTACGAGTGGAGCATTTATCCAGCGACATACTCTTTTGTGGGTGGAACCGATGTAAACAGCCGTAACCCGAAATTGGTATTCAATTCGGGTGGTGCTTACACCTTCACTTTGCGTGCATGGAACAGTGCTGGAACACGTGCTGCTACTGAGAAGAAGGTTATCAAAACCAAATACGTGATTGCAGTGAAATACTGTACACCTGTTACTGATATGTTGTCGTCTGACGTGGCGATTTCAAAGGTGGAATTGTTCCAAGATAGCGTAAGTTTATTGGAAAACCCTTCTACAGTGGGTGATGCGAGTTACACTGATTTTGCGGACCAATTCA
>JACCDP010419304.1_pt1 | contig 13550 bp, 23 predicted proteins | sample 7445841 | NCBI WGS metagenome assembly JACCDP01 (sample SAMN15323441, study PRJNA562643) | freshwater metagenome | isolation source: river surface water | place: USA:Blue River Watershed | collected 2017-08-17
AGGACATTGATGAGGACGGCAACCCAACGGGGATTGCCCTGCCTTATGTCGTAACCATTGATCAGGGAACCAATCAGGTTCTGTCGGTGTACCGGAACTGGAACGAGGAAGACCCCACCAAACAGCGCAGACAACATTTTGTTGACTATTGCTACATCCCGGGCTTTGGCTTCTATGGTCTGGGCTTGATCCATGTGATCGGCGGGTACGCCCGTGCCGGGACATCCCTGATCAGACAACTTGTGGACGCAGGTACGCTCTCCAATCTGCCCGGTGGTCTAAAGACCCGTGGTATGAGAATCAAGGATGACGATACCCCGATTGCCCCGGGCGAATGGCGTGACATCGACATCCCAAGCGGCGCGATGAAAGACAACATCATGCCCCTGCCCTACAAGGAGCCCAGTGCTACCTTGTTAACTCTTTTGAATCAGATCACTGAAGAGGGCAGAAGGCTGGGTTCCATTGGGGAAATGAAAATCTCCGACATGAGCGCCAATGCCCCAGTGGGCACAACTCTGGCTCTGCTTGAGCGTCAGTTGAAGATGATGTCTGCCGTTCAGGCCCGGGTACATGCCTCGATGAAACAAGAGTTCAAACTCTTGAAAGAGATCATCCGGGATTACGCCCCGACAGACTATGAGTATGACCCTGAGTCTGGCACCCGTCAGGCCAAGCAGTCGGACTACGACACCGTTGAGGTAATCCCGGTCTCTGACCCGAATTCTTCGACAATGGCGCAGCGGATCATGCAGTACCAAGCTGTGATCCAACTTGCCGCTCAAGCTCCGCAAATCTATGACCTGCCCAATCTGCACCGCCAGATGATCGAGGTTCTCGGCATCAAGAACGCCGACAAGCTTGTGCCGATTGAGGATGACCAGAAACCCAAGGATCCAATCTCGGAGAACATGGCTTTCCTAAATGGCAAGCCGACCAAGGCGTTCATTTATCAGGATCATGATGCCCACATCGCGGCTCACCAAGCATTTATGCAGGATCCGATGGTGGCGCAGATGATTGGTCAAAACCCGATGGCGCAGAAGATCCAAGCTGCGGCGATGGCACATATGGCAGAGCATCTGGCGTTTAAATATCGCAAGATGGTGGAAGAACAGGTTGGGGTTCCCATCCCAGCCCCGGACGCAGAACTCCCAGAAGATGTCGAAGTTCAGTTGTCCCGTCTGGTCGCCCAAGGCGCACAACAGGTTCTCCAACTCAATCAGGCAAACGCCCAGCAAGCCCAAGCCCAACAGCAAGCCCAAGATCCGCTGGTTCAGATCCAACAGGCAGAACTCCAGATCGATGCACAGAAGGCCCAGACCGATGCGCAAGTCGCTGAAGCCAAGCTTGCACTGGAAGCCAAGCGGATTGAAACCCAGAAGGAAGTGGAGCTTGCCAGAATTGAATCACAAGAGAAGCTTGCTAATCAGAAAATACAAGTTGACTTGTTTAAACGGAGTAATAAATAATGGGCAACGAGGAGAAGATTCTCCAGCATATCCTCGAACAGCTCCAAGACAGAGAGCGAACTCTGTCGGACAGCCTTTGTAGCGGCGGGATGCCTGATTTCGCCGAATACAAAAACCTGTGCGGACAAATCCAAGGTCTGGTGTTTGCACAGTATTTAATAAAAGACCTTGTGCGAAAACTGGAGAAATTTGATGAGTGAAATCCTTTTAAGCGAGGATGGCATAACGGCAACATCGTTGCCGGATACACCTGAGCGTAAGGCGAAACAACTGCCGGAACCGTCAACCTTTTATCTGCTGTGTGCGCTACCTGATGCAGAAGAAGAGTTTGAGAGTGGTTTGGTAAAGGCAGGTACGACGATGCATTACGAAGAGATATTGTCGCCAGTACTTTTCGTAATGAAAATGGGCCCAGATGCATACAAGGACACTAAGAAGTTCCCAAGTGGCCCGTCATGCAAAGTGGGTGATTTTGTTCTGGTTCGTCCGAATACGGGAACCCGAATCAAGATTCATGGCAAAGAATTTCGCATGATCTACGATGACTGCGTCGAAGCGGTAGTCGAGGATCCACGCGGAATCTCCCGTGCGTAAGGAGAAGTCATGGAAGAACATATGGAAACCTTAGATCTTGACTCCATCGACGAGGAGCCTTCAAGTAAAAAGGGAAGCAAGTTCGTCGAACCGGCAAGTGATGACGACCTTGAATTTGAAGTCGTAGACGATACGCCAGAGGAAGACCGTGGCAGAAAGCCAATGGAAACTCCCCCTGAGGATCCAAGCGACGAAGAACTTGCCACATACTCAAAGCGTGACCGCAATCGTATCCGCGAGTTTACAAAGGGGTATCACGAAGAACGTAGAGCGAAAGAAGCTGCACTACGCGAACGAGAGGAGGCTATTCGTCTAGCCCAAGCTTACTTTGAGGAAAACAAAAAACTCAAAGGCACTGTCAATACGAGCAACAATGCTCTGATTGAACAGGCAAAAATAGCCGTCGCGCAGGAGCTTAATGAAGCGAAACGAAAGTACAAGCAAGCCTATGAGGAAGGTGACCCGGACGGTCTTATTGCCGCGCAAGAAGAACTGACCAGCGCCAAACTCAAAGCCGAGCGTGTAAACAACTTCAAGCCAAGGCCCGCTGAGGAAGAGGAAGAGAAGTTTGTACCGGCTGCACAGACACAGACTCAAGCCCCGCCAGTCGATTGGAAGGCTGAGAAGTGGAGAGATGAAAACAAGGATTGGTTCGGTGTTGACCGAGAAATGACCGGTTTTGCATACGCTGTGCATGACAAGCTTGTTAATGAAGAACGGCTAGATCCTACGAGTGACGAGTATTACCGACGCTTGAATGGGAGGTTACGCCAAGTGTTCCCGGATAAATTTGAGTCCGAGGAACCCGCTGATGCGCCAACTCAGCGCCCTGTAAAGTCAAATGTCGTTGCTTCGGCTACACGCAGCGTTGCGCCAAAGAAAATCATGCTGACGCAGTCTGAAGTCAACATCGCCAAGCGGCTTGGAGTTCCTCTGGAACAATATGCCCGTGAGGTTGCGAGATTAAGGAGAGAAAAAAATGGATGATCAAAAACGAGACAAACGTAGCGTGGATAGCCGGGAACTGAGCGATTTGCGTCCAAAGCGGTGGACACCGCCGCAGCTATTGCCAGAGCCTGATCCAGAGGACGGTTATGCCTTCCACTGGGTTCGTATCAGCACTTTGAACCGTGATGACCCCGTCAACATCTCTTCAAAATTCCGCGAGGGTTGGGAACCTGTAAAGGCTTCCAGTCAGCCAAAGATGAGATACCTGAGTCAACCGGATGCCCGGTTTCCAGATGGTATTCAGATTGGTGGACTGCTCCTTTGCAAAACCCCGGTTGAATTGGTGGAACAACGCAATGCTTACTTCCAAGACAAGACGCAAGCATTTGCTGACTCCGTCGATAACAACTTCATGCGTGAGAGTCATCCTTTGATGCCGATGTTCAAAGACAAACGCTCTAAGGTGACTTTTGGTCAAAAATAGTTAATTCTTAGGAGCTAAACATGGCTTATCCCACTGTAAGCTCGCCTTACGGTCTACAGGCTGTCAATCGTATTGACGGTCTTCCGTATGCGGGTCAGATTCGCCAGATCCCTATTGCTACTAACTACGCTACCGCCATTTTCTACGGCGATACCGTAAAGATCAGCAATGGTTATCTGGTTGCCGACACTGGCACAGACGATGCAACTCCTTGCGGCGTTCTGGTCGGTTGCGCATACACCAACAACTCGAACCAGCCGGTCGAGGGTCAATACTACCCAGCAGCAGCAGCTACGGCTACCAACGCTGCTTATGGCTATGTCATTGACGATCCTATGGCTGCTTTTAGGGTTGCTGTTGTTTCCTCTGGTACTACTGTTACCACCACTGGTGTGAGCCGCGCAGTTGTCGGTTCCAACATGGCTCTGGTACAGAATACCGGTTCGACAACCACTGGTGACTCCAAGATTGCAGTTCTGTCTGGTAGCGATGACACCACGAACACCCTGCCGGTGCGCGTGATTGACGTTGTTCCGGGCACTGCACTTGGCGCAGATGCGTATGTGGAGTTGATCGTCAAGATCAATACTCACCAGTACAACAGCACCACTGGTGTATAAGGAGAGTAAATCATGGCAATTTCACGCGCACAAATGCTCAAAGAGCTTCTGCCCGGTCTTAACGCTCTGTTTGGTTTGGAGTACAAGACTTACGGTGAGGAGCACAAAGAGATCTACGAAACCGAAACTTCGGAACGTAGCTTTGAAGAGGAAACCAAGCTGTCGGGCTTCAGTGCCGCTCCCGTTAAAAACGAGGGCAGCGCAATGGCATACGACAATGCGCAGGAAGCTTGGACTGCTCGATACAACCACGAGACCATCGTTCTTGGCTTCTCGCTGACCGAAGAGGCAATCGAGGACAACCTCTATGACTCTCTGTCGCAGCGTTACACCAAGGCACTGGCTCGTGCTATGGCTTACACCAAGCAGGTTAAAGCTGCTTATTTGCTCAACAATGCGTTCAACACAGGTGTGACCTACGGTGACGGCACAACCCTGTGCTCCACCACCCATCCGCTGATCTCTGGCGGCAGCAACAGCAACCGTCCGACAGTCGGCACCGACCTGAACGAGACCTCGCTGGAAAATGCCGTTATCCAGATCGCTGGTTGGACTGACGAACGTGGTCTGCTGATCGCAGCCCGTCCGAAGAAGCTGATCGTGCCCCCGGCACTTCAGTTCGTTGCCACCCGTCTGCTGGAAACCGAACTCCGTGTCGGTACCAACGACAATGATGTCAACGCCATCAAGAACAACGGTTCGATTCCTGAAGGCTACCGTGTCAATCACTACCTGACTGACACCAATGCTTGGTTCCTGATCACCGATGTTCCGAATGGTCTGAAGCACTTCGTTCGTACCCCGATGCAAACGGGAATGGACGGAGATTTTGATACAGGGAACGTGCGTTACAAAGCACGCGAGCGTTACTCGTTCGGCGTATCAGATCCACTCGGTATCTTCGGTTCGCCGGGTGCCTAAGTAGAAGAAAAGGGGGGCTTTACGCCCCTCTTTTTGTAGGTTATAAAGTAGGTATTCCGGGGTTTAAACAGGTGCTTGCGAATAGACCCGGCTAACGTCATGCAGATCGCTTGCGCCTAACTCGCATGAGAGGACAACATGGCAGTTTCAACTACCCAAAGCATCTGGCGTTCGGGTGGCGGCGATCAAACGCGCACCGCATATTGCGGTTCCGGCCTGATGGCTGCTGACTTTTATTTCGTTCCTTCCGCTGTCAATACGACAACTGTTAAGGTTTCTTCTGCGGCAAACGCTCCGGCAGTAATTCTCCCGGCTGGCGCAATCATTACCGCAATCCAATTTAATGCTCTCGGCACTGGCGGCACCACTCCGACCATGGACATGGGTTTCACGACCTATACCACCGGCACGGCTACTCCGACTGGCCTGATTGACAACTACGCCGCAGATGCTGGAAAGAAACAGGTTGTCTGGGGCGATAGCGGCACCGGCACTTCGCTGGGCACAGTCATGTCTGCAACCGAGATGGTTTACATCACTGGCGGCGCAAACACTGGCGATGGCCCGACAGGCGGCACTGTGGCTGGTCGAATCCTGTACTACGTGGACGATCCGCTCAACGGTCAGCAAAGCGTCTAATAAGGAGGCATCGCCATGATGCAAACAGACGTTAAATCCGTCGAAGTAACGGCTACCGACACGGCATATGCTACTTCTACCCGCGTAAAAGCGGTAACAATTAGCTATTCCGAAGGTGGTACGGTGGTTTTGAAAGACGGCGGATCAGGCGGTGTAACGCGGTTTTCATTTACTGCACCTGCGGTAAAGGGATCGGAACACATCCTTTTCCCGGGCGAGGGCATCAAGTTCAATACTAATGTCCATGCAACTTTGACAACCGCAACCATCGTGGTGTTCTATGGTTGAAGAAAAGAAATTTGTGCTGGCAGGACGGAAGCTTTTCGTTGCCATCCCGGCATACGATGGGCGGATCTGTATTCATTCCGCCTATGAGCTTCCGCAGCTTGCGTTGGCCTCCCTGAAGTACAAGTTTTCTGTTCACCTCGGACATCTATCTGGCAGTTCCATCATTACCCGGGCCAGAAATTCTCTTGTAAACCAGTTCATGGAATCGGATTGCACAGAGATGTTGTTCATTGATTCAGACATCCACTTTAAACACGAGGATGTCCTGCGAATCATGGCTCTGGGTTCTGACAAAGATGTCCTGTGCGGGTCATATCCACGCAGGGCAGCAGACCAAAAGTTCTTCACCGACATCCATTACAACGAGCATGGCGGTGTGGAGCTGACTGAAAACGGGCTGTTACGGGTTGACCGTATAGGCACGGGCTTTATGTTTATTCGTCGCCACGTTATCCAGAAGTTAATGGATGACCATCCAGAATGGAAATACTGGGTGAATGTGGAGAGCAAGCATCACTATGCCATCTTTGATTTCAAAGCCACTCCGGACGGCTACATGGGCGAGGATTACCTCTTCTGTGACCGTGTCAGCGAGGCAGGATTCAAGATTTACGTGGATCCTGAGATCAACCTTGGGCATTTTGGAAATACCGAATTCACCGGGCATTTCGGAAAACAGGTGCTTCAGCCCATGGTTGAGGACACCATAGCTCAGTTAAAGGTGGCAAATGGCTAAGTCTCCCGCATGGCAGAGAAAAGAAGGCAAGTCCGAGGCAGGTGGTTTAAACGCTAAAGGTCGTGCATCTGCAAAGAAGCAAGGAATGAACCTCAAGCCTCCCGCTCCGCATCCCAAAACTAAGGAGGCGAAGGGACGTAAGGCATCTTTTTGCGCTCGGATGGAAGGGCACAAACGCAAGAATACAAGTTCCAAAACAGCAAATGATCCTAATAGCCGTATTAACAAGGCTTTGCGAGTATGGAACTGCTGACTTGTACAAAATGCAAAAAAGAAAAACCGGGCAATGCCCAGTATTTTCCATTGCACAACAAAAAGAAAAGCGGCCTTGATAGCTGGTGTAGAGAATGCAGAGCTTCTTACAGAAATGAAATAAATCGTGGGAAGTTTCGCAATACCATATCTGATGAAAATTTGAAGGAATTAAAGTCATCGATTAAACAGTGCGTAATCTGTGGCAGCGAAGAAAAATTGGTCGTTGATCATGACCACAAAACAGGTCAAATTCGCGGTCTTTTATGCAATCATTGCAACAGAGGATTAGGTCACTTTAGAGATGATCCAATGCTTTTAGAGTTTGCAGCCCATTATCTTTATGCATCGGTTGACGCTCCAGAGTGGGATGAATATCTCAAATCGGAAACTTGGAATTGTTGAAATGGAAATGATGCTATGGAATGCCCTTCTTACAATCATCACAGGTTTTGTGGGGTGGGTTTTGAAGTCCAAGTCGGACGAGCTACATCGCATTCAGGTGCTTTTAAACCGCACCCGCGAGGAAGTGGCGAAAGAGTATGTGACCAAGGCTGAAGTCCATGCAGACATCAACCGGGTATTAGATCGTCTGGAAAGACTGGATTTAAAACTGGACAGATTGATGGAGAGAGGTAATGGATAAGGTTCAGAAGGTCATGCGCGAGTTCAAGGAAGGCAAGCTGAAGTCTTCCTCTGGTTCAAAAGTTACTAACCCCAAACAGGCTATTGCCATAGGTCTTTCCGAGGCTGGCCTTTCCAAAAAAGCCAAAGGAGGCGAAATGAAAGAGTCGAAAGCAATGGTCAAGAAGGAAGTGGGCTTCATGAAGAAGAAGGGTGCCCCCAAGTCCATGATCAAACATGAAATGGCAGAAGCTGGCATGAAGCATGGCGGCAAGGTCAAGAAGATGGCTTCAGGTGGTCTGACATCTGGTCACAAGTCGGCTGACGGTATTGCCAAGAAGGGCAAGACCAAGGGCAAAGAGATCAAGATGGCTTACGGCGGTAAGTGCTAAGGGGATTCCCATGAAAAAGCGCAAGTTTAAACGCTACCAAGAAGGTGGCATGACGGAAGAACAAGCAAAGGCAAAGGGTTTAGAGGCATCAAAAAATGAGAAGGTTGGTTTCTTTGAGCGCCTTCGTATGGGCAATATTGATGACCCAAAGTCTGAAGCTTATAAGCGGTTTGGTGCTGGGCGTGGTCGCGTTCCAGCTTCTGCGCCTGTTCCTATGATGCCGTCAGCCCCTGCAACGGCAATGCCCGAAGCTTCTGTGCAGCGTATGGGCATGGCACCTCAGATGGAGTCTCCACTTGCGCCTCCTACCGTCGCCCCCGAAACCTCCCAAAAGTTCCCTCTGGCGGAAGAGATCGAGAAAACGACGGTAGCAACCCCCCGTAAGAAGGCCACACAGACCAAGAAAGTTGTTGCAAAACCTGCGCCAAAAAAGGCTTCTGCGCCTGATGAATCTGCGGCAGAAACATCGCGTCTTGCTCGTCAGGCAAAACCCTCTACAAAGGCTTCTGAGTCTCGTAGCGGTGCCCGTACACGCGCAGGAACCCCAGTTCCTTCTGATAACACAGGCAAGCTTGCTGCTGTTTTGGCTGGAGTTGGCGCTGGTGGCTTGGGTTTAAAAGGCTTGCGTCAACGTCTAATGCGCCCTGACGTAGGTGGTGGATCGGCTTCTCGTGACGCTGCAAGTTCTATGGGTAACCGTCCCCGATTGATGGGTATTGATCCATCGATGGAAAGCGATCTGGAACGTATGGCAGGTGAGGGTGGGCCTAACTTCCGCAAAGGCGGTAAGGCAAAAGCCAAGCCTGTTATGAAGTACGCCAGCGGCGGCATGGTTGGCAAAGCTTCAACCCGGGCAGACGGCATTGCAAAACGTGGCAAAACCAAATGTAAGGTGTATTGATCATGGCAGTCACTCCAGAAGATGTAGCTCAAGCCAAACTTGATGCCAAGAATAAAAAGAATCAGGAGGCAATGGAAACCAGTGTCTACGGCAAACCAGTCACCCTTCCCGGGAAACCCGGCGATAAGTCTAAGCCTGTCAATTTGCCGGGCAAGCCGACTAAAGCCAAGTTTGGCGAGGGGATGACCAATTACCGCAAGGGCGGTTACGTCAGTGCTGCTGATGGTTGTGCCAAGAAAGGCAAAACCAAGGGGAGAATCCTATGATGTCTTCACGCGGCATGGGTGCTATCAAAAAGGACAAGGTTCCTAAGCCCCGGATTGTCAAAAAGAAGGACGGGAACCTTCCTGTGGAGATCTACAAGGAAGGCGGAGAGGTCTGGGATCAGCCCCGTCCAAAAGGTCTCGGCAAGCCCAAGAAACTGAGCCCAGACAAGAAGTCCAAGGCTAAGGCTATGGCAAAGGCTGCTGGTAGGCCCTACCCGAATCTTGTGGATAACTTAAGAGCGGCGAGGAAGAAATGACAACCACTGGCTCAACCCTCTTCAACATGGAGTTTCAGGAGATCGCCGAGGAGGCGTGGGAGAGGGCTGGGCGCGAGATGCGCAGCGGTTACGATCTCCGTACCGCCCGTCGGTCAATGAATCTTCTGACCATTGAGTGGGCAAACCGTGGCATCAACATGTGGACTATCGAGCAGGGGACGATCACCCTACAGCAAGGTTTAAACACCTATGCTCTGCCGATAGACACCATTGACCTGTTGGAGCATGTGATCCGCACGAACGCGAATCAGGAGAACCTACAGGCAGATTTAAACATTACCCGGATCTCGGCATCGACCTATGCCACGATCCCAAACAAGCTTGTTCAAGCTCGACCAATTCAGGTCTGGATCCAGCGTTTATCGGGTCAGACCAACCCTGCCGGGGCAACCTTGGTGGGCAATATCCTTGCAAATACGGACTCCATAACCCTTAGTGACACCAGTAATCTGGCATCCAGCGGGTTCATCAGGATTGATTCTGAGGATATTTACTACGGCTGGATCTCTGGGAATGTCCTTGGCGGCATCTTCCGTGGTCAGAACAACACCACAGCAGCCCCGCACAGCACAGGAACAACGGTCTATGTTCCCCAGTTGCCAGCCATTACGGTCTGGCCTACCCCGGACGGATCAACGACCTATACCTTTGCCTACTGGAGACTGCGCCGGATTCAGGACGCAGGAAACGGTATTCAGACGGCAGACATGAACTTCAGGTTCTATCCCTGCTTGGTCGCAGGACTGGCTTACTACATTGCCATGAAAGTCCCGGATCTGGTCTCCAGACTGGACATGCTGAAGAATGTTTACGAAGAGCAATTCAACCTTGCCGCTGGTGAGGACAGGGAAAAAGCAGCCCTGAGGCTTGTGCCCCGGGCCCAGTTTATTGGTGGGAGCTTCTACTAATGGGTAACAGATTTTCCTCTGGGAAATTCAGCATTGCCCAGTGTGATATTTGTGGATTCAGGTTTAAACTGAAGCAGTTGCGTTATGAGGTTGTTAAAACAAAGCTGTATCAGTTGAAGGTATGCAATGAGTGCTGGTCTCCTGACCATCCTCAGCTTCAGTTGGGCATGTATCCGGTAGATGATCCTCAGGCAGTGCGGGAACCGCGTCCAGATACAACCTACTTTACAGCAGGTTTAAACGGTCTACAGGACGCTCCCAACGGCGGGGATGCAGGTTACCCAACGGGCGGCTCCAGAGACATTCAGTGGGGCTGGTATCCGGTAGGTGGGGCAAGGAATTACGATGATGCGCTTACCCCAAATTACTTGGTAGCAAAGGCGTTAGTCGGGAATGTAACGGTAAGCGTAACTTAAGGAGTCAAAATGGACGCAAAGAAAATTGCAAAAGAGGAAGTCAAGAAGCACGAGAAGCGTATGCACGGCATGAAAAAGGGCGGTGTTACGGGTGAGGCCATGAAGAAGATGGGTCGCAATATGGCTCGTGCTATGAACCAGCGTTCCAGCGGAAGGGGTCGATAATGGCTAAGTTCTCCCAGAAAGTCATGGGCAAGGAAGTCGGTCAGGCTTCTGTCTATGCTGCTCCTCACAACATGCAAGGTAAGGCAACCAAGCCCAAGGTCAACACCGAGAGAGGTGCCAATGTCATGAACAACATGAATGTCTCGATTGGAACGATCAGCAAGGGTAACTACCCGGCTGAGAAGACCTCCGGCATCAAGATTCGCGGCACAGGCGCAGCAACCAAAGGTGTGATGGCACGAGGCCCAATGGGTTAATAAATGAACTACGCAGAGCTTGTCACCACTGTTCAGGATTATGCGGAGAATGACTTTGACTACTCCGCGAATCCAAGCATTATCAACACGTTCATACGTCAGGCAGAGCAGCGCATCTACAACACGGTGCAAATTGCCAACCTGAGAAAGAATGTGACGGGGACAATTTCTTCCGGGAATAAGTATCTTCAGTGTCCTGCTGATTTCCTGTCTGTGTACTCATTGGCTATCTTCCCTCAGGGTGGTGGCGATTACACATTCCTTTTAAACAAGGATGTGAACTTCATTCGTGAGGCTTACCCGGGCCCAACCGACACAGGAAAGCCCCGGCATTACGCCATCTTTGGCCCAAGGTCAGATGATGTAAACGAGCTTACGTTCCTGCTGGGCCCAACTCCAGACACTGGATATAGTGCAGAACTCCACTACTACTACTACCCGGACTCAATTATCCAAAGAGCAATCAACACTCTTGGGGCAATTACGGCTGGATCTGGGTATGTAAACGGCACGTACTTCAATGTCCCTTTGACTGGTGGTTCCGGGTCTGGTGCCACGGCAAACATCACCGTATCTGGCGGGGCAGTCACTGATGTAAAGATCGTCAACACAGGATGCTACTACGTTGCCGGAGATTCACTGAGCGCAGCTTCAGCAGACATTGGTGGCGGGGCAGGATTCTTTGTGGCGGTTAATGTGATCACAAATGACACAGGCAGAACATGGCTTGGAGACAACTTTGACTCAGCCCTGTTTAACGCCACGATGCTCGAAGCCCTGACCTACATGAAGGTATTGCCAGAAGACAAGTCGTTGTACGAAGACCGTTATACGCAGTCCATTGCATTGCTCAAGAATCTGGGTGATGGCAAACAACGTGCTGATGCTTATCGTGATGGTCAGATCAGGTTGCAGGTGAACTAATGAGCATTGTCCAAACCCAGACAACCAGCTTCAAAGAAGAGTTGTACAAGGGCGTTCACGATCTGACCACGGACACGATCAAGATTGCCCTGTACACAGCCAATGCCAGTTTAAATGCAAGCACAACGGTTTACTCTGCATCGAATGAGGCATCTGGTGGTAACTACTCCCCGGGTGGATCCGTTCTTACCCCGGTAACCGTCAGCTCTTCTGGGACAACCGCGTATGTGGACTTCCCAGATGTGTCTTGGACAGGGGTAATCACTGCCCGTTGCGCCCTGATTTACAACGCAAGCAAGGGTAATAAGTCCATTGCCGTGCTGGATTTTGGGTCTGACAAAACATCAAGCGGTACATTTTTAATAACCATGCCTCCGAATACAGCCACAGAGGCATTAATTCGTAGCTCGTATTAAGGAGTTTAAACATGCTAGTCACAAAATCCAAAGCTACCGATCTGGTTTCGGCAGACCTTGCCAAGTCCGGTATGTCTGGTGAGTCTGCCCGTGCTGGCGGTGTTTTCACCGTCAAGTGCTTTGACAAGGATGGCAACCTGAAATGGGAAGAATCTGCCCACAATCTGGTGGTCAACCAAGGTCTTCAGGACATGAACACCCAGTATTTCAAGGGGGTAACTTATACCGCAGCTTGGTATCTTGGTTTGGTTACAGGCCCGGGTGCAGGTAACGTCTACGCCGCTGGCGACACTTTGGTCACCCACGGCGGTTGGTCTGAGGACACAAACTACTCAGGTAACCGCAAAGCAGTCACCTTTGGCACGGCAACCACGGCAGATCCTTCTGTTATTGATAACTCTGGCTCCCCGTCAGTATTTAACATGACAGGAACCACCACGATTGCTGGCGCATTCCTGACCAATGTAAACACTGGAACATCCGGGATCCTTTTCTCGGTTGCAAACTTCCAAGCCCCCGGTGATCGTTCGGTGGTCAGCGGTGACACCTTGAGCGTTACCTACACCTTCAACCTTGACGCAGCATAAGGAATAGTCATGGCAACGAAATTTATCAAAGGGCAAACCCTGAAGTTGAACGTGGCGGTTCCGACCGGTCAGGTCAGCAAGCTGCGTATGACTGAGGATGGCATTGTGGAGTACATGATTTCTTGGACAGACAGCAACGGTATCGTCCAAGAGCGTTGGTTCGAGGAAGATCAGCTAACCGAGGCATGAGATGGCTGAAGGAGGCTGGGGATCAGGCACATGGGGGCAAGCAGCTTGGGGGTGTTCGGTATATGACCGGGCAACCTCTGATGCTGCGTCCGCTTCCATGTCTGACTCCGGGGCATTACAGATTAACAGGGTTGTTTCTGAAACAGCAGTAGCAAGCACAGCGGAATACGCGGGTCAGGCAGCAACGGCAGTAATTTCTGAAACCGCATCTGCGTCCACATTGGACTACGCATTAGTTGCCATCGGGCCTTTGGTTTCTGAATCTGCCTCGGC
>JACCDP011098189.1_pt1 | contig 13549 bp, 10 predicted proteins | sample 7445841 | NCBI WGS metagenome assembly JACCDP01 (sample SAMN15323441, study PRJNA562643) | freshwater metagenome | isolation source: river surface water | place: USA:Blue River Watershed | collected 2017-08-17
AAGCCTGGAAATAAAGGCAAGAAGAAGGACGCTTTCAAGTTTGGTATTTCCATGAAGAACATTGGTCCAGAAATGAAGAACGAAGGCGACGGATTGAGTTATCAGGCGATCCTGGATAACGGAAGTTTTTCTAAGACCATGCAAGTAAAAGTAGAAAGCATTAAGATGCCTTCTTTCTTGAATATTGCGGCATCTTACGATATGAAGTTAGACAAAGATCCAGAGCAATACGATAATAAGTTAACGGCAGCCTTTGCATTTACGAACTTTGCCTTCAGTGCCAATCAGACAACCGTGGGTTTGGAATACACTTACAAAAACATGCTTAGTTTGCGTGGTGGATTTGTTTACCAAGAAGGGGTATTGGATCCAGATAATAGAACTTCTGCCTTTACGGGTTTACAAGGTGGATTGAGTTATTTATGGACCGGTGAGGATAAAACTCAAATTTCATTAGACTATAGCTATAGAGCTACCAATCCCTTTAACGGCGTTCATACCTTGGGTGTGCGCATGGGATTCGGCGAATAAATTAATTTTTTTTGTATATTTGTAAATATGCATCAGTTGCGGCTGATGCATATTTTTTTAATCAATTTTAAGCGTATTAAACCATGAGTGATATTCAGTATTTATCCAAAGAAGGATTTGAACAACTAAAACAAGAACTACACCTGCTGAAGACAGAGGAAAGGCAGCGTATAACCAATGCGATTGCAGAAGCAAGAGATAAAGGGGATTTAAGTGAGAATGCGGAGTACGATGCAGCGAAAGAAGCTCAAGGTCATTTGGAAGCAAAAATCAGTCAATTAGAGAATTTAGTTGCTATTTCTCGCGTTTTAGATAATTCAATGATTGATACTTCCAAAGTGAGTATCATGTGTAAGGTGAAGGTAAAGAATCACAATGTTGGGAAAGAGGCCGAATACCGTTTGGTTTCTGAACGTGAGGCCAACTTGAAAGAGAATAAGATTTCTGTGAAAAGCGCCATTGCACAAGGTTTAATGGGCAAAACAGTTGGTGAAACAGTGGAAATTCAAGTTCCTGCTGGAATAGTGAAATTGGAGATTTTAGCCATTAGTATTTAATCTTTTTATCCATGCCAACCTTGTTTTCTCGGATTGTTGCTGGTGAAATCCCTTGCCATAAAATTGTAGAAGACGAAAAACATTTGGCTTTCTTGGATATCATGCCGTTAGTGCATGGTCACGTTTTAGTGATTCCCAAAAGGGAGGTGGATTATATTTTTGATTTGGAACCCCAAGAACTTGCCGATTTATGGGTTTTCGCACAACGGGTGGCTTTAGGTATGAAGTCGGTACTGTCATGTAAGCGAATTGGAAGTGCGGTTATCGGTTTGGAAGTGCCGCATGCACATATACATTTAGTACCCTTGCAAACGGTTGGAGATATCAACTTTGAAAAGCCGAAATTGTCGCCAACCCACGATGAATTGACAACCATGGCGGAGAAGATTTCGGCCGCTTTTCGGTAATTCATAATTATTGTAGGTACAAGCAAACTTGCTTCCCTATATTTGTTCTGAATGAAGCCAGAACTTTTTCATCTTGGTAGTCTAACGGTGTACGGATATGGTTTCTGTATTCTTTTAGGTGTTGTAGCTGCATATTTGCATTTTTATTTTAATCGAAAACGTATCGGAATTACCGAAGATCAAATTTCTACGTTAATTCTTGTTTGTGGTATCTCGGTTTTTGTTGGAGGTAAATTATTTTTTATTCTTGAAGATCCAGTGTTATATATCTCGGAGCCCGAAAAATGGATATCGAACTTAGGCGATGGATTTGTTTTTTATGGCTCTTTTTTAGTAACAATATTGGCCTTGTATTGGTGGTTTAAACGAAATGGATTTGTGTTTTGGCGGTTAATGGACGAAGTGGGCATCGCTGGAGCATTTGTGCATGGATTTGGTAAAATCGGGTGTTTGTTGGCCGGTTGCTGTTACGGTTTGGTATGCGAAAAGGAAATCGGTATAGTTTTTACCGATTCTATGAGTAGAGCTCGACCCTTAAATACACCCTTATATCCAACTCAGATTTGGGATGCAATGGTAATTTTCGGGGCGATATTGTTTATGTATATCTGGAGAAAATACAAACAATACGATGGGCAGGTGTTTATGATATATTCGATTGTGTACGGTGTGGGTAGAATTATTACCGAAGAGTATAGAGGAGATGAGGCTAGAGGCTTTTTGTTTGATGGGCTGTTAACCCACAGTCAATTGATTGGAATTGTGGTGGTTTTATTCTCATTGTTTTTCCATTTTAAATCATTACAGAATAAAAAGAATTTAGGCGCAGTAGAAGCTGGTGATAATCAAGTTAAATAGGTATGGAATGGCATGAAACTGATTTCTTGTGTTTGTATACTATGGTAATTCGGAATTGTTTATTTGAAATTTAGACGCAGGTGAAGTTTGTAGATGTTGTTGGTCAAAAAATAGTTAAAAATCGCTTAGTCCAGGGCGTTTCCGCCGGAAGAATACCGCATGCGCAATTGTTTTTAGGGGCAGAAGGCAGCGGTGCATTGCCACTGGCATTGGCTTATGCTCAATATTTATTGTGCGAGAATAGGACAAATTTAGATAGCTGTGGAGAATGCGGAAATTGTAAAAAATCGCAGCAATGGAGTCATCCGGATGTTCATTTTTCATTCCCCTTTCCAGGAAAAAAAGGAGAGAGAGAAATAGCAAGCGATGTTTATGCGCAATGGAGACAAGCCTTAACTAATTCGGCCTATGTATCGTATGCGTCTTGGATGAAATCCTTGGATGCAGAGAATAAGCAAGGGAATATTCCGATTTTGGAATGTAGAGCGATTATTCGGAGTTTGAGTTTGAAGGCTTTCTCGGGGGGGTATAAGATTCTATTGATGTGGCTTCCGGAATATTTAGGAAAAGAGGGTAATGTTTTGCTGAAATTAATTGAAGAACCTCCTGAAAAAACCATATTTTTATTGGTAGCAGAAGATTCGGATTCTGTATTGAATACCATTATTTCTAGAACGCAGTTGGTGAGAATTCCACCGGTTGAGGAGGAAGACATGGTGACGGCTTTGATTGAGAAGGAGGGCTTGGATGCAGAAAATGCGAGAAAATTGGCGGTGGTAAGCGCTGGGAATTATTGCACGGCCTTGGAACTGATTAAAGAATCGGAAAATCCCTTTCTTGAACCGTGGAAAACCTTACTAACATTTGCTTTTAATGGTAGAATGGAAAAGTCCATTGTTTGGGCTGAAGAAATGTCAACGTTGGGTAGAGAGGGTTTGAAATCATTTTTTCTTTATGGTTTGCAATTACTGCGTTATTCAATGCTACAACCCTATGGAGTGGGAGGTTCGGCATGGAATGCGCAAGAAGCGGATTTAGTGAAACGATTATCGGGCCTACAAATGGGCACTGATAGAATTCAAGGCATGGTATCGGCCATTGAAAATTGCATGTATGAGATTGAGCGAAACGGTAATTTAAAGATGATATTGGTAGACGTTTCCTATCAAGTTTCGAAATGGATAAAAAAATCATAGTTCGGGCAACCTTCGGATGAAAAAAATCATCTTGAGGTAGAATTCGAGCATGTATTTCAACGATGATAAACCAGCAGGAGGACAAAGACTATCAACTGTTAAGGGACAGTTTAGGGGGCGATGCGCTGGCGCAAAAGAATTTTTTTACTCGATTTTCCAAAACCGTTTATGCAGTTTGTCTGCGATATATGTCCAATGAAGACGATGCCAAGGATATGCTGCAAGAATGTTTAATTAAAGTATTTCAAAAAGGCGGAGAATTCCGATTTGAGGGTTCATTGGAAGGATGGATTCGCCGGATATCCGTAAATACCTGTTTGGATCATATTAAAAAGAGACGGTTAACATTTTCAGAAGACATCACCAATTTAGAGATCCCGGAAGATAAAGCTTGGGGGTCTAGCACATTGGAATACAATGATTTAATCAAGTTACTCTACCAACTGCCAGTTGGGTATCGTTTGGTTTTTAATTTATATGCAATGGAAGGATTTACCCATGCAGAAATTGCCGATATGTTACAGATTTCGGAAAATACCAGTAAGTCTCAGTTGTTCAAAGCTAGGCAGTGGCTTAAATCTAAAATTAATAGAAATTGAATATAGAAAAGGATTCCATAGATCAATTGTTCCGCGATAACCTGCAAAGTGCTTCGCCGGAAGTTCCTGTGGATGTCATGGAAAAAGTACTGAATCAATGGCAGCAGATGTCTTCCGCGTCAGCAGCAACCGGCGCCACTTCTGCGTCTATGAAGGTGTCTCAAAGCGCCAACGGTTGGAAGTTGGTTTCAACGATTCAGAATTTGGCAGCAGTACCCAAAGTATTTTTAGGGATTGGAGCGATTGGTTTGGTGACCGGATTGGTAGCGGTTTTGATTTCTGTAACGGATACAAATTCTGTTGAGAGAACGAGTCAACCGGCCCAAGAATCTGTTCTTTCCCACAATTCCCCAATCAATAACTCGGATCCAGAGCGAGTGGCTTCTACGGAGACTGCAGAAGAGGCTATGTTGAATAGTGGGGTTGTTTCTCCTAATCGTATGGGTGAGGGTGTTAAAGCATCTTCGAATAATCCATCGGGAGTAAATAAAAACGAAACACCGGTTATAGTTAAAACGGACGACAATGGATTGAAATCTTCAGCCAGCATATCTTCATCCGCATCAAATACACCAAAAGTGGCGGCAGATCAAGGTGCGATCAATAAGAAAAAAGAGGGATTGGATGCGAAGAACAATGTCGCAGAATTGAGCGTAACGCAGCTAGAAGATGGTTGGGTTCAGGTATTCATTGATCAGCCGGCAACGGACAAAATCCTATTAGATTGGGGAGATGGAAAACTAGAAACCATCAAGGCGGCGAAGTTATATCGACACCGATATTTGCCTTGGACCAAAAAGCGATTTACTCTCCAATTGGTGGAGTATAAAGATGCTGATATGAAAGTAAAATCGGTTATCGCTCAAGGGGTAGCTGTTGTTTCGCCCGAACAACAAGAGGAAATAATTCCCGAAATTATCACTCCGAACGGGGATGGATACAACGATGAATTCTATGTAAAAATTCCATCGCCTGAGTATTTCGAACTGCTCGTTTTTGATAAAAATAATTCGGTAGTTTTCCGAAGTAATTCCTTGGAAGATCACTGGACCGCTTTGACGAAAAATCAGCAAGTTATGGAAGGTGAATACCGAATATTATTGACGTTAAAGTATAGTGGTGAGACGTCGCACCGATTTATTAGAAAACGATTAATTGTACAACAGTAAGACAACCCAAAGATATGATAGCTCGTCTGATAAGCACATTTTGGCAAGATGAGGATGTTAAATACTTGTTTAAATCCTCTAAATCCAATAAATTTGACCAATTACAACTTCGAACAAAACCGATGATGACCGATATAAAATCTTTTGTTAAAAAAATTGTCCTAGCGGGAGTGGCTTTTTTTGGCCTAAATACTGCTGCTCAGGCGCAATGTGTTATTAATTACGACGGTAATCCTTGCGTAGGAACACCTATCCGCTTCACGGGTTCCACTACAGGAACCACCCACGATTGGAATTTCAATAATGAAAACACCCAAAGTGGAATTCGGAATGTGAACTATGCATTTAAAACATCAGGTAATAAAACGATTACCTATGTGACCACCGTCAATGGAACAAAATGTACAGCTACCTTGAATTTGGTGGTGTATGAAAGTCCAACCATTAAATTAAAGTTAAAGAACTTGTACGAGCAGTGTTTTGAAAAAAACTTGTTCTGTTTTGACGATAGTTCGTTTAACAAGAATGGTAAGAAAATTCAAAACATCAAGTATTTGGTGGGTGATGGTCAGTTTTTTGAATATCCAAAGCCTACCTTGCCACAGACCTTTTGCTTTAGTGTAAAAGATGAGCGCGGTGGTTTGTTTGATTTGTTTATAGAAGTGGAAGATGAGAATGGATGCGTTACCTCGGATACCATTAAAGGTGCAGTAAAAGTTCGTGAAAAGATTGGTGCCAGATTTACATCGGATAAGAAAACAGGTTGCGATTCGGTTTTGGCAACTATGCGTAATATTTCGAGAATTGATCGCAGCCAGGTGAAATGTATGATTTGGAGATGGGGTGATGGCGTGACAGAGAAATTCTGTCCTCCAACTGCTGATCAGTGGGCTGGTCCAGGTGGAAATGGGATTAAGCGTTGGTTTAAAGGTCAGGGTACTTATAATTCTACGTTGTTTGTAGAAACGGCAGACGGTTGTATCGATTCGTTTACGGTATCTGCTTCTGCAACGGTTGTAAAGACAAAAGCCAAAATTATAGCAAGTAAAGATTCTACGTGTATCTCGGATCCAAAGATCGACTTTACCGTAGATGAAATTCCTCAAGGTGCCACGGGTTTGTTGTGGACGTTTGGAGATCCTAACTCAGGGCCTCAAAATACGAACAACAGAAGTTGGGCAGTTACACACAATTTTACCGGTCTTGGTCCATTTTTGATTTCCTTGAAATACGGTCATCCTATTTGCGGAGTTCAAACGGTATTGGATACAATTTTAATTATTGGTCCATCGTCTGTAATAGAAGTAACTAACCAGCGAATTGCTGAACACGAGGTATTCCAGTGTCCAAAAGATGTAATGGATACGGTTCACTTTAATAAGAACTTCTCCACGTTCTATCACAACGATAGAAATTATACGGATGATGATTCTACGTTTTATAAGTGGAACGGTACATTAGGACACAACTTCACGGCCAACAACCAGACGTTTATTAAAGTAAAGAAGGATAAAACTAACGCTCCGCTTACTCCTGGAGTTCACGGGGATCCTTTGGTGCGTCAGCGCGTTTGTGCCGTTCGTGTTTGGGATTTCGGAGATAGCTATGCTCCTAAATGTACAACGGACATAACCCGAAATAAGAATAGGTATGTGAATTGCCAGTACTCTAACGACTCACTGCCGGTTCACTATTACAAGTCATGGGATTTGATCATGTTGTCTGATTTTAAAAATCAGCCTATGGAAGATGCGTTATGGTTTGATAGTATTGGATTGTGCAAGCGTATTGAAGTTTGGCCATCGGATTCGTTTGCCATCATTCAGGATTCGATTTTATTTATTCCTCGCGATCAGGCGGATTCTTCTTTGGCTAATGATCCTAAATATGCGAATGCAATAAAGAAGTACCAGCAGTATAAATGGTTAAAAGGTCCAGGTGAGCGGTATGTGGAAGATTCCGTTACAATTTACTTGGGTCCTAATGATACGGTTTATGTGAACAAGACCATGTATGTAGGTAGCAAGACGTCTAAGGTGAAATTGAAGGATAAGGATTTGTTGCGTATTTTAAGTAAGACAGATTCAGCGTTATACGAATTCTCTGAATATACGAAACGGGATACTTTACCCCTGCCGTTATTGAATATTCGTTTGAAGAAAGGCGAGAAGCCCAAGATTATCAAAATATACCATGATCCAACCAATGGCGGTAGATGGACAGGTAAAACCAAGAACTTCGATTATATTGTAAACTACAAGCGTTTCCGTGAATTGTATTATGCTAGAATTCCTCAGTGTAATCAGGTGAAATTAAAGCATATTGATACATGCCACGTATTGAAGTGCGAAAGTGAAGCTACCAAATCGATTGCCATGTTGCATGCAAATGCAGGTGGTGTAGGTTCTGGTTTATTAAAAGATGCGATTGAGTGTTTGGGTGCTAAGAACCCGCAATACGGTATTACTTTTATATTGAGTGATTTGAAACCGGGTTGTACCTTCTCTCAGGTGGAGATTAACTTCGACTCAGCATGTAATCCTAATGGATTTGTTCCTTTGAGTGGTTTATTGCCTGGTCCTCGTCCTCCGCGTCCTATCCCATATTTGGGATATGGGTTGGAAGGAAACCCACCAAGCCGATATTCGAAGCAATACAGTGCTGCGGAAGTTTGTGATCCAAGTGGATGCATCACGGTTGGTATTATCGTAGGAAATGGTGTTCGTAAGCCTGGTACTTTCACACCTCCAACCAAGGATAGACCTATGTGTTCTGATACACAGTGGTACAGAAAGTTTGCTTGTTTCCCATTGATTGATCCTGCCTTTGAAGTTGTTACTCCGAAGTTTAAGGCTCCAATTCGTAAGATTTGTAAAGGGGACGATGTTGTTGTTAGAATCTTAGAATCAAATAAGACTCGTACCGAAGATTTAAAATCGTTGCGTTGGACATTTGAAACAGGTAACGCGGGTCCAGACTATGCAAAACAATGGAGAAGATTTATACAGGAAGATTATTTCCGTTATCAAGCTTTGCCTAAGGGATCTGCTTACGGAAAAGCGCCAATTGGGGCAAAGCCTATAGTTGGAAAAGATACTTTATATAACTATATCATTCAAAACCGCGGCGGTGATGATCCATACCAGATGGCTTGTTCTAATGTGTGGAATGATGGTTTAACGAAGATATACGATGGTCCTGATACCTTAATTACTGCAAAGATTTGGGGTTGGAAAATAGCTGCGGATGCGTCAGCAGCGTGGGATATCATTAAAGATCGATTGGATAAGGCGGGATTTGATCCTTTCGCTATCAGCCCCACCCAATTAGCGGCGATGATTTGGAATCGTGTTGGTAAAATCGGTCAGCCTGCTACTGGAGCCTATGGTTGTATTGATACCGCCGGTTTTGGTAAGTTTATCCGTTACTATTATGTGCCCGATACCAGCAAGATGAAAATCGTTCATCCTCGCGATACCAACATCAATCCGTTGGATAAGAATATCGTGAAAGGTTTTAATAACGACAATCCATTCAGTTCGTACAAATTCAATCCTATCTGGGATGGTTACCATATCATCAGTTTGGCGATGACTTCGTCTAACGGTAAGTGTGATGACATCGCAGCATTCCCAATAATCGTTGGATTTGCCATGGAATTGGAATTGAACGACTCAATAGTTTGTCAAGATGAAGCTAATACTTTAAGCGTATTGCCTAAGTATAAGATGTTCCACCCAGATCCAATAAACTTTGGTACTTGGGACTTTACAGACTACTGGCGTAATCCAGATCGTTTAAAGGATGCTGGAAGACCTAACCGTGAACCATTTACCAAGTGGGATTGGAACAAAGCGGATGATAATTCCTCTGATCCGAAGACCATTTTTGGTGGATCTCCATACGGTGGTACAGGTGTTGGTACTGTTATAAATCCTTACGTTCAGTTGGGTGGCGGCGGTCCAATGGCCAAGTATTACAAGAATGATTCGGGTGTTTATGTATTCAGAAATATCGCTGGTGATAGTACTGGTTGTGTAGATACCGTAGAAAAGCGTTTGTTCATTACTCGTTTGGATGTGAAGTTTGATTTGAACATCAGTACCCCTAGTTGTAATTCTATTATCGAATTCTATGATTCAACCATATTGCATGATCCATGTCGTTGGGCGATGAAGAATTGTAATGGACCTACTCCAATGATGTGTGACTATGTTCGAGAGTGGTTTATTGATTGGGGTGATGGTCGAACCAACTTATTCAAGCGTGCTAAATCTAATGAAACAGGTTTACCTGATCGTATAGCGCACAAGTATACTCGAAACGGTTGGTTCCAAGTTACCTATATTGTTAAAACAGACCAAGGTTGTGGTGATACCTTCAAGCGTTGGATTAAGATTCCAGGTCCTCGTCCACGATTTGAGTTCACAACCATCTTTGGTGATTCAGCTACCATTTGCGAAGGCGATAGCATTCAGTTTAGTAACTTAACCGATAGTGCTACTTCGGGTGCCGATTGGATTTGGTACTATGGTGACAAAGGAATCGATAACAGAAAAGACGGTAAATTGTGGCATCAGTACAATACTCCCGGTTTGTACTATGTCTTCTTAGAGCAATACGATAGTTTGATAATTCCTCCTAATGTAAAGAAGTACTGTAATGCGATTTTCCCTGATACCCCCACTCAAGGTGCTTTCCGAGTGCGTGTAATTAAGCGGGATACGGTGCGTGGTTCAATATTGAAACCGGCAATTTGTGTAGGCGATAGTAACACCTTCATTGATTTCTCGGATACTGCTTTAAAGACATACGGTTGGAGATTCTTTAATATGAGTACTGGTGAATTGGATACGGTGGTAACGGCTAATAAGACTATCAGTTGGAAGTTTAATAAGCCGGGAACGTATCGAGTGACGCATTTGGGTTATCATGATCCAAATCGACCAAGACCGTGGTGTCCTACAGTAATGCCGGATTTATTCTTCCTCGTTGATAGTGTAGTGGCGAACTTCTCAATAGATTCCTCGAATACGCCAGACTTTAAGTTCACAAGGGAAGATATCAACGGTGTTACTTTCCGATGGGGTTATTATCACCAGAGCAACATTAAGTTTACCGGTGAGCCATTTGTTGTTGACTTCGATAAGAGTGATAAAGTAGTGAGTGTAAGCTACACAGGAACGGATACATTCTGGATTTGTTTCGAAGCTACCAATGCTACCGGTTGTAAGGATACCATTTGTAAGAGCGTATCGGTGAACCAGTTCATTACCTTGGCGAACGTGTTTACTCCTGGAGATGACAAGAAGAATGATGTGTTCCGCGTTCCAATCGCTGGATATGACGTATTTGAATTGCGTATCTTCAACCGTTTCGGTGAGAGAGTGTTCACAACAGAAGATCCTAAGAAGTTCTGGAATGGTCAGGTAAATAATGACGGTCCAGAAGTTCCGAGCGGTACGTATTTCTACCAATTGACTTATCGATTCAAGGGTAAGACGAAGGTTGAAAAAGTGGATGGAACGGTGAACGTGATTAGACCTCAATAATTGATTATTGAATATTGGAAAAGGGCTGCCAGCGATGGTGGCCCTTTTTGTTTGTGCCTTCTAGTGATGGTAGGTGGCTCTTTTTGTTTAGGCCTTCTAGTGATGGTAGGTGGCCCTTTTTGTTTAAGCCTTCCAGAGATGGAGGCCCTATTTGTAGAAGCTGTTTAGTTATACGTTGCGTAGTCGTTCTACGTAAAGTCCTAGGTCTAATCCTAAATTCTGAATCAGAAGCAGTTGACATTGTCGTCTTAAACCGGGATATTCAATTTAGGAATCATTAATTAAGTAACTTTGCGCCAGGTGAATATGAGTAACTCGGATATTATTGTAGCTCGCGCTACTGCAGTTGGATCGGCCGCCTTGGGTGTGGTTCGTTTGAGCGGTGCTGGAAGTTGGGCGCTGATAATGGGGTTGTTGGATAGAACGATAACCAAGCCAATGAGTCACCGATTATATTATCGGAATGTGCTGATGGATGGTAAAGTATTGGATGAAGCGGTGATTGCGTTGTTTGCTGAGGGCAAGAGTTTTACCGGTGAGGAATCGGTAGAATTGACGGTGCATGGAAGCGAGTATATTTTGATGCAGTTGCAGCGATTGTTGGTTCGCTCCGGGGCGCGATTGGCAGAACCCGGGGAGTTTACGCAACGTGCATTTTTAAATGGTAGAATGGATTTAGCGCAGGCGGAGGCGGTAGCCGATTTAATTGCAGCCGAACATTCGGCGGCCCATACGGTGGCGTTGAATCAGTTGAAGGGTGGATACAGTCAAGAAATTTTGGGTTTGCGTGAGGCATTGTTACATTATGTGAGTTTGATGGAGTTGGAATTGGATTTTGGTGAGGAGGATGTGGAGTTTGCCAACCGAGAGGAACTGCGCGCCTTGGTAATAGATTTATTGAGTAGAACACGGAGGTTGTACGACAGCTTTTATTATGGTAACGCCTTGAAACAAGGGTTTCAATTGGTGTTGGCTGGAAGACCCAATGCCGGGAAAAGTACCTTGTTTAATGCGTTGTTGAATGAGGATAGGGCGATAGTGAGCGACATCGCGGGTACAACGCGGGATAGTATCGAAGACCGCTTACTGGTGGATGGTATCTCGGTTCGTTTGGTGGACACCGCCGGAATACGAGAAGCTACGGATACTATTGAACGGCTGGGTATTGCGCGAACCATGGATCGAGTTAGCAAAAGTGGAGCTACCTTGTATGTGTTTGATGCAAGTACTATTACTCCGGAAGATTGGTTGCGTGATGTTTCTGATTTGCGCAGCAGGACGGATCAGGTGTGGTCGGTAGGGAATAAATTAGACTTGTTGGATACCTCTACAACCGGTCTATGGGAGGATTATGGCTTCAGGAACGATTTGGGCTCAATACATTGGATTTCGGCCGTTGATGGTATCAATACCCAGGAAAAGACGTTATCGTTGATTAAAGAGCTGTTTTTGGCTCGTTTTGGGGAAGTTGGCGATCAGACAACGGTAACAAATTTACGTCATGCCGATGCGTTACATCGTTGTATAGAGGATTTAGAGTTGGTTTTGGGTGGTTTGGATACGGGTTTAAGCGGGGATTTAATGGCGTTTCACATCCGCGGAGCAATCCAGGCATTAGGATCCATTACCGGCATCATCGATGTAGAAGAAATCTTGGGTTCCATCTTCTCCCGTTTCTGTATCGGCAAATAAACGCCGATAAGCATCGATAAACATCCATAAGAAAAGATAACTAAAACCCTTGCTAGTCAAGGGTTTTCGCGTTTTTAGGCAATCCGTCATTTTTCGTCTTTTGGGGCATTTTGCACCCTTTTTGTTGCTCATCTGTATGCCAGATTTTTGAGTAACATGTCAGCAACAAATTTAGAACGTAACAAAAAAAATTGCTACATCCTGCTACATATAGCTACACACTGCTACATGGAGCTACATAACGGCGAAATGACAATGACTGCTAGTAAACACCCAATTCCGAAAATCTGTGTTTTCTGTCAAGAAGCGTTCTTGGCACGCAAAAACACCACCTTGTATTGCTCTCACAAATGTGCCTCCAGGGCCTATAAAGAGAACAAAAGACAGGAGAAATTACTCCAAGATAAGGCACTTGTAAAAAGCCAATTAACAGCCCCCGTTGTGATGATACAAGCAAGGGAGGTTTTGAGCATAAATGAGGTGAGTTTGTTGCTCGGAGTGAGTCGATGGACTGTTATGCGCATGTACAAAACCAATAAAATCCGCACGATTACGATAGGAAATCGGCGATTAATCTTGCGTGAAGAATTAGATAAATTATTAAAAACCAAATAAATATGAGAGTAACACTTAGAATGCGTCAGCTAAAGACAGGTCGGATCAGCCTTTACCTCGATCACTACCCTCCAGTTATACACCCAGAAAGTGGCAAAATAACCCGGTGGGAATACCTTGATATGTATCTCTACAATCCACCCAGGGATGAAATGGAGAAACGCCATAACAAGGATATGGAAACCCTTGCTCGTTCGATAGCTGCTAATCGGCAGTTGGATAGATTGGCAGGAAAATTCGGCATCAAACGTAGTTCCCAATTTGATGACTTCTTGCCTTTCTTTCAAAAACAAGTAGATAAATGGATAGACAGTCCGAGTACGCATGGTGGATGGGTAGCTTCTTACAAAACCTTTCTTCAATTTTGTAATGA
>JACCDP010451940.1_pt1 | contig 13546 bp, 15 predicted proteins | sample 7445841 | NCBI WGS metagenome assembly JACCDP01 (sample SAMN15323441, study PRJNA562643) | freshwater metagenome | isolation source: river surface water | place: USA:Blue River Watershed | collected 2017-08-17
CATCTGAACCACTGCTCGCCCCCATCGTAAAAGTCGCGCTTGAGACTGGTATGCGTAGGGGTGAGATCCTTAATCTTCAATGGAGTGATATTGACCCCGAGCGTCGCCGAATCTATATCAACAGATCAAAAAATGGCTTCGCGCGCTGCATACCAGCCAGCAAACGGGTCCTAGAGGTGTTTAACGCGGTGCCCAAGACTCATGGTTCGTGTGTATTTCCAATCGACGCCGAATCAATGCGAAAGCACTACGAGCGGGCTGTTCGTCGAGCAGGAGCGCAATGGCTATCTATTGATGAGAATCCTTTTATGAACCTTACGTTTCACGACCTGCGACATCAAGCACTCAGCCAACTCTCTGACCGAGGGCTTAATGTGATTGAACTTTCGGAGATCAGTGGTCACAAAACACTCGGGATGCTAAAGCGGTACACCCATCCAACACTGGACGCAATAGCCATAAAGATGGATCGTGAGGTAATCGGGTCGTCCTAGATCTAAGCACGGAATCATGTCTTCGCTTGCCAAAATATGTTAAAAATATCTCTGGATAGAAACGTCGAATATTTCAACAGAATATATGGCAGTCTCAGAGCAAGAGGTCCGCACAGCCGTTCGTTTTGCAGACTTCCCATCAAACAAGCAGAAGATGGTTGTCGATATCGTTATGACGGGGTTGAGTAATTTCCGCGCCGGATCCAAAAGGGTCTACATAAGCCATACGGGTAAGACCATAAAAAAACCAACCGATGCTCACACTCCGACAAAAGGCAGACATAGCCAAAAACCAGCCCGTACGGTCTTAATCTCCGCGCTTTGTCGTGCATGGATTCATGGCAAGGGCACAAACCCCACTCTCAACCATAAAGATAGTCCCGACAGCGACTTTTTCATCTTTGCCCAAGCCGTGATGGGTGCAGAGGGTATCGGCCGCATTCACCAGCACCTTGAGGAATACTGGTCAACCCGGAAGAAAATTGGCCTAAAAAATGCAAATCTAAACGAAATTTGGCGACTTTCCGGGGGGAGTGACGGCTAGTACCTGATCTGAAAATGGTGCCATGTACAACCACATGGAGACTCACCATGACTGATCAAAACCTCTTACCCCAAGTTAACTTGGCAGTTGATACGAACGAAGCCGCGGATCTTCTTGGGCTTCAGACACCCACCCTCGAAAAAGACCGACGCTTTGGACACTTGGGGATTCCATATGTCCGGGCGGGACGACGGGTCATTTATCCCGTCCGAGACCTCGGACTCTGGCTAGATAAAAATAGAGTCACACCGAAGAAGTCGGAAACCGGGGAAATAAAATGATCTACCCCACACACGACACCCAATGGGCACTCTCAAAAAAAGGTAACTGGTGGCGACGCAAGAGCGGTATCGCCTTAGTTGTAGGTGAGCGTAAAGACAGTCGCTTCTGGGCACGCCGGGGCGATGACTTCATGCAGGGTAGTTACGGAACCATTGCTGAAGCCCAACGCGGCGCAGAGACGAATACCCCCGGTGAAAACATCCAATGGGATGAGGACTAAAAGCCTACTTCCCTCACGACAGATAAAGGAAATTTCATGATTACAACTATTGACTTATTGAAAAGTGGCTTTGCGCTGATTCCAATTCCTTATGGGACTAAAGGTCCTATGCAAAAAGGCTGGAACCTCAGAGAGAGTGTGATTACAGGCCCAGCACAAGCATCAGAACTTATTGGCAAAAATATCGGCCTAGCACACGCATATTGCTCACCGGAAGCAACGTATGCACTTGATATCGACGATTATCGCTACAGCGAACAATGGCTACAGAAGCGTGGCATAAACCTGCTTTCCTTACTTGATCGGAAAGATTCGGTCGTAATTAGTTCGGGCAAGAAATTTAGTCTGAAATTGATAGGCCGATTACCGCGCCACCATGGAGTTCTTGAATCCAAGAAGATCAATACTCCTGACGGGACTTCCGCACTGGAGTTTCGATGTGCAACAGCAAACGGTTTGACTGTTCAAGACGTAATTCCGCCGAGCCGCCATCCCAGTGGAACAAACTATGAATACCTTGGAAAGGGTAACCCCCTCGAACCGCCATACATTGGAGAAGACCTTTTACAAGTCTGGCTTGACGTTTTAACCCAGCAGAAATCAGCGAGCCGCACAAACCCCTGCCCAAACCTGCGCATTCCGTCAACGGCAATTTCTCAAACACCAAGAAAAGTCGCTGAGGTGGTCGGTGAACTTTACTGCGTCGACGCTGACTGTCCGTACGAAATCTGGCGAGATATCGTATGGGCAATTCTCAGCACCGGCTGGGACTGTGCAGAGGATATCGCTGAGAAATGGAGTGCATCCGCGCCGCACCGCTTTAGCAGCACAGCCTTTTGGGATGTTGTTAACTCCTATGACCCTTATCGATCAAACGCGATCACCGTTGCTACGATATTTTTCCATGCCCGACGGGGGAGACAGCCATGGCAAGCGTCCTGAGTCTCCCAGTACCAGCACTAGTACCTGTGCCACTACCCTCCCCCCATGCCGTTTTAAGGGAAAAATTTGCTCTTTACCGTGGCAGCGGGGACCTTTGGGTTATAAGCCTTGACGAGTTAACCGCTTATCAACAGGGCGGTAGAAAACCCCCAGAATTTTTCCGCAGGCCTGCCGCAGCACTTCTTATGAGCCGGGAACTCGAGGCGCTGCCTATTAAGTGCAATCCATCAGACGTAATCCGTCAGTTTCTTGTAGATCCTCAGACTCATGTCTATGACCGCCTAGCGTTTAGCCCGGTACCCGAGCCGAGCAATACCCTCAATCTCTGGCGATCACCAACGCTTCGCCCAAGACGCGGCGACTGGCGTTTAATTCGTAAACATCTATTAGAGGTCATCTGTAACGGCAATCGCAGAAACTTCGCATTTTTACTTCAATTTCTTGCGCACATGCTGCAGTATCCGGCGATTAAGCCGGGTGTCATGATCGTTCTACTAGGAGGCCAAGGAACCGGTAAGGGAGCATTATTTGTACTCCTCTCCCGAATCTGGGCTCATTCTGTGCTTCGGGTATCCGATATTGAGCAGATCGCAGGCCGTTTTAATGCGGCCTTGGCTAGTGCCTACGTCGTCTGCATGGATGAGGCACTCTTTGTCGGCGACCGAAAATCACAAGACAAGATGAAGTCATTAATTACTGAGCCAATCATTAGCATCGAGCAAAAGCACCAGCCCCAGCACTCTATTGACTCGTACCACCGATATTTCGCTGCAAGTAATCATGACCACTTTGCCCAGATCGAAAATGATGACAGGCGATATTTTATTCTTCCTGTTTCATCGGCGTATCAACAGAATAATGAGTACTTCACGGAATTATTTAAGGCTATGGAGTCGGATTCGGTCATCGAGGCATTTATACATACACTTACCAGCATTAACCTCAAAAATTTTAATCCACGGTCTGCACCCAAAACAGACGCTCATGCTGAGCAACGCATGCTCTCACTGTCTCGATTTGAAAAGTACTGGTATCACGCGTTGTGGTCTGGTGAATTGCCTGATTTTAGTGACTACACTCAGGAATGGGGTAATGAGGTGTTCATTGCGACCGATAAACTCGCATTAGCCGCGACTAAGTTTGACCCAGGCTCAAGCCGTTATAAATCAATAACCCCCCAAGAGGTCGCAAGGGAACTCAAGCGTCTTTGCCCCTCATCCAAACCAACCCGTAAATCGTCAAGCATTCTTAGTTCCAAAGGCAGAGGCTACGATCTACCAACTCTTTCTGTGGCTCGTCAGGAATTCGAGGAGGCTAAGGGCTTCAGGGTCGACTGGAACGATGAACAGACTCTCCCTAGCCAGACCTTGCCACTGAAAGCCAGACTATCTGGCAGGCGCAAAGCCAATGAGGGTGCGGGTTTCAAGGAATTTGCCAGACGAACCAGACATTTTTAACTCAATTTAAAAAACAATTTAGAGATGAGAAACTTTCCAAAATCCTCTGGCGTGTCTGGCAAACACCTTTAGATCTACCCCTTCCGGTTCACGGGGTCCTGTGCGTAAATAGGCTTAGCATTGCCGCTCGGGCCTCCATTAAGGTGTAAAACATGTCAACAAACTTAACATTAATAACCTGCGGTGGCCGGATCAAATGTAGACAATGTAAAGCGACGAGCAAGCGCACTCGGCTTCAATGTAAAGCGCCCGCCCTCATAGGTAAACTTGTTTGCAGGAGCCACGGGGGGTTATCCACCGGCCCCAAGACCGCTCAAGGCCGCAAACGTTGCGCAGAGGCAAAGACCATCCACGGCAACGAGACCCGAGCCAAGCGGGCCGAAAGAAGCCGAAAATCAGCCGAATTGCACCGGTTAGTGGATCTTGGAAACGCTATCGGACTATTCGAGCCAAGTGCCACCCTGGGGGGAAGGAAGCCAAAGTGAAGTTTGTTCTAATACTCAAAGTCGCCCTATTTTTTTCTGCCAACGCGAACGCCGACTGTATCTGTCGTTGTGTAAACGGGGAGATACACGCGATCTGCTCTAACTCATTGGCTATACCACCGATCTGCCCTGCTCGGATCTGTCCGCTTACCCCGCCCGCAATTGAGCCATTACCCTCCCCGAGAATTCCACCCATCGGCACTTCTAAATGTGGGCCAGCGCAGGTTCTGAATCCAAGAACAGGTCAGTATGAGTGGCGGGAAATCTGCAGCTAAACGGCACCAGCCAGGCCGATTTTATCTATTTACTCGCACGAATCTATGTCAAGCCCTCGTTTTGCACCACCAAAGAGAGATTTCTGAGACATCACAAAATCACAAAGCAGACGTTTCGGTTAACACAGGATCGGGGGGGTGGAGTACAAGCGATTGCCCGGAAACTCGGAATCGGGGTGTCTACTCGCTATGCGGCGATGTGTCAGTTACTTATCCTTGAAAAAATAAAACAAACCGCCTCCGACAACACCGATTGCGATCCATTCAATGAATAGAACCTTCATTGCGACATCCCCATAAAGATTCCAAATAAAATCCCATCCCCGAAAATGAGTGACAGTTCCAAATGTCTGACTCTCAGGAATCCATATCACTGACAAGGCAAATAAAGATAAAACCCCTAAAAAAATCTTTTTCTGATTCTCATTCATTTCTTCGGCATCCTTCCACCCGCCTTCAAACATTCGTCCAGAGTTTTATAGGCGGTGAATTTCTTGGTCTGGTTGTAATAAGTACTGCCCTGAGCGTGACAGATACCGCTAGATGACATCTTAACTGGTGGGTCTGACTGGGCAAAAGCAGAGGCAGACGAAAAGATGAACAAAATCAAGGAGATAATTATTTTCATTGTTCTTCCGGAGAACATTCGTTAGAGTTAACTCTAACCCCTGTACGTACCCCGGAGCAAGTCCCCAATGATAAATATCTTATTCGCACCCCGAGCACCGCACCCGGATGAAATAGCGATGTGTCACTACATGTTTTTTCGACCCATACAAGAAGCGGACACTATTTCAGTAAGCGCCAATATGGGCGGATTCACACCAATGAATCAGGCGGTTTCAGCGATTGGTCTGGATCGGAACGAAATGACTCAATTCGCGGAGAGTGTTAACGAGAAATGGGAAGTGGGAGTCGTAAAACATGGGCTGAGGCAATTGATGGTAGTGCCGAAAACCAGGGGCAACTCCTATGTTCACCCCAAACGCTGCCTGACCACCGATCTGCTGCTTGCCTGCAAAGCAGAGGATGTCCATACCCTTCACTTTTGCCACTATGGGTTTATTCAAACAAAACTTATCGGGGAAGAAGTAAATCGTTTCTTTAGCATTATCCTGAATCCGCTATTTGACTCACAGTTTCAAGTGGATTTTATCATCGAGGCAGATGTACGAATCATTAATGATCTGAAATCAATTCACAATATGTATGTTGACCGTTTTTATCTTCTAGACCGGTCAAAACGAAAGGAGTTAAGACGCTATGTCTAGGGACGGAGTCTTTGCACTAATTCTTCAGTTTTCACTCTTTTCTCCTGCATACGCAAAAGACTACGCACTAAACATGGCAATCTGTGAAGCAAACTCATCCTGCAGAGAGTGTATCGAGGAAATTAAGACGAGCCTGACTGTAAATGCTCCTGCAAAGTCTGTCACAATCAGGGGCACTTCAATCACCGGGGAGTCTGTGAACGAACCGCTACCCAACTGCTTCATACAATCTGACTCAGACTGGAAGTGCGAGGGTTTGCGAGGTGTCATACAAGCGAAAGGCGGGAAACTAGACTACGCACCCACTAACCGACAAATTAACGTAGGTGGCAAGCAGTATGAAGTCTGTGTGAAATAACGCTAATTAATACTATAGATATTAAAGTGGTGATTTCGTATAACTTCTCAGTGAGTTTAATCATCGCGATAACCCCATAACGCACTCGCCAAACTTTTCTGTCCCTCTCTTATGTCCTGAATCCTCGCAATACTTCAAAACGTCCTGAAAACTTGAGATGTTGCCCTTATCTGGTGGAGGAACAGCCTTCGGCTGACTTCTCGCCTGCAAGTTAACGGCTGATACCGGCCACCCACTTGAGCAAAAAAGGAAACTCCATGAATGGGACAGACTATTAACCGTAGACTCAGACACCGAGAAATCTGAGGCAGAAGGCCCTCGGTAGGCGCTTCGAGTAGGATTTGAGCAGTCAACTGCAATTTCGTCGCCCATAACCGGGGTGAACCTGGGAAACTTACTTTGGTTATAGTTCATCCGTAAAAGTCGGGTCGCACGACCAAAAAACGGCTTCTCAATCGTGTAAGTACTTCTTAAATCTGCAAAAATATAGTTGGATAGTTTGAGTGGCTCTCCTTTCGGAGAAGTCGATCCAATCAAGATCCAAAACCCACCCTCATACTCCATTCCACAGAATCCGTCGTAAAACAGTCGCCGCATGGTGTTTGTCTCTGTCACTAGCGACACGGGAACACCATTTATTCTTACTCTCTGCTCACGACACAAAAACTCAAAAGGTCGCTGATTCTTATCAATCTGTCTCCGAATATTCACAGAGACTACCGTTGGTGGGATTGCATCGAACTTTATTGACTTTGTGTGAAAACTCCATTGACTCTCAGAGTCAACAGCAATCCGTGCCCACCCGTCTTCGGAAAGCGTTTGTGCGGATGTAGAACTGGCAAGTGCAACTAGGCAACTAATTAGACAACTATGCAAAGGGAATGATTTCATTTTTTAGTGTGTGAAATAAAATCTATTTCTCAGACTTAATGCGCCAATATTCTGCACAGGCCCGAATCTGATCTGAGCCTGACTTCGCTAAACATCGCGACCAGAGGGCCTCATCAAAATTTGACTCGCCAAATTTTCTCAGTAACGCTTTTTTTCCGTCCATACGCGATTTTTCTATTCCTGATTCGCGGCATGAGGCACCTCCGCTCGTGATTGAATCTCGTCGGATATTGCTCTCAATTCCGGCTAGATCTTCGGGGTCCGCATGTACCTCAGAATTTTCGAGTTTTGTGCGGTGGACCGGGGGTTCGCTTAGCAAGCCACTGCTATCGCGATCTTGAGTAATCCCGTATGTTGATCGGATGCGACGAGAACTGTGTAAGTATAAGAACCAAAATCCATTTATCACTATCATCCAAAAAAGGGCTGCTAATGTTTCTGGCCATTGTTGTATCTCTAACTTCGGAAAGTAAATTTTACTTAAGATTGGGAGAACAAAACATACGAGAGGGGACAACAAAAGGAATTTCTTAAAAAGAGAAACAGATGACCTCTCCCGCCGATACAACAACAAGCCGGTAAGGTAGATCTGAATAATGTACAAAATTACAAAAAGGAAAAGGACCGAAGACTTATACCCCTGGTATTCGGATGTGCGGAGGACAGCAGGATAGGCTCTCTCAAACTCGTTAAATTCATTAACAAAACTCGCAATACCATAGAGGGGACTCCAGATCCCAAAAGAAACAATCAAGAGGACAAGCCAACCCCCGATTCCGATATATCTCTCTGTATCAGTAGGGCCAGTCTTGCGGCCAATGTACCGAGTGAGCCAAAAGGGGAGAACACCAAGAATAAGCGAAAATGCTGCTAGAACAAGGAAGGTAGACATTTAGGCCAATTTTTGCTAAAACATCGATCTATGCATAATAGTTAAAAAATCCATGAAAAACCTATTCCTTTTTGCAATCTTAGCCGCGACTTCGACCGTCGCTTTTGCGAATAATGGCATGAGCGCTTTTAATCGAAAAGACTATAACGAGGCCTACCGGATCTGGTCCAGATCTCCGGATACCGCTGAATCTCAATACGGGCTAGGACTGCTCAACTATGAGGGTCTAGGGGGACCAAAAAATACCGAACGAGGCCTGTCCCTTCTGAGGGGCTCATCTGAGAAGGGTTATAGGCCAGCAACTGAGTACCTCGCGAACGTTTTCGAAAGAAGCGGGGACTCGAGGAGTGCATTACGCTTTCTTGAGCGAATACAAGCGCAGGAACGAACTCTCAAGACGCAAGAGAGAATCGTTGATGCACAAAAGAAATTAGTCAAGGGTCCACCCACAACTTCTGCAGATTACTGTTCTGCAGTCAACGAACTAATTAAATTAGGTGGTACACCGGAAAATGAAGTCCCCGAACTCTGCGCACTCAGTGGACTTGCTTCTCCAGTCTCGCCGGAAAATGCACGGCAGTGGTTATCACGAAACTTCCAGAAGAAACCAACTATTGAAGCGCTTGAAATTCTTGCCCAAGATTTACTAGATCCTAAAAAATCGAGTTTCAATCCCGGCTTGATTGAAGATGCGATCTGGATACTTGATCCAGATCTAACGAATCGCGAAATAAAAACGATCCTGAGCAATAAGGGGAAAGTAAATCAGGACATATGCAGACAACTTCCTTTCAGGGAGGCTGATCAACGATCACGATTTTCTGCTTACTGTACTCTTGTGGTCATTTCCGGTCAGAATAAAAACCCTATCATTTCAGCACGGGAATACATTAACGGCACCCAAGGTCGGGTAGGGATTCGCTCAAGTGAAAGGGTTCCGAAAGGCCTAAAATTACTAGGCCTTCAGCGAGACATTTTTGATTCCCTCGACGGGATCAACCTCAGGCTTGAGGCGTCCAGAAGCCAGGGTGACTGGAGAGCCTCTTTTGAGATTATAAGCAAGAATCTGAAATTGTTATCCCAATCCAAGCCCCCTCTAAACGAGCGAGAATTAACGTATATTTTAGATCGAGCAAACTTTTCATCACCTAATCGTGACAAGAGTATTCAACAACCGGACGCGAAAGATTTGGCTCAATTAGTGGATTCGTTTCCCGATCAAATTGAAGTAAAGAAATACGCTTGTGCAGTATTAACTCCCTACACCCGAGAAGCCGAGACCAGTGAACAAGATACCGAGCGCGTAACTCTGAAAGCACTGATTCAAAGTCTTGATAGTTTATGTTCCACTGCAGGCCTGAAGCGCCCCGATCCAGCAGCGAACCCTCCCCCGCCGAAGCCGCCCGTGGCGGTAGCAAGCACCTCGAGGTCCGACGCATCTCGTGAACAACACAGCCGATCCGATAAAGTGGAGAACGTGCAACGCAACGTATCTGAGCCGACCAACTTTGACAAGGCACTCTTTGACTGTAACCAAGGCAACCACTCAGGTTGCGGTCCTGCAGCGCAGGCTATTTTGAGTCGCAGCCCTCCGGCAATGTATCAATCGCTGACGAAAGAACAACGAGAAGATGTTGCGGAGAAATTGCTTCTCAACGGTGTAAAAACCGAAGATCCTGCGTCTCTTGCGACCCTGTGGGATATTTATGAGTTCGGTCTAGACAGCGCCAAGCGCCCGATCGCCCAGAGGTATCTAACGATACTTCTTTCAAAAGGTCATCCCTCAGGGCTCTTGCGTCAGGAGATACAAGTACTTCCAAGAGAACTCATAGGTGGAATTATCGGGCAACTTGCTATGCGCAATCGTTACGTCGCCGCCTGTGAAAAGATTAAAAAATTCATAGATAACAACCAACTGAACTCTTACGATAGGGAAGTAGCGAACAGGGTTTACGACGGTCCAATGTGTAAGAGTCTCCGATTAGGGTCATAATTAAAAGGCAACAAAATTAAACGACCCTTTAGATCTCAGAACGTCCTTCCAAAACTCGAGCAATTCGCTATCAGTCGCAGCGCCGATTATCTTAATTGACGGAAAGTTTTTCGGAAATTGCAAAGTTTCGTTTGCGCGTCGATACAGATCATTTAATGCACGACGATCCCGCGGGTTAACACCCTCTGGAATTAAAGAAATTACCGCGTAGACCTCGCTTCCGTCGCTCCCCGCCCGATAAACATCGTTCAACTGCTGGACATTCGAGAAAATATTATAACTGGAGCGACTCTCTTGCTTTCCGAAGTTTCCCAGAACAATCGCAGCGAATTTCTGTTCAAAACCTACAAACTCTTTTTTCGCAACTTGCTCTGAACAGTCGCCCCCAAAAAAAGTCTCTAGCATCCCGCGCTTTGGACACCCGGGAACGCACTGATCAAATACTGGAGTGAAGCCATTGTTTGTATGGGCAAAAACTCGAACCCGATCACCTCTCACAAATTTCGACTTCAGGTCAGTTACTCCCTTCTTGGCAAGGCGTTCAAGTTCAGTAGTTCTATAAGTGTGTCCGAATAGGTGTAAATCGTATTTTTTTGCTCCGGTTTCGCACCACTTTCCGGAGTTAGCATTTGCAGAGAAAGACACGGCAAATAGCAACAGCACGACGGTTAAGTTCTTCATAATTTAACGATCTCCTGACTTAGGGCTTCCACACTCTCAGAAAAATAGGCAGGTGGGGGCGCGGTTCGATTGGAGAGATTCTCTCCGCGATACGCTCTTAAACACCGAGAAATCTCTGCAGCAAGAGCCCCCTGGGCTGCGCTAACCTCTCGATCAACCGCCTCCCTTTTGCGCGCTATATCGTTAATTTGCTCCTCTCGGTGCGAGAGTTCAGCCTCATTCTTTGTAGCCTCGGAACTATATTCCCTCAAAATCTCTACTTGGCGGTTTTCAAAAGTTTTTTGGTGTTGCTCATATAATTTTTTCGATTTTTTAAATTCGGAACTTACTTTTTCAAAGTAGGGGTGGGAGTCATGTCGAAAATATGATCCAGTAAGTCCAGTCAAAAAGATTACAAAATTCAACAATAGTAAAAACGCCCCCGAGGTTCCCAAGGCCAGCGAAAAGCCAGATGATGTCACCCCTTTTGTGAGATCGTCCAAAGTCATATCTTCAAGGTTTATCTGTGGTGCTTGGAGTCGAACTAACTCCTCTCGCATAAGTCCAAGAAAATACATCAACAGAAGGCATACGAAAAGTATCCCAAAAATACCGAAAAACATTCCCTGTTTATTAGTAACCGTAAGAGGGCACTGCGTATGACGGTATTGCTTACCTACAATGTGCGCAAAGAACATCAAAAGTGCGCCAACGGCTGCGGCAAGTAACAATGACACAGCGGGCATCGACTCAAAAAACAACTCAAATGCGAGACGATTGACTGCAACTTCGGACAGCGCAAGCACGATCATCAAAGGCATATAGCCTTTTTCAAGACTTACCTGAAGTGGTCTACCTAATCTTCTTTCAATCTCTAGTGCTGCATCTCTTTTCTCGTCGAAATCCGCCCTTAGCCGTCGGTAGGTCATAGAGGACTCGCCCATCTCTGACTCCAACAGGTCGAGCGCTTTCTTTTGTCTCGATCCTAGCGACTCCTCACTCCGATTCGCATCTCTCTCAAGTTTTTCACTCATTGCACTGAACTCAGCCATCCCTCGTTCGCGCTCTGTTTTCATTAACGACTGATAAGAATTCCAAGCCGCCCTGCTTGAATCCAGAAATCTCTCCTCCCACGACGAAACCGAGACTGAATCAGTTGACGGAGAATTGGCAAGTCCATCTATAGCACCTTGTTTAATTGCCCGACGGTAGTTGCCATCGCCACTATCTAAAATTGGGCCGAGATATTTTTTTCTTATTTCTGTCGTCATAATTCACCGATAACAAAGGATCATTGCGCTTGATTTCTCAAGCAGTTTAGCAGCGGCTTCGGTGCTAAGAGGCCGAACGACCTGGGTACCCGAAAAGTCGATTTTTGAATTCCTTAGTAAGGATTGTAATTTATTTGAAATGATTGCGAAATTGTAATCATCCCCGCGTAAACCGCCTTTTTTTTGTACTCCAGCCGGAATTTTTCCGACTACAACGCCAATAAGATTACCGCTTATATCAACGACTGGCCCGCCACTATTTCCTGACGAGATTGATGCAGAGATCTGTAGGATTGACTCATCGACTATACTCGCAACGATTCCTTGAGAAATCTTGATTACACGCTCGGGATACCCTGCAACCCGCACACTCTCGCCGAGTCTGCCAGCCCCTGTTCGTAATGCTAGAAATGCCTCGGTCTTTCCGGGAACTTCTAGTATCGCTAGATCGTCCTGCTCGGATACTGCTGTAAGTTTCGCTCTTGCCCGCATCGCCTGATACTCAACCACAACTACGTGACACCCTTCTACGACATGAAAGTTGGTTGCGAATACTCCATTTCGATTTACAGCAAATCCACTTCCCAACCCTTTAGGCTCTGTACGTGGTAGATTCTCGCTCGGCCATCGTGGCTGCGTTTCGGGAGGTCTCTCCTTGTGGGTCCTATTGTGCTGCTCGGGTTTTTGTTCAGGCTCAGGCCTTGGGTCTGCAGGAGTCTTTGCTAGTGGCTCGATCTCCTTTGCTTTTTCTTTGTTATAAAACTTTGACTTTGGATTACTAAAACTACGATACAGCATCGTTGCTGATGCTTGATCGCCCTGTTTCGCAGCAATCTCGAGCCACATCACTCCTTTCCTCTCGTCCAGAGCGACCCCCCGTCCTTGAAGGTATCGAAGTCCTAACTCCCTTGCGGCTGCTGGATCTTCCTTTGCTTTTCGCTCTAACTCGATCAGAGTTGGTTTGCTTGCGTAGGCTGGTGTGTAGGTGACGATGCCCCACAACGTACACATTGAAAACACCAGTATTCGGAAAGTCTTAGGGCTCATGACTGTTTATAAACGTGACTCGGAGCGAGATTCACTCTAGGGTTACCCCGAAAAAATTTGATATAAGTCTAATCAGGATAAGGTTAGCGTAAAACAGGGCTTTGTTTGTACAAAATAGTATGTAAAGGAAGGTCGTGAATTCCTGGGTAAAAAGGGGGTATGGCACCCCGGTGGGGTCTGGATTTGGAGAATTTAGCACCCCCACCCCCCCTTCCGATGAGACCCAGACATCTTGGTCAAATTTTGGTCAACAAAGGCTCCATTTCGGTCAAAAATTAGGGTAGATTTGTAGTCAGGTCGGCGCCTTGTGCAAAGCCTAACTCGTTGATTTTTATGATTTTTGGATGGAGGCGGGACCCGGAATCGAACCGAGGTACACGGCTTTGCAGGCCGCTGCATAACCACTCTGCCATCCCGCCAAGAGATGGGCTCAGCGACACAATTGGAGCGGGAGACGAGGCTCG
>JACCDP010618133.1_pt1 | contig 13545 bp, 11 predicted proteins | sample 7445841 | NCBI WGS metagenome assembly JACCDP01 (sample SAMN15323441, study PRJNA562643) | freshwater metagenome | isolation source: river surface water | place: USA:Blue River Watershed | collected 2017-08-17
ATACTGGGTCATTAAGGTTGGATTGTTGTGCGCCTTGATACAGACAGGAGGAAATGCCTCCTGCCATGTTTTCGGACCGCCTGCGTAAAATGCGTCAAGTTCGCTCATTTGTTATGGGGTTCTACTTTTCATTCGCATAAATCGCAAGATCGGATTCCGGCCCCTGTAAACTACTATCTTGATTTGGACCGTTTGTAATTTCTGTAAGTTCCAACACGAAATCGTATTCACAATCGGAATTGTTAATCTGCGTTCCGTATTTATCAACGAGTTGGCAACTAATTGTTTCGTATTTTCCTAAGACTGGATTGAACTCCTTTGGTAACTGCACGGCTGTTCGACAGAACCCACCAAAGTTATTCAAGATAATCTTGGAAAAATACTTCTTATCTTGCCCCGCAGAATCTTGACAACATCCACGACATTCTTTTCCAGATACACCCATTGTATTCATGTTTAATTCAGGATTCAAGCGTAAATACACATAATCCTGTGTAATACGAATGAAGGTATCGGATGTAATCGTTGTACGCGGTTGTGTATCCGCTTTATTAAATCCCAAGTTCCATCCTAATCCCCATTCGTCGAACTGAGCATCATACGGTGGTTCTAATTTGGACTTGAATAAGAACTGGAAAGGGAGCGGATCTGTAATACGGTTACGGTTGATAATCGTGGATGGTAGAACGTTTGTATAACGTGTATTTACATATGCATTCAGCTGTCCTGTTGCGGTCGATAGAATTGTTGTATAGGTAGCATATAGACTACGGATCGATGTGAAAAATTCAATGTATTTCTTTAAGGAATCTTCATAACCGTACAACTCGAACTGTCGTCCTGAATATCCAATCTTCTTTCCAAATGTAACTGTTGTGCTAAACATCATATTGAAATTAATCAAGGCATCCGCATATTCATGACTAAAATTGCCAGAAATGCCATCACGATAGGCATTATTTGTGGAAATACCCGTGTAGTAAAGGCTCGAGGATTTATTGACAATTGTCTCTTGTAAAAATTGGCTTGCGTTACTATTTGTGATAGGAGTATACTTGCGCAGAGATGATATTTCGTTCGCAATTTCCCATAAGGTCGGCTTTCCAAAATCGGTATAATTTTTTCCAATGAAACGAAGGCCGGTTTGGAATCGAGGAATAGGATCATATCCGCGTAAATGAACAGCGTATTCATTGACAGTCGGACGAACAGGTATACTATGAATATACGATAAATAGTTGTATCCACTCTGATCATCATACGCAATGTAGCTCGCATTACTTTCCTGCCCCCATTTCCAGTAATATGTATCGCCCGTTAAGAAACTGGTTGTTACACTGGAAACATCTTTATAATCGTCGCCATTGCTCAGATTTTTATACATGAACATCATTGTATCCTGGTATTCTTGTTTGATACCATCAAATCCACCAAACTTGGATAAATCTGTTGCGGGATTGTATTCCAGATCTAGTAATTCAAACTGGATTTTTGTATTCCAATAAAAGCGTTCATAATTCGTAGATTGCTGATGTCCGTTGTGTAATTCAAATGTATTCGAAGTGCTCTTTGTGAATCCAAAGATTCCAGGAGGACCATAATAAGGCGCGGCCTTTCCAGTCACATTTACGGAGGGTACAGCCGGTTCCTGTGTGTACGAAATTCCGTAAAAACTACCCACCTTCCATGTATTTGTCGCTGTATCCAAATAAAATGGCACAGCACAGTACGAATTTGGAATATCTGCTTTTGCGGTTGATACTAGGTCTGGATAATCGTACGCAACACCCACAGAAGTCGCGATACCGTAAGAGCGTGGAATATAACTGTAATTATAGATCTTTTCATGTGATAAGAAGTAGTTTGGATACGACAATTCACCTGCCACATAGGTTGGCGCATAATCCGCAGTTGTAATTGTGCTACGCCATAAAGTGGAGGCGGTTTGCCATTCCGATTCTGGAACGCGTGTGTCTACATCCCAAATAGACACAGAATTAGGATCAAACTTATAGGTATAATATGTACCCCATCCAGGTTCGCGTGTACGAAGTGTTCCAAGTTGGCTCTGATAATTACATACCTGCGTGACCTTCTCTAATGTCATTGTACAAACAGCATTGGATAGAGAAATCGTATTCATATCTTTTTGGTATAAATCGCCGGTATTAAATACACCTAATTTCGTATTACGACGATTGTAAATAAACCAGTCATCCCAATCCGCAATATCACTCTTATTCGTAAACATTTCGGTCGTCTGATTGTGGTACTGTGCATTCGTAAATTCAGTGCCCCCTAATCCCAATGGACTTGTCTTACGACTATATTCTGTTCCCCCTAAATCAGAAGGCTGCGCGTAAGCAAAGTTTACTAAAATAGAATTGAGTTTCAGAATATTGTTGGGTGGCAAAAAGAATCCTATACCACTTACACCTGATATATCAAGCGCATAGTTACTATCGACTGTATAAGAATCCGTGAGAAGAGGATTCGCTGGGTTAATACATGGTAAGAATACCGAAGATGTGGATATCTTTGTATTGTAACTATTACTAATATTTGGAATCAAGTAACGTTCTCGCAATAATGGCTCGCCGGCTTGGAACCAATTCACGAGTGTGTGCTCATTTCCGTAATTGGGATCAAGAGGTTTCTGTGCGGCAATCCCACCAAGATAAATGTTGCTTGTTGTATTATATGTATCACGCACAAGATTGCCAGACCCTTTATCAAAATATAGGGACCACTGTGTTGATATATTTGGTAAAGGTCGATCGGACCCTCCTGTAACCAAGTTCATCTGATAACGGAGCCCAGTACTCGTGCCATTCAAATAATCCGTAATATTGTTTGGATCATAGAAATTTCCATTTCCTGCTTGGATAATGTAATCCAATAAATTATTACTGACGCCTGACAAATCGTAGCCTAACTTGAAGATATTCGAATCATAGATTGATTTTGTAGGATTCTTGAATACATCACTCGCCGGTGTATACTGATCCGATAAAGCCGGTAAATCTTTGAAGGGCATATCATAGGTATCGGTTAACTGTTTAATTTTGTAGACACCATAGGCATCTGTCAATTCACAGAATACACGGAGTGGAATCGAACTTGGGATATTATCCAAACTATCAAACTGTACCATAAAATACGTTTGTTGTAAGTTATTGACGTCGATGACCATGTGTGCGCCACTCAAGTCTGTGCCATAGGTTTGTTTCTTGAAATAGTGTCGAGGATTCTCTTCACCGGCCTTTACATCCGTAGCAACATCCGCCATAAATCCCGCACGATCTTTATACCATACAAGTTTGATAGGAACCGCAAAATTCGTACCCGTTTGTGTTTCCACGGTAAAGGTAATATTGAAATGCGCATTCGGTTCAATCAGATATTTATCCGCATTGACTTGGAAATAGATGGATGTACGATAACTGTTCAGAGCAATATCTACAAGAGGAGGTCGTTGATTCCAGTTTTGGTTTCCAGGCTGGATACGCGTGCCCGCTAGAATTTGTGGAGTAATATATTCTAACCAATGATCGAATGCGCGCATATAATCGGCACTATGAAACATGTGCTGTGTAACCGTATACATGTTTAGCAATGGATTATCGGTTACATCCGTGCGAACAATTGTATTCACTCCATCCACATCGTATAGTAACGGGGTCTGTGTAATCGTAGAACCAAGGTCATATACAAGGTCTGTTGATGGATCTCGTTGATCGATGTTGCGAGGCAGAGCCATAATACTAATATCTTGACGACAACGTGTCTTGAATGTTGTACGCATATAGGTGGTTGGTTGGACAGGAAAATACACATCTGTATACCCGTATTGAGATTCACCAGCATTCGAAAACGAGAGCACATTCGATGTAAATTCAGGAATCTTAATAGTCGATATAAACTGATCCGCTGGAACATTCGATTGTGGTATCAAAATATTGCTCCAAAAAATGGGCGCCTGTTCTGGCAATGCGTTACTCGTAATTGTATTCGCAGATACTTGTGGCGTTAACGATAAATTCCAACCATATTTATTCAAGGTGTTGTAGATCGATATTTCGTTATTGGAATCACTATAAAATTCAGCAGTGTATCGACCGAAATCTACACCAAAATTGGAACTGAACCGCGCTTGGATAAAGTTGTAGAACTCGATAAGTGCCCCGTTGGAATTGTTAATCGAATTGTATCGTGTATTGAAATCGTTTACACTTGTAAAATTTCCATTCGATAAAACAAGGGCGTTCAAATATTGATTGTACTGATTGTTCAAATCGGTCTGAATACTATCGTTGAGTGAAGGCGCAGTAATCACTAAACGCCCCTGTTTTGCATTATAGGTACAATTGTATTTGTTTACTAAGAAATTATTGAAGGTATGTTCCAATCGATATTTGTCAAACAAGACTTGATTGTCTGTGTTCAATAAAATAGGAGTAATATTTGGATCACTAAGACCCTGGAATGCGAACACAATATAATCGTACCATGAACTAAATCCGGCTGGCACAGGATTCACGTAATTAATTGCCGGCGCCGTCGTATCAATCACCATTTCCTTCAGAATTGGGTAATAATATGCTACTAGACATTCGTTATAGGTATACGATACCGTTCCTACATTTTGTACAATCTGGAAATAACGTGCAACAATATCATTAATCGTTTTATTACGATCATACGTCTGTGTCAAACTATTGTATACCACGGCGCCTGGTGTATTAAACAACACAGTAAAATCACCACTTGTTTGGAAATAGTCAATAAACTTACCCAATGTAATATCTGCGAATAAGGGTGTGCTGTTTAAGGCGTTTGTAAGTTCTGTTACAAGGTCATCGGAACTATAGGTTCCATTACGAATCTGAATCTTAATCGCATTCTGCACATTGGATCCGGTTGTTGTATCATATCGTATACGATCCTGTTCATACACATACATCCATGTATTCGCTTTCGTATCCGCAAAGTTAAAGAACGAATTCAGTAAATTTAATTGCGAGATATTGACGGTTTTAATGTTTCGATACGTGCGAGGAAGGCGTATGGTAAACATGGTTGGTTGTGGGTAAATCCGTGTATCACGATCGCGCGAGTTAATCATAAACAGAGTTGTATTGTTCGATTCTTTGCTTGTAAATTTTGTACCGGCGGTCTTGCCCGATAAAATCGTTGTATCGGCCTTTAATGCGGCAGGCATACCCGTTTCTACAGGCGGATTCTTGCCGGGAACATTCATAAGTGATTCTTCCGATGTATATCCAGAAGATGTATCTGAATCTGTATCACTATCACTTTCACTATCATCCGACATATAAGGGCGGTAATATGCGGCAGCCATTCTGTCCTTCTAACGCTCATCCACGTTTTAGATCTGGTACAACCAGCTCTAAAATGTTCATCCACGTTTTAGATCTCGTTAAACACCGGTCTAAACTTTGAATCTTTAGTGTTTATAAGCAAAATGTCCTTCCTTACAACGAATCCGAGCCCATTTTTACTGAATACACCTGAGCTACAGAATGTAATTACATCGGCATCTGGACAGAGTGCTACGGCAACTCTTGCGACATCTGTATCTGGTCTTCTAACCTATGTTAATACAGACACTGCTGCGGCATCACTGAATACGATTGGTTCCTATAATAAAGAGTATGTCTATGTTACAAACAATCTCAATTTATCGAATGCTGGGATGTATATAAATGATACGTTTGTACTCGGATCCAACGTTGTGGGTGGATGGCCCTATTTAGCCGTACAGACAAATGGATACGAACGTGCACGATTTACGGAAAGCGGTCTCGGAATAGGCATAACGAACCCATCGCAAGCCGTAGACGTGTCAGGAAATGCGAATATTTCTGGAACACTCACAGTCGGCGCAGTAACCTATCCATCGGACCCAAAGTTAAAGACGAACATACGCCCCTATGTATCAAAAGGACTACCAAATGTGTATGAATACGAATGGATAAGAGACGGAACCCGCGATATCGGTGTTTTAGCCAACGAATTGAAAGACATTGAACCTAGCTGTGTGACAGACACGGATATGACACAACGTGTGAATTATCCGAAGCTTGTTGTACTCTGTTTAGCAGAGATACGTACATTAAAAGAACAGGTCGCCGAATTACAGGCGCGTATAGACGCCGCCGCAAACGCAGGTGCGGCTATATAAAGTAGACTTAATCGAAGTACTTAATAAATGCTCTTGTCAGATTCGGTTCTTCTTCTAGGCGATCAGGGAAAATACTTCTCCGATGTTTATAAATTATATGAGTACAAAGATGATCAATTATTGAAGGATTATCTTGATTTTGTAATACATGAACCTGCTGAATGGATGCGCGGCTTCCCCGCGAAGATGGTTACGAAGGGTTCTTTCTCCAAACCCAAGAGTGCGCTCATTAAACTTCTAAAACAAGAGTCCGTCGTAACTGCGCTTGGCGAATCCTATGTGAAAAAGGTTCATGATATTGTATGGGCAGCGTTTAAGAAACATGCCGACGATATAGTTGCGTCCCGTAATAAGACAGCTCCTGTAAGCGTAGTCGATCAACTTGATGCGGACGATCTCGGATCTCCATCCTTGCTCATCGAGGAAGACATACAGGACGCAGAAAGTATACATTCGGTGCGCTTACCTCGTAAACCTGCCGGTGGACAAAGAGAGGTGGATTGGGAAAAACGCTATCATGTACTCGAAGAAGCCTACAAGGAATTAGTGAATGATTTATCTGTATCCTTTCCTGGCTTGGGCAGATCCGCTCTTATTCTTCTGAACGCTTTGACCGCCGTTTAATTTTACGTGTCTTCGTTGTTGGCTGTATGTAGGCCGCGCAGAGTTTTGGACAAATCACCTTCTTCGGCCATTTGTACTTACGCTGTAGCCCTGATGTATGTAACATAAGTTTCGCTTCTTCGTCCTGTTCTTCTAACGTCATATCATCAAAATCCAGTTTTTCCGTAATGTATATATGGCGCAACAAGGATACGCCGGTTGCTCGTCCGAAAAAATCTTCAAACGTCTTTTTCACGAAGGCAGAATACGTATTGTTGCTCATCGGCAACCCGTCGTCTTTGCGGAATAAATGCTCGCGCGGCCAACGAGACAACGACACTTCAATGTCACGCACCAACCCGTCTGGAAGATCTTCTTCCACAGTTTGGTGATATTTGCTTGTTTTGTACAAGTTCATGACTAAATAACTTGACCCTTTCTTACGCAAGACGACGTAGTTTTCATCCGTTTTTCGAGGATCCGTATCACGATAAATTTTAATGGCGCCTAAATCCGCGCGCTTGGGCCGTAGATTCACAATGATACTGATCAACAGGAATTGCATACTGTGTCGTTCGGTATCATGATATCCGCGTTTCTTTAATTGTTGATACTTTTCCTCAATTTCCTCATAACTTGTGTATTTTTCCACTTGTTTATCTTCGGGTTCCGAGCGCTTGATCTTGGCTTCTTGGAGTTTGGATAAATCGTCGTGGAGTTTCTTCCATTTTGCCTGGATATCCGATTTGGCCTTGAGTTCCTCATCTTCGCGGAACAAGGATAGCAAGGTTGTTAACACATTCTTACGTGTTGTTAAGCTTGGGTAAGCTTTCTGTATCTGCGGATAGTATGTGTCGGGATCAAGTAACACCTCGAGAAGTGGTTTGTTATCGAGGTGTTTTAAGAGACCACGCAAACGACTAATGTAATTATCGCGTGTCTTGGGATTTGGATACGTTCGATCCAATAAATTCGCCCAACGTTCTTCCATTCTTACTCAAACGTTGGATTAAATTTATTCATATTCGAACTCGATGTTTTCTACTTGTCCTGCCACTAAGTATGTCTTCTTACCTTTTTCAATCGGATAGTTGCCGTCATCGTCGACATCCGCAATCATCTCCGCATTGAATTCTATGTCCTCTTCGGATTCTTCTGGGCTAGGTACAAATGAAATTTTGTATAGGTCGCCCTTAATGTGTTCAATAACAGGATCTGTATATCCATGAAATTCAATCACGTCAAATCCGTTTTCTTCATACCACTCTATAAGTTCATCCTTTGTTGGATAACTGTTATTACTGCTGTTATTACCGTTGTTATTATTGGATCGATCAAGGAATTCAAACTTTACGGTAAGCATTACAAGTTTAATAGGTTTCTTAGGCTCTTTGGGTGCATTTGGAACGAGGTTGTTTACAGCAATATTTACAGGCGCAGGAGCAACGATGTTCGAAGATGTATAGGGCACAACGGTTGCTTTCTTCGTAAATGCACTCTTTACTCTATTAAAGAACCCACTACCACGCTGTTTCTGTCTGTATTGTTTCCGTGTTTTGCGCAATTGTTTACGCGATTGTTTACGCGTAGTTTTACGGCGAGTCTGCTTTTTGGAAGGCATTCTTCTATTAGATTCGGAGAAAAATTGATGTAAGAAATGGAAAACAAGAATCGTGTGTGGCCCGATTTACATACCATTCATGCTCCACCGTTCCTTTCTTTCCTTTCGCCCCTTTCCTTCCTTTCCTTTCTCTTCCTACATCAGAATCAACATGTCTGACTACAAACAATCCGTAATTAGTGCCCTTGATACGATGCGTCTCGGTGAACTCGCGGCCGGAGAGCGTTTCAAAGCTGCTGCCTACAAGAAGGCAATCGATGGCATTAAGCGTATGGATAAGCCCCTTACTACGATTGAAGACGTGAAGGACGTCGATGGAATCGGTAAGAAGATCCACGACAAGATCGTTGAAATCCTCGCAACCGGTGGTCTCCAAGCTGCTGAGCGTATGAAGGAGCGTTCCGATGTCGATGCCATGGATACGCTTCTCGCTGTACATGGCATTGGCCCCGTAAAAGCCCGCGCGCTGATTGCCGATGGAATTACCAGTATCGAGTTGCTTCGTAAGGCTGCTTCCGAAAAGCCAGATATGCTCACGGATGCGCAGACTCTTGGTCTCAAATACTACGAAGCCGGTATTCAGCGTATTCCTCGCGCGGAAATGGTTGCGCACGAAGCCGGTCTTCTTTCCCTACTTCCTGATGGACTCACTGGTACGATTGTTGGTTCGTACCGTCGGGGTGCCGCAAACAGTGGCGATATCGACATGCTCGTGACCTATGACAAAGCAATGTCAGATAAGGATGCGCAGAAGCTGTTCAAGGAACTCGTAAGTGGTCTCGATCGTGCCTATACGACCGATAAACTCGCCGGTGGTCCTAAAAAGTGGATGGGATACGTCCGTGTCGGTGAAAGTACGCCTCGTCGCCTCGATCTGCTTCTTACACCTCCTGATGAGTACGCCTACGCGATCCTGTACTTTACCGGTTCCGATAAGTTCAATGTCGCGTTCCGTCGCCATTGCTTAGACAAGGGATATTCGCTCAACGAACATACGCTCAGCATAAAGCGCGAAGGTGTTCCTGTTCCGCCTCCTATGGCTACGGAAGCAGATATCTTTGCTTTCGTAGGCCTCAAATACATCCAACCGACCGAACGTGTCGACGGTAAGCAAATTATTCCTGTATAAATTTCTGTGTGTCTTACATTCTCATCAAATACCAATATAAAAACGAAAAACCCTTCGCGGTTTTTTACTAGCTGTTCGCCTGTTTACGGGTCTTTTTAGCATGTTTCTTCTTGTGTACTTTTCTCGTACGTTTCCCACCTTTCATGAATGCGGCAGCGCGACGTAATCCTTCTTCACGAACTCGACTCGCCATATTCTTATTTGTCGAATCGAATTCTTGTGCCTCGCTTTCATACAAATTATACATTTCAGAACCCGACTCCAACATTGTCGTAAAGTTAGACATTCCTTCCTTACTTAGGAATCATATTTGAGCACAACCTTCAGAATGCGGCTGAGTACACTGAGCTGGTGGGACGTAGGTTGGATCTTTCCAGCCTCAATATCACGAATGACATTGGCCGGAAATGCGCACTGCGTATTGAGTTGCTGCTGGTTCCATTTGTTTTCCACGCGCTTCATAATAATGAGTTGTTTCGTCTCATTGCTAATTGTCTTGATCTTGATAGGCTCATCATTCTCAATACGACGCGCCATCGCGACTTCGTGACTCACAGGTTTATGCTTTGCCGCACGTTCCTTTGAAGTCTCGTTGCGCTTGACAGTAACAGGTTCCCAATCTTGACAGTCCATGATTATTCGGTATGCGCATGGTATACATGCTGCGACCGCCTTCAAATTTTTACCGTGAATCGATGCGCCCCAATAATTCCGTTGTTGAGATGCCTTCTGTGCGATCGATATGGACAAATTTCCCAATCGATTTCACATAACTATAGACATCATCTATATCGGGGGCAGGATATGGCGATCCATCGCGACATACATAATCGATTTGATACGCTGTAAGAAATTCAGGGCCAATAACCCACGGAGCATCCTTCGCAACTTCATCCACATATCGACACGCCTGTATAGCCCGTATGCGCTCTTCCTGCGTCATAATTGGTTTGCGTTTGTACTGTATACAATCTGCATCATTACAGACGCCGACAATCAAATAACAATCCTTACCGAAGCGTGCTTTGATACGCCCCAATGTTTCCGCATGACCATAATGAAATAAGTCGTAGACTCCGTCGGTATACACACGTATAACCATATTTACTCCTATTATACCCACACAATATCATCATCGTCTTCTGGTTGCTTGCCTGGGCTTTTTGCGCGATTGGCTGTTTGGATTTGTGGAGATTTGATGCCAAAAGCAGAAGCAGCAAGTTCAGGTTCCATACCACCGTCCTCCTTATGTTGTCGTTGATATTCAAATGTGCGCATAGTATCAAATCCTGGAATCGATTCACGGGGATATCCGCGTGAATTACAGGCGACAAAGGTATTTCCAAACATACCTGAACAGGCATTATGTGTGTGTCCATAAATCCAGGCTTTTACATGCGGCATCATAAGCTTCTCACAATTACTCGCAAAACAGATATTGATCGGATTGTCGGCATATCGCGGGCTGATCAAGGAGAAACTTGGCATATGATGCGTTATAACCGTCACATCCACGTTCTGCGTAAACCAATAGCCAATCTGTGCTTCCAACATATGTTTCTCCTTCTCATGTATTTGGCTTATGATGGCTGGACTGATCGGCAAAATAGCATCATCGTCGTATTTGTGCGCAATAAAATTATAATCATTCATACCATGAAACGCTTGTGCGCGCATATCTTCTGGAATGTGTGTCCATAACGTCGATCCCACAATCGCCATATTTTCCTGAGGCAAAAAGACGGACGGATTATCATGATCCAAGAAATGGACATTGTCATAGTTTGCGATAAAATCCTGGATTTCCTTGTGACGTTCTTGGAATGTGGTCGGTGTCTTATGTTTCCATTTTGCTCGATTTGTATCATAGTATTCATGATTTCCTGCGACATAGAAAATCTGTTTCCACAGGGGCGAAATATGATCGAAGAATCGCTTGTATTCTGGATGCCCTGGTTTTCCAATATCGCCCGCTAAGGCCAAATACGGCGCAGCAGGTCTCACGAAATTCGAGAATTGCACTGCTTTATCATAGAATTCAAGATGTAAGTCACTTACATATTGAATACGAAACACGCGCTTCAAAAGATTAGGTACAGCCATCTATCCTCTTGCTATAAGATATGTACGGAATGCTTAAGCCCTAAGGTTCCCTTAGTGCGCCCATAAGCCCTACCTTAGATCAAACTATATTTTATACTTGATGCTCCTCCTTGTCCAACGGCAACCCATCTGTCACCGCCAAAATAAATATCGTATCCGCCGCTTGTGAACCGGTTCGATCCCGCCGGAATCCAAGTTACCCCGTTATCCGTAGAATACAGAATCGTTTGCGAATTACCGGTTCCTGTCGCAACCCATACACCAGTAGTTCCTTCTCTTGGCATATAGGCAACAGAAGTGCCCATGGAAAACAAGTTTGTCATATCCGTAGCACAATCTGTCCATGTTACACCGTTATCACTGGAATATTTGATAGTTTTCGCGTCTACGTATCCGCCACCAGAATAACGACGATTTCCAACCGCAACCCAATTACCACTTCCATCCGTGGCAATAGAATAACATGTTCCTTTGAAGCTATTGGTTGCTTTTGTCCAACTTGTACAATTATCTGTCGAATAAAAGATAGATCCTTTTGCCACCATGTTCTCATCTTGCCCGCAAACTAACCAAACGCCATTCCCGTATGCGGCACCTAATGCTGGATTCGAGGATCCAAAGACAGGGCTGTTTCCGTATCCTGGTGGCGAAGAGGACCAATTGGGGCCCGTCACAGGATCAAATGTGTTTGCGATTTTGATAGTTCGTTCCCATTGAATAGGTGACTGCGCATAATGTCCTACAGCAACCCACAAACCATTCGCATACGTAACATTGTATCCTCGATCTGTAGTTCCGTTTGGTGAATTGAATCCAGCATCATAGGCAGAATTAGAATTCCATGTCAGCCCATTGTCCGACGAGAATAAAATCGTTTTCGCGCCTGCCTCTGTATTTTTATTTCCTACAGCGACCCAATTTCCTTGTCCGTCCGTCGCAACACCATACGCACCGGACCATCCTGATCCCGCAGGCATTTGGTTATCGACATCCGACCATGTTAGCGCGCCATCTGTAGACATTTTGATCGTATTTGTAGCATCAATGCCACAAGCAATCCATTTACCATTTCCGTACGCAACAGAACGACCCATAGAGTCAAAATCAACGCCGCCGGCATCGATCCATGTTGTAGGCACGAAGCCGTACACTGGGTCTGATGGAGGTGGAGGAGGTGGAGGTGATCCACCACCACTCGTACAGCATTCGCTAGCGAGCGCCCCTATATCAATCGAATGTGTCAATGACGCGTCGAGGTTTGTAGCCGCAGCACGCTTATTGCTCGCTATCGCATCGGCGTTATTAGCTGCGATAGCACGTGCTCGGAGTCGAGCCGTATACGAGGATGAACTGCGATCCGTGGAAGACATTTCTACTTGATCTAAATATTAAATGTCTGCCTTGGATTGTAAATATCCACTGTGCGTGTCATTTCTTTCTCGCGATTGTATCCACGTGCATTCATAAGCAACAGTGGGCCGCCTGGTACTTGTAATTGTGTGGCACGATGTCCATGTCCACAAATCCAGACCTTAATGTTGGAGACAAAGAGATCATCGTCATCCGAAGCATAGCAGGAATTCCATTTTTCATTCCTGTATTCCTCTTCCAATAACCGTTTTGTGGGTAGGTGATGGGTAACAACAATCAGTTGCTCATTTTTCTGTGGTGCGATAGCACTTGCGAGTTGCGACTTGTGGAGCGCGTGTAGAGCGCACATATCGGCCGGGACAGCTTTACGCACAAAAAGCCCTGTCGAATTGTAAATTACCTTATAATCTCCTTTGTTTCCAACAATCTCATCCCATATTGCTGGACTAATCGCCGTCCATAGAGACGCGCCTACGCAACGTATACGAGTTCCAGGAAGCTGAAAGCTCGCAC
>JACCDP011557871.1_pt1 | contig 13544 bp, 13 predicted proteins | sample 7445841 | NCBI WGS metagenome assembly JACCDP01 (sample SAMN15323441, study PRJNA562643) | freshwater metagenome | isolation source: river surface water | place: USA:Blue River Watershed | collected 2017-08-17
CGCACGGCTTGATATCGAACGCATCACGCTGCTGAAACCCGATCTGATCGTTGCCTGGACCAGCGGAAACAACCCCAGACAAATCGCACAACTCCGGCAACAAGGCTATACAGTATTCGAGAGTGAACCACGGCGATTAGAAGACATTGCAACGACGCTTGAGCGGCTGGCCACGCTCACTGGCAGCACACAAGGTCGCGATGCTGCAGCAGATTTCAGACGTTCCCTGACCTTGCTCGGCGATCGATATCAGGGCCGCGCGCCCGTAACCGTCTTCTATCAAATCTGGCCATCACCCCTGATGACGCTCAATGGACAACATCTCGTGTCACAAGCCCTGAAACTTTGCGGTGCAAGGAATGTTTTCAGCGGTCTGCCTCAGCTAGCGCCTACGATCAGCAGAGAAGCCGTCGTTTCAGCCAATCCGGATGCGATTCTGGTCAGTGATGAATCAGGCGGATTCGAGCGCTGGACGAATTTCACCTCGCTCAAAGCGGTGCGTCAGCAACATATCTTCAAGGTCAATGGCAAACTGCTTAATCGCCCAACGCCACGAATGCTGACGGCCATATCTAATCTCTGCGAACAGATTGACACTGTACGCAAGCACAAACCAGCGACATCGCCATAAGCACTCATCCACAGTGCAGTCAGTAACTCATTTTAGGAGACAACAATGACACAAATATCAGTCGATCAGTTATACGAGCGCCAACGAGGCACGCTTTCAGACCTGCTGGGATTCGAGATAGTGTCTGCGAACACACAGGAAATCAAAACCCGATTCGAGATCAAGCCCCATCATCTTGCACCCAATGGCTTTCTGCACGCTGCCTCCATCATCATGCTAGCAGATACCTCATGTGGCTATGGATGCATGATGACTCTGCCGGAAGGTGCAAAAAGCTTCACCACGATCGAGCTCAAGAGTAATTTTTTAGGGACAGCGCGCGATGGCAAAGTGGACTGCACCGCCACGCCTGTTCATCTGGGTCGAACAACGCAGGTATGGGATGCGACCGTCAGCGCCGCTGGAAAAACGATCGCCCTGTTTCGGTGTACGCAGATGGTACTTTGGCCAAAAACCTGAGCCCAGATTCCAGTCGTCAGAGGTCCATACACATGATCATCGGTCGCTGGTGGAATCCGCTTGAAACGGCACTAACCAGTCTCCCTGCTGTGCGAACTCGCATCCGAACGCCAAACGTAATATCTCGGGTACGACGATGTCACCGACCGGTCCTGACCAATGCTGCTCCTCACCCAACACCAGCGCGTGCGTCGCGAAGCGTTTTGCCAGATTGATGTCGTGGCAGCTGGCGATCACGGCGTGATTGGCCGAGAGTTCTCGCAATAACTGCATCACCTGCAATTGCTGCGCCACATCCTGATGCGATACAGGCTCGTCAAGCAGCATGAGTTCAGGCGCCTGTACCAACAGCGCAGCCAGTGCAACGCGCTGGCGTTCGCCACCGGACAAGGTCAATACACTGCGTGTCTCGCTTCCTGACATGCCCACTCGTTCCAGCGCGGCATTCACCGAAACCATATATAACGCAGAATCATCATTTTTCTGTATACAGCCTGCCATCTGGCTAATGGAAACCGTATCAAACACGGTGTGAGGAAAGACATCTACCTGTTGCTGCATCATCAGGCCACGACGCTGTGCCAGCAATGGCAATGACGTGCTTTGCAGCAGATCGCCGCGCAACTGAATCTGACCGTTCAGGGGTGATCCAAGACCTGCGATGACTTGCAGCAGCGTCGTTTTACCTGCACCATTTTTTCCAATGACACACCAGAATTCACCACGGTTGATTTTTAGCTCGAGATTTTTGATTAACAGCCGATCACCCGCGGCAATGTCGAGATGACTCAACTGGAGTAATGTCATGATCGACTCCGTGCAAGCAGCACCAGGAATACCGGCACACCAATAAGTGCTGTAATCACGCCAACCGGCAGTTGTGTGGGAGCGGCAATACTGCGCGCAAGAAGATCAGCCAATGTCAACGCAATACCACCGCTCAGGACTGAAGCAGGCAGCAATAGGCGCTGATCGTTGCCAATGACAAGCCGCAATGCATGGGGTACGACCAAACCGACGAAGCCTATGGTGCCGGCCACTGCTACTGCAGCCGCAGTGGATACCGAAGCGACAATAAGCAGGCTGACCTGAAGTCGCCGCACGTTCAAGCCCAGCAAGTGGGCCGTGACCTCTCCGTGCGAAAGCACATTAAGCTCTCTGGCTTTGGTGAAGGACCACGCACACGCCACCAACAAGACCAGCCATGCCGAGATAACAAAATCGGGGGAATCCAACTCGCCCATGAGCCAGAACAATGTGCCACGCAACTGCGCATCCGGCGAAAGTACCAACAGCACGGTAATCAAGGCACCAAAGCCAGCAGAGATCATCACACCGGTCAGAATCAAGCGAATGTCGCTGGATATCGACTCCATTGCTATCTCGTTGTAGAAACTGCGTCGCGCCAGAATCAGGAGCAGTGTTGTGGCCAACAGTGCACCGAGCAAGGCGCCGGACTGAAGGCTGTAGACCGCAGCCGAGGCTGGCAACAACAAACTGAAACTCAAAGCCCCCGCAGCAGCGCCGCCGGATACCCCCAGTACATAGGGGTCGGCCAGCGGATTTCGCAACAGTAGCTGCATCAATGCACCGGCCAGTGATAACAAAGCACCGACAGAAAATGCCGCTAGTACACGCGGCATACGCAATTGCAAAATGAGCAGATTGTCATCGGAGGGGAGGTAGCACCCTGCTCCACCGCAGAAAGAACCAATCACTAGCACAAGCAAAGATACTGCCAGCAGTACTGGCAGGTAAATATGATTTAACCGATCACTACGCACAGTCATGTAAATCTCTGTCATTTTTGCCAGCTGACGCCAACAAAAAAGCTGCGCGGCAATTGGTTATAGCCGTAGGCGGTCTGGTAACTCTCATTGAGAAGATTGATTAAACGTGCATGAAAAGACCACTGCCGATTAAGCTCATAACGCGCATTCAAATTAACCAACCAATAGGGCGATAATTGCTGGGATGCTTCCTTATCCGTACGAATCCCGGTATAGCTGACATCGCCACCCACATTCCATAATCCATATTTTCTGTAAACAGAGAGAGAAGCCAGTGTCTTGGCGTTTCTGCTCAATGTCGCCCCGGTATCTAGATTGACCGGGTCTTGTAATGTAAGACTGAATCGAAAATTGGTATCCGCCCATTCACCATATCCACTCACTTCGAATCCCTCGTTTCTAGCTCGGTCTATATTCACTGTCATCCAATTTGAATCGTAGCTGAACTGATCCCGTGTCGTTGTTCGAAATGCTGTCACTCTGATTAAACCAGCGCCGATGTTTTGTTGCACCCCGAACTCCCTTGACCTGGCTCTTTCGGCCCGCAATGCCGTGTTACCGTAAGTAGGGTCGAATTGCTGAATCAGTGTAGGCGCATTAAATGCGCTGGAGGATGAGGCAATCAGCTTCAATCCACTCGTGAGTGCGTAAGCATATCCTGCATAGTCTGTCGTCTCATTGCCGGCCAGGCCAATGACATCTCGACGAAGATTGAATTGGAATTGATGTCTTCCCAGACTTGAATTGATACCAGAATACACGCTGGAACGATTTCGATTGTAGGCGGCGGTAGAGCTGGCAAGAAAATCGGTCGAGTTGAGACTGTCTCGGCCCGATTCGGCACCGATATTCAGGGTTGTCGTTTCCGACACTCTGATCTGATTTAACCACTGCATTAATTCATTTTTCCCGGTATCGCGAACGTAATAGACGTTAAGCGGATCACTACTGTCGTACTTGTTATCATTTCGCGTTTGATTTTGGGATAAAGTCAGCGTGGATTCCCAGTCAGAGGAAATTTTGTTTTTGGAGAATAGCGCAATCGTTTGTTGTGATGATTTTCCGCGACCTATATCAGTGGCTATCCCACTGCCAAGCCCATCAAAATCGTATTTCGATGAATTAGCCATTAAGCGCAGACCAAATTCCTGTCCAGTCTTCCACTCCTGTGCAATCAGACCACTCACGCTGTTGTTGCGGTAACCATCACGATCCGGATTCTCTGTGGGATATTGCGAGGAATTTCTGGCAGAGATTCCATCTGAGCTCATGCCAGTTACAGACAATGAGTAACGCGTGGTATTAAACAGACCTGAAACACTGCCCGTGACCGTCCTTGTGCCCTGCGACCCTGTCTCGGCAAAAAAAGATTGCTTTGCTCCGGCATCGGGCTTGTTCGTGAAAATCTGGATAACCCCACCCACAGCACCAGAACCATAGATAGCCGATACATTGCCACGGACAATCTCAATGCGCTCGATTTGGGCAGGCAATATGTGCTCAAGTGCTGGCGCTGCAGACCACGCCTCCCGTCTCAAGGGCACACCATCCAGCAATATGAGCACTTGGGCAGCCGTTGATCCTCGCATGAACAATGAAGTGGCCTGCCCGAGCCCACCAGACTGAACAAGCTGAATGCCGGCTTCGCGTTGAAGCAATGAGGGAAGGTCGATCGCGGCAGAATTACGGATATCCTCGCGAGTGAGCACGCTGGTATGCGGCAAGGCATCCTGGTGCGCTTGCTCATTGCGTGAGGCGGTGACTACGACCTGAGGCAAAGTCGGATTGACTTCCGAGAGTGCATTAATGGATGTGACAAAGAAAAGTGCAACAAGCAGGGCGCGAAACTTGGCGCCATTGCGTTGGATAACAGCGAAACACATAGAGATTTTCCAGAAACGAGAATGCCTCGCCAGCTTCCCCGCAGGCGAGACTCAACCAGAGTGCGAATAAGGTAATCCAAGAGGAGCATGATCTAGCAAAGGTCGCCCGCGTCGCCACTCCCACCTGTTCTGGCCGGTATCCGGGCTAGCAAGTGATTCCGGGTAGCCTTCCCATGCATAGCGCACAGTGGCGTGAAACGCGGATCGCATGGTGAACCATGCACTTGCTTACCGTTGCGGGGGCAGCACACGTTGGCAGCGGCTTGCAGCGTTGGCAAGCTTTTGCGCCGTGTTTCCCGTTTAACTGCGAGTCGAGAACGACCCGCGAGCACCAAAACGAGCGCAGTGTAGAAGATGATTTACCTTTACGTCAACGTAAATCAGCAGTCACATCAGTCGCTTTTGGACCGTCGGGTGTTATGAACTACACTGCACGCCCACACAGCTTAAAACGATTCCAAACTGGCAGGAGAGCACATGCGTGACCACACCCCCACCGCAACCGATACCCTGGCGTCCAAAGTTGACTATTACACCCGGCAATACAATGCCCGAGCGGAGATTCCGGATCATCCTCAGCTGTTTACGCGCTGGCAAAATGAATCGGCTCTGATCAGGCGCACCCATGCCGGTTTGCTTGATATCCCTTTTGGCAGTGCGACCGGCGAGCGACTTGATTTCTATCCCGCCCCGCGTCCCGGAGCACCATTACTGGTGTTCATTCATGGCGGTTGGTGGCGTTCACTCGACAAATCCGACTTCACTTTTATCGTGCCGGGCTATCACGAAGCAGGATTCAATGTCGCGTTGACGAATTACACCCTCGCACCTGAAGCTTCTATCGAAGAAATCACGCGTCAGCAACTGCGTGCTCTGGCCTGGCTGTATCACAATGCGGCACGCTATGAATATGACCGGGATCGTATTGTCGTGGCTGGTCATTCTGCAGGCGCTCATTTGGCGGCAATGATGATGGCAGCCCGCTGGAACGACTATGATTCTGCTCTGCCGGCCGATCTGGTCAAAGCGGGCATATTGATGTCAGGTCTGTATGACCTCGATCCGGTTCGTTATGCAGAGTTTGTGAATGTGGATCTGAAAATCACGGAAGCGACTGCGCTACGGATCTCGCCGGGCTACATGCCGCAGCCGCATCCCATTCCTTTTATCACCTCAGTGGGCGATCTGGAGTCATCCGAATTCAAACGCCAGACCACTTTGATCGCCAGCCAGTGGCAGTCCGCCCACCAAGGCGATATCGCGCTGCAAGGCATCAATCATCTGACCATTTGCGATATGTTTGCGCTTCGCGGACATCCACTCTTCGAGCAGTCCTGCAAGCTCATTGAAAATAGTTGAGGCAAACGGATGCCAGTCAGTCCTTCCTCGACTGATTGGCAGCTTGCCTGTGCTGTTCATCCAGAAACCCTGTGGCCAGGAATACCTCACGCAGCAAGTAAATAAAGCTTGCTGTCAGTGACATCATCGCGAATACGAACAGACTTGCAATGAACAGACTCAGCCTCAAATTCAGCGCGTCTGCAATGAAGAGCGTGGCCACCACCATGCAAATAAGCAGTGCGCAGGTTGTCGATAGAAAAATTGCTCGATTGATTTTTTGTGCTCGCTTGAACAGCATGTCGAGTTCTGCCCGTTCGGTTGCGCTAGCCAGCTTGGCAGGCAGACCATCCCGCCCAGTCATACGCTCTTCCAACGCGCGATAGCGATCTATGATCCGCGCGAGTCGGTTGGTGAGTACCAGCATATTGGTACCCACCCCCGTCAGCAAAAACACAGGCGCAATCGCGAGCTGAATGATGTGTCCAATCTCATCTGGTCCGATTTTCATGGGTCAGTATCCGTCCTCTCGATAGTCTGAAATTTCAAATGAGATAAATAGTGTGCGCAGTGTAGCAGTGGCGCAATGTTCACGCGCGCCTCGAGCTTCCTGCACACACTCATGATCGTAGCAAGCAAATATTTCCGCATAAAAACACTTCCAATTCTTGGCGGGAACAAACCGGAAGAAACAAGCACAAAATTCCTGGCAAGCACAGATTTTGATCCAAATCATATGCGTAGTTTTGTCAAAAGCTGATACATTTACCCCATGTGTTGTCATTTTGTTACTAAAGGGAAACCGTGATGAAAATAAATACCGAGTCACATTGCAAATTGCGCTGGAGTATCTGAGATGCAAAACCTATCTAATACCTTGGCACCACGTAAGACAGACGGGATGAGCAGGAAATGATTCGCGCAGTCATTGCAGATGATCACGCACTCATGCGTGAAGGCCTCAAGCACATATTGAACAAGGCAGACGATATTGAGGTGATGGCCGAAGCCAGTGACGGATTTGAAGTCCTTGCACTGGTTCGCAAAGGAGATTTCGATGTGTTGGTGATGGACTTATCCATGCCGGGTCGCAGCGGTATGGATCTCATTCGTCAAATCAAGGATGAGTTCCCGCAAGTCGCCATTCTGGTACTGACTATGCATGACGAAAACCAATACGCGGCGCGAGCCATTCGAGCAGGCGCACTCGGCTACATGACCAAAGAGAGTGCAGGCACGGAACTCGTGAAAGCCATCCGCAAAGTACACAACGGCCGACCCTATATCAGCATGGATGTGGCCGAGCAGCTGGCAATGGATGCGATGCCAACGCGAACCGACATGCCTCACAAATCACTGTCTGACAGAGAGTTTGAAGTTTTCAATTTTCTTGTGTCAGGAAAATCGGTGACCGAGATTGCAGAGATTCTCCATTTATCAGTCAAGACAGTCAGCACGCACAAGACGCGCATCTTGCAAAAAATGGGGAGTAGTTCGCTCGCAGAGTTGGTCCAATACGCTGTCGTTCACGGTTTGCTCGAAAAATTCAAGCCCTGAACTTCATGTACATCAAAGATAAATCGAACAAAGTTGCGACGATAGGAATAGCCCTAAGAAAGCTCAGTAGTGACTTGAGTGGTATTCAGAGCAGCCCGATAGCAATGGCAATACGCTGTGGCGATACTACCCACTCGCAAAGCGAATGATGTGCAGAAATCGAAAATCTTGTGCGTAACTGAATTGATGACAGCGAACATTTCAAGGATTACTCACCGTGACTCGACCCGATTTTTATCTCAAACAAATCATGACAGCCAACGACGCCCTCCGGGGCGAGACGACAGCACATGAGATGAAGCGAACCACCGTTAACTTACACAGCCCTCAACACCAGGAGATGACCATGACATCAATACAGATTTCCGAGCCACGCCCCGGCAACACGAATGCCATTCAGCATGCGTCATCCAGCGAAGCCGGCTGGCAGCGGCAAGGAAAATTATGGTCAAACCTGAAGGAGCTCTGCGATCTGCTTCGCATACCTGCAGCGCCTTCCGTGAACGATGAAGAATTTCTTTTTCAGCATGTTCAATTCAAAACCGGACAACGCATACACACCATAGGCCAGCCTTTTGATACCTTGTTCATTGTGCATTCTGGCTTCCTCAAGACCGTGTTGATTGATGAATACGGCAATGAACAAGTATTAAGCTTCCCGATGAAAGGCGATCTTTTCGGTGTTGATGGCATCCACACCAAGCGTTACTCATCCGAGGCGATCGCCCTATCGAACTGCGATCTCATTCTCCTACCCTTCAAGAAATTCACTGCACTGGGAAGGTCTTATATCGAACTTGAGCATGCGATGTACAGCGTCATGAGTCGCGAATTGGTACGCGAACAAGCAATGGTGAGCATGCTCGGCGCACTCTCTGCGGAAGCGAGAGTGGCGCGTTTTCTGGTCTCGCTGTCAGAGCGCTTCGCTGAAATGGGCTATTCCAGCAAGTTGTTCAACCTGCGCATGACACGGCATGAAATCGGCAGTTATCTCGGCCTCACGCTGGAGACAGTGAGTCGCACGCTGTCAGCATTCAATGAAATCGGCTTGATCAGCGTGGATCAGCGCTCAATAGGAATCAAAGATATTGACTCCTTGCGCACACTGCGCCGTCTGCCCCCCTCAAGCTCGCGCTCCAAAGCCGCTGGAAAGCGAGCGCGTGAGGCAGCAGCAAGAGCCACATCCGCGGAAGTCAGCAAAGACTGGAATCCAGTCGCCGCAGTATAGTTCTTGGAAAATCCACACAGCGGCCACCCGAATCGGGTAACGATTATCCGGCCCTACTACAGCGGGTCCGCTGCGTAATCTGCGCTCAAATCATTTCGGATGGGTTCAGTGACAGAACCCATCCGAGTCACCCGCTAGCGGTTTATTTTTTCTTGTTGGCAGTCGTCCTTTTATGACCGTGAGGATGTTCCACCTCCTCGACAACATGCTCGACAGTTCTTGAGACAGCATCGCGCGCAAAATTTGCTGCCGTTTCTACATTACTCCGTGCCACCGTCATATTTTGGGTTGCAAAGCGGCTCGCTTCACGGAATGCCTGCTCCCAGACCCCCATCATGCCGGTAAAGGGATTAGCCATTGTCTCGCCCGGCTGACTCAGCCCGGCAGTTGCCTGGTGTTGAGCGGACTCGACCTGTTCAGCAGCACTGTGACTGACGCGGTCGATGTATTCACGAACGGATCGACCGAATTCCGTTTGCATTTCGACGAGCGCCGACATGATTTGCTGCTGGCAGTGCATGGCTTTTTCCGGCCGGTGAGCAATCGCCGACTGCAAGTCGGCCATTCTCGACGGATCGCGCATATTGGTCATGGCCCGTACGAGTTTGAGCTGACTGTCAACTGCCTGATGGGTAACATCCAGCACCGCCCGATCAATTTTTTCAGTTCCGGAAAATACGACATCAGCCATTTGTATGGACGCATCCAGCTGATACTGGACCATATCAACCACGGGATTGTGCTGCTGTGCTTTAGGCATTATGGCTCCTTGGGATCGATGGAGAATCAGGAAAGCAGGGGACTCAAGATCTTGCCAGCGAGCACCGGACGCGCGCCGTAGAGACGCAAAAACGCCAACGCGAAAACACCGAGGCAATGCCGAACGCTGCCGAGACCTGCTCAGTCGAGTTTGTCATTCGACGATGACATGGCTTTGAGAATTCACAAACACGCGTCACCAAAACCCTGAGCGTAGCGGTACTCCTGCAGAGGCCTGGATTTCCCTGTGCAATGCGGAAGTTCTCCGGCCAAGAGGGCAATTTTTCGCACACGCAAACAAGACTCAGCGCGCAGGTATAATAACGGCCGGCAAGCACGGTCTTGCCCCGACTCATCCGGCACCGGGCGAGCGGCCGTTACAAGTCCGGGACTGTATGTCAAAGAACCAAGCCAGGAAGCCGCTGGAAATCAAGATATCCACGGTGGTCGCTGTTGCTGCCCTCATCGGCGACACCGACTACGACAAACTGTCTTCAGCGTTGGCCCACATCACTGCCGGTACGCCTGACTACTTCGAAGACGAATTCACCCTGCTCGACTTTGCGCACGCCTCACCGATGCCCGGCCCGGGGCAGATCGATTGGCTGCGCTTGATCGCACTGTTCAAATCCCATAGGCTGAACCCGGTCGCTGTTCGCAATATTCCTGCCAGTCTTGAAGATGAGATCCGCGCGCATGGCCTGAGCATCGACCACGTGGATGCATCGCGGCAGTTTGAACTGACGCCACCGCCATCGCCACCGAAATCCGAACCCGCAGAAGAAGAAAAAACCAAGTCAGCGCCTGCACCGGTAGCGGTAGCGCTCGCCGAGCCTCTAAGCACCATGGTGGTGGACACACCGGTGCGTGGCGGACAGCGCATTTACGCGCGTGGCTGCGATCTGGTTCTGACGGCGGCCGTGAATGCCGGTGCAGAAGTCATCGCCGACGGCAGTATTCATGTGTATGCACCGCTTCGCGGTCGCGCACTGGCGGGCGCTGCCGGCAACGCACAAGCCCGTATTTTCACGATGTCCATGGAGGCCGAGCTGGTCTCCATCGCTGGTGTATACCGCACGTTTGATGAGGGTTGGCCCAAGGATCTTTCCGGCAAGGCCGTGCAGATTCGCCTGCGAGATGAGCGTCTCGACATGGCACCTATTCAACTGAAATGATTTTTTATCTGATGGTGCTTCTTCAGCAAAGGAGTTTTTTGTGACAAAGATAATCGTTGTGACCTCCGGTAAGGGAGGCGTCGGCAAAACCACCTCCAGCGCCAGTTTCGCATCCGGCCTCGCATTACGCGGACATAAAACCGCCGTCATCGACTTTGATGTCGGCTTGCGTAATCTGGACCTGATCATGGGCTGCGAACGCCGCGTGGTCTACGACATGATTAACGTCATCAACCGCGAAGCAACGCTGACACAGGCGCTGATCAAGGACAAGCACTGCGACAATCTCTTCGTTCTGCCCGCTTCCCAGACGCGCGACAAAGATGCGCTGACTGAAGAAGGTGTCGAGCGCATTCTCGATGAACTGCGCAACTCCGGTTTTGAGTACATCGTCTGTGATTCGCCCGCCGGCATCGAACGCGGCGCAGTCATGGCGCTGACTTTTGCCGACGAAGCCATCATCGTCACCAACCCTGAAGTCTCTTCGGTACGAGATTCGGATCGTATACTGGGCATCATCCAGGCGAAGTCACGGCGCGCACAAACCGGCGATGAACCAGTGAAGGAACATTTGCTGATCACGCGCTACGTACCCAAACGCGTCGAGGCCGGCGAAATGCTGTCTTACGAAGATGTTCAGGAAATTCTGCGCATACCGCTGCTGGGCATCATCCCTGAATCCGAGTCCGTGCTTCACGCCTCCAATCAGGGCAATCCTGCGATACACATTGCCGGCAGCGAAGTCTCCGAGGCTTACAAGGATGTCGTTGCACGCTTCCTCGGAGAAGAACGCTCGCTGCGCTTCGCAGATTATGAAAAACCGGGTATTTTGTCTCGAATTTTTGGAGGCAAGTGATCATGTCACTACTCTCCTTCTTTTTCAAAAACGATCAAAAAACCTCGGCAACCTCTGCCAAGGAGCGGCTGCAGATCATCATCGCGCATGAACACAACCTCAACAGTGGCCCTGAGTTTTTACCGGCACTGCACCGGGAACTGATCGGCGTCATTTCAAAATACGTCAACATCAATCCGGAAGACGTGAAAATTTCACTGGACCGTCAAGGTAACCTTGAGGTGCTGGATGTGAACGTCGTTTTACCGGATGCCCGCCCCACCCGCTAAATACCGCACTTCTCCACTGCTGCACGGCGTCGATTTCACATCGGCGCCACGCCGCAGCAAAGGCATCACGATTGCGTCAGGTCATCTCGTCGGGCACAGTTTTACGCTGAGCACCCTGACGACGCTACATGACTTCGACAGCTTTTCAGATTGGCTAAAGCAACCCGGTACCTGGGTTGCGGGCTTTGATTTTCCATTTTCTTTTCCGCGCGAGCTGATCGTGCAACTCGGCTGGCCCACTGATTGGGCAAAGCTGATTCGGCACATCGCGACCTGTACCCGAAGTGAATTGCGCGAGACCTTCAAGGCGGTATGCGATGCGCGGCCCGTCGGCAGCAAGTTCATTCATCGCGCCACTGATCTACTCTCGGGCTCTTCGTCGTCGATGAAATGGGTCAATCCGCCCGTCGCTTACATGCTGCACGCGGGTGCGCCCATGCTGCTCGAGGCGGGCGTGTCCATACCCTTCATGCACGACGGAGATCCGGATCGTATTGCGCTCGAAGCCTACCCCGGTATGGTGGCACGGTCGATCACACGTGCGTCATATAAAAACGATGCGCGTGCGATGCAAACACCTGAGCGCCGCGCCGCAAGGCTCGAGATCATCAAAGCGCTTGAGCGAGGGGATTATCCGCAAGGTATAGCGCTGGATGCAGGAAAACATCGCCGCGCTCTGCTCGATGATGGCAGTGGTGATTTACTGGATGCCGTGTTGTGCGCCCTGCTCGCTGCATGGGGTTGGCAGCGCCGAGATACCGGCTACGGCCTGCCTCCCCATGATGCACTGGAAGGATGGATTGTCGGCGCCTGAGCCTGTTTCGGATGATCTCGTGATCAAGCCGTCTTGCGCTGCGCTGCAAATTCGGAGTACCACTTAAGGCATCCGGGATTGCTCATCGCGTCCGGATTCGCCACTTTCTCAAGGGGCATACCCAATAGCAGTTTCTTGATCGGCAGCTCCATCTTTTTGCCTGTCAGTGTGCGCGGAATTTCGGCAACGGCATAGATATCGTTAGGCACGTGCCGGCCCGAGAGTTGGACGCGAATTTTTTCGCGTATGCGCTGATCCAGCGCTTCATCCAGCACCAAACCTTCACGCAAGACCACAAACAGAGGCATCCAGGATTCCCGGCCAAGGTATTCCAGATCCACGACCATGCTGTCGAGCACCTCGGGAAGATCTTCCACTACCCGATAAATTTCCGCCGTCCCCATGCGAATACCATGACGATTGATGGTCGCATCAGAGCGGCCGTAGATCACCGCACCACCACGCGGCGTGATGCGTATCCAATCACCATGACGCCACAATCCGGGGTAATGTTCGAAGTAACTTTCGAGATAGCGCTTGTCACCCGCATCATTCCAGAAATACAGGGGCATTGATGGCATGGGCTCGGTCACCACCAACTCACCCACAGCATCGGTCATGGAATGTCCATGATCATCGAACGCATGCACGGCTACCCCCAGCGTGCGACATTGCATCTCGCCGGCGTACAGAGGCAAGATCGGACAAGAACCTACAAAAGCTGCAGCAATATCGGTGCCGCCACTGATGGATGCCAGCATGATGTCCTGCTTCACATGCTGATA
>JACCDP010963219.1_pt1 | contig 13542 bp, 12 predicted proteins | sample 7445841 | NCBI WGS metagenome assembly JACCDP01 (sample SAMN15323441, study PRJNA562643) | freshwater metagenome | isolation source: river surface water | place: USA:Blue River Watershed | collected 2017-08-17
ATGTCGAAGCTCTGAACCTTGTCTCCTTCGAAGGTAATCTCATAGGTGACCTGATCGTCGAGAGTCAGGCGAATGGCGTGAGAAATTTGTCCTTTGACGCGCGTGAGGGAGCCCTCTTGGGTGATGAGGGCGGGTTTGATGTTCCATTGATGCCCGTAGAGTTTGAGCCCTTTGGCCTCCTCGGAAGTGCCTTGAAATGCTGCCAGAGCTTTCTTAATCTCAGCATTGCGCACCTCAGCCTCTGTAGCGGCTGGGGTGGCAGCAGGGGGCTCTTTTGAGGCTTCAACCCCTAAAGGAGCAGGACTATTTTCTTTGGGGGCGGACTGCGGAATGTCGCTAGCTGTGGCAGTTGCGCTAGGAGTCGCTGTGGAGAATGTGGGAGGCTTGGGCCGTTTTGCCTCTGAGCCGCAGGCCGTAAGGATACTTAAAGAGCCAAGAAAGATAAGGGAAGTTCGCATGATATCGCTCCGGTCAGAAAGGGGGCAGTCAGGAGTGTAGAATTCCTAAACCTTATGTAGCCCAAGTCTTATAGGAGCGTTGAATCACTTTTTCGAGAGGTTTTTTAGAGAACGTCAGGACATGTAATCTCACCCAATCTTTGGACCTTGGCCCTAAAGGCGAGTTTCCAGGCATCGATGATGGCCTGCTCGCGCGATCCCCCTAAGAGTTCACGAGAATTAGTCGAGCTGAGCTCGGGGGCCTTCACTTTTTTGTAGTGCATCTCTAGCAAATGAAGACGAGCAGCACGAAAGAGATCCTCTAAGTCTTGTTCGTTGTCTGCAAGAAGCTTTAATTTTTTCCAGAGACTCAGACGTGCTTGTTCGCTGACTGCCATAGCTATGTCGACGCCTGTAGCCCAGCGATTGACTGTGGTCAGACAGCTTGCGGCATCCTTAAATAAGGGGGCATCCAAAAAACCTTGAGCATTGGCGGTGCCATAGATCCGAGCTTCTGGACTAGAGTCGAAGTCGATCACTCCGACTTTTGACGGAGGTAACATGCGGGCACCATAGCCCATGACAAAACCAAGGTCTTGAATCATCAGCATGGGTTTTTCACAGCTCGTGTAGCGAATGTCAGTGCCTTCTTTGCAGGACTCATCGCGAGGATCTAGGCCCTTGGCTTCGCAGTCGTTGTCTTCGGCCTCGATCTTCTCTGGATCGCGACAGATAAAACGCTGTTGTTCGGCCTTATTGTCGGCATGGGCGATAAAGGCAGAAAGCAGTGCGATTTCTTCGCGCTGAATCCTAAGCTCAGGTCTGTCTTTATCGAACTGAAAGAGATCTACAGTTCGGTTCGGCTTTTCGCGATCAGATGTGGCAAAGGACCAGCCTTCGCCTTTATAGGTTTCGATGGGAATGGAGTTGTGCTTCCACTCGACGATGGCACTAACAAAATCACGAGTTGTTTTAGGCTCAGATTTCAAAAGGTCTTGAATCAGATAGGGCGCAGCATAATCTATGTAGGATGTCTGCTCTGCCATGCGAAATGATTGTGTTTTAGGCTCATAGAGCTCGTAGGTTTTTTGGTCTAAAGTTAAGATGCCATCACGAGTCGAAAAGAGCACACGATTTTGCTCATCAAGCACAGTAGCTTCATCAGACCCTTCTTGCTTGCTTACAGTGACCTTGGCAAAGCGTTGATAGACGGAGAGGGTGTTGGCTATCAGTCTGGCCTTTGCTGAAGCGAGATTACTCTTGGTCTTTGCGTAACTTGGATCATTCGGGTCTGTTGATCGAAGGGTCTCTTCGCCATCTTTAATAGACCAATAAGCGCTGATGTGTCCCCATGGATCAGATGGACAGGACTTGCAGCGGACCTGTACAGGAATCACTGTGTCGGTAGGATAGCCAAGAGCCCAAAGCAGGCGAGTGCCAAGCACTTCTCCATAGACTCCCGTATTGATGTGGGGGAGTTCAAAGTTGTCATACTTGACTTTGAGCTTTTTACTCTTCTTTTTACCATCTTTTTCGTAGGTGTAAAGGCAGCTAAACTTGGCGCTTTTTCCGCCTGGTTTATCCGTCATCCAAGGCGAGATATAGTCACATTCAATAGCTTGATTGAAGGCAAATTCCTTATACTTAACACGGTCGAGGACTCCCTTCTTGTACTGATAGATAGGGGGACCATCCAACAAACTGCGCCCATTTCTGGCTTCTTCTGGCTCTTGACCATAGGTGGGAGCTGTCCGGAGCATCGCGAGGCGATCTTCTGTACTCTCTGGTCGAACAGCATCTTCATCCGCCGCGCTTTCCCAAAACGTACTCGCCCCATGCAGGACATTGTAGGTCGCTGATCCTGGGCGACAGGACCAAACGACACTTAAGCAGGTGAACCAGAGCAATCCAAAACACAAGTAAGACTTCGAAACTTTCATATATACCTCACTCGACTGATGATGCTTTGGCTTTAACAGACAAGGACAGGCGCATCTCAAGGGAGACTGTTCTACCTATTTGCTTCGTGAGACATCACGTTTGCACTAACGCATAAGCTCTTGGTAAAGCAGTTCATCCAGGGATTCACAGAGAACCCAACGAGTTCAAGTAGAAACTTCTCCTAGAAGATAGGTTTCTGTATCAGAATACGCTTAAGTGATATTACTTTTAAAAGATCCGCCACAGGCCACAGACAGAACGCAAAAGTCCATAGGCCCGCTCGGCAGGAAGCAAGGTCTGGACCAATCTGTTTACCAGGGGGAGCAGTCACAAAAATTGCGATCTTAGCGCTTCGAATGGGATGGAAGACCTGCTTACATCTGGGTAGCTGTCTGTTGAGTAGTCATAATGGATTATGTGTGCCTTACTGGCTATGGGTGATATTCTTTAAAAAAAGGCTAAAATTACTGAGTCTTAAGTCTGAGAAAGCACTGGTCTTGTCACGCGTCCTAACCTATTCTGGTGCGAGAAGATTGGGGAGTCCCGTATGAAGCTTCAGCATGTTCCCTTAGGTTTACAACACGTTCTCATCATGTATGCAGGTACAGTCGCAGTGCCTTTAGTGTTCGGGGCTGCTCTGCAATTGCCTAAAGACGATATAGCCTTTCTTGTCAGTGCCGACCTCATGATAGCGGGCCTGATCACTATCCTTCAATCCCTTGGCCTTGGGCCCTTTGGTATACGTAGGCCGGTGGTGATGGGAGTGAGCTTTGCTGCTCTGAACCCCATGCTTGCCATCGCTGGCCAAGCAGATCTTGGCCTTGCAGGCGTGTTTGGGGCTGTGATGGCAGCGGGGCTCATAACCGTGCTTTTAGCACCGATTTTGGGTAGGCTTTTGCCCCTGTTTCCACCCGTCGTCACTGGCTCTATCATACTTTTGGTCGGACTTAGCCTCTTGAAAATCGGAATCGAGTGGAGTGCAGGGGGCATGCCCGTGCTGACAGAAATGGTGGATGGTCAAAAGTTGAGTCGACCCAATCCAGACTTTGCCAATTCCTCTCAGCTGCTGGTGGCAGGTTTTGTCTTGGCTATCATTCTCATCTTGCAGAAAAGTCGTATCACACTTGTCCAGAATCTTTCGATACTGCTTGGCGTAGGAGCAGGATGCATTCTCTCAGCCTTTCAAGGTCACTTTGTGGTGAGTGGGCTCGAAGACAGCGCTTGGTTTGCTTTGAATCGTCCGCTGGCCTTTGGTATGCCGACATTTTCTTTTGGCGCGATTATGTCGATGAGTATCGTGATGTTCATTGTTGTCGCCGAATCGCTGGGTAAATTTATCGTCATTGGCGAAATTTGCGAAGAAACGATCTCCCGCCAAGACCTCGTGCGGGGACTTCGAGCTGGTGGCTTAGGAGCCGCTCTGGGAGGCTTCTTTAATACGTTTCCTCTCACAGTTTTTTCTCAGAATGTCGGCCTGCTCTCTTTGACGAAAGATAGGGATGCTCGTGTGACCGCTGTCGGAGGCGTGATCCTCCTTATCCTCAGCAGTTGCCCCAAGCTCTCGCTGCTGGTGGCTTCTATTCCCCCCAGTGTGTTAGGCGGAGCTGGGCTTGTGATGTTTGGGATGATCGCAGCAACAGGTATCCGAATACTGAGCAGTACCGGTGGGACAGGGCGTGAACAGGAGCTCGTCATCGTCGCCGTGTCTCTCAGTGTTGGTATGATTCCGATCCTGGTGCCTAACTTTTTTCAGTCGTTTCCGAGCTGGTCCAATGTGTTGACAGAGAGCAGTATTGTTCTCGGCGCACTGACGGCAGTGCTGCTCAATCTCTGGTTTAGGCAGAGAGAGGCTTAGCCACTTTTCCGCAGATCTTCACCTGTGCCGTACGAGTGAATACAGACTCGCCTTTGCTAATTCGAGATGCTACAAACATGGGTGTTCATACATGTGGAAGCTGAGGTTCGGGAGGCATATGACCAAGTTTTTTAAATTGAAGGAAAGGAAAACAGATGTCTCTACGGAGATCTTGGCAGGTACTACGACCTTTGTGGCTTTGGCCTATGTGATATCTCTGATTCCCAATGTGTTTTTGTCAGCTGTCGGTATCGATCCTCTCGCTGGCTTTTCTGCTTTCCTTGTGACCGCGATTCTGTCGACTTTGATCGGTGGTCTCTATGCAAATCTTCCCTTGGCTTTTGCTTCGGGAATAGGACTGTCGGCCTTTTTTGCTTTTACAGTGTGCGCGCCACTTGCCAAGGGCGGCATGGGTTATTCTGTGCAGACAGCAATGACGGCTCTTCTGCTCGAGGGTATCGTCTTTATCGTTCTCAGTGGTTTGAAGGTTCGAGAAAAGTTCATGGATGCCATCCCCAAAAACTTAAAGAAGGGAATCTCTGTCGGCATCGGTCTCTTTATCGCTGTGATCGGCTTTGTCGATGCCGGTATTACCAAAGCAAGTATGAAGATCCTTCCCGACGTGCACTTTTCTCTCTTGGCTCAGGATCCAGGCAGTGTGTTTGGCCTGAATGATGTGAATAATTTCTTTATGGCGAAGCTCTACGATAAGGGCCATATCACACCCGCTTTTTGGTCAATTGTCGGCTTAGTTTTGATCGCTGTGCTCCTGGCCCGCAAGGTGAAAGGAGCCATTCTGATCGGTATCGTGATTATTACTATCGCGGGTCTCTTGCCAGCCAGCATCGGGGGTGGTTTTACCAAGTTGCCGTCGGGATCTCTCTTTCAAATTCCCCAAATGCCAAAGCTCTTTCAATACGATTTCAGCTGGACAAACTCTTTTGATAATATTCTTAACATTCTGATTGTTCTCTTTACTCTCTTGTTTGTCGATATGTTTGACACGATTGGTACCTTGATGGGGATAGGGGCCCAAGGGAAAATGTTGACCAAAGATGGTAAGTTTCCCCAAGCTTCGCGAGCCTTCATGGCCGATGCGGTGGGAACCACAGTGGCCTCTGCTTTGGGCACAACGGCTGTAACAGCTTATATTGAGTCTGCATCGGGAGTTGCCGAAGGAGGGAAGACTGGCTTGACAGCAGTTACGGTCGCTGTTTGGATGCTGATAGCCCTATTTTTTGCGCCCTTGTTCTTGATGGTTCCCCTGCAGGCGACGGCCCCAGCTCTTATGGTGATCGGTTTTTATATGCTGGGGGAGATTGCTTCGATTCCGTTTGACGATATCACGGAAGCCGTTCCCGCTTATCTAGCGGTGATCGTCATGCCCTTTACGTTTTCGATTGTGAACGGAATTGCTCTCGGGATGATTTCTTATGTGGTCTTAAAGCTCGCAACGGGCAAAGCCAAGCAGTTAAATGGCTTTCTGGTTGGACTGTCACTCGTGTTCTTAGTCAAACTACTCTTTTTATCTGCCTAAGTGAGAACAAGGGGACTGCATGCAGTCCCCAGTGTCTAAGCAATGCGCTTATTTCCCGCGTGTTTTTTGATAAACCTTCTTGCCATCAACAAAAGTAGCGAGGATGTGACGGTCGTCGCCAAGCGTCTGCAAGACAAACAGTTGCTCAAGGATATCCTTGCTGTTGTTCATGCGCAGCTGTGTCAGAGGTGTTGCGCCAAGATCGATGACGCTGAAGTCAGCTTCTTTGCCTATTTGGAAGTTGCCGATCTTGTCGTCAAGACTGAGGGCTTTAGCACCACCAAGGGTAGCTGTGTAGAGACTCTGAAGGGCAGATAGCTTTTGCCCTTGGAGTTGAACAACCTTGTAGGCCTCGTTCATCGTCTGAAACATCGAGAAACTAGTGCCGGCTCCCACATCGGTTCCGTAACCAACGCGGACACCTTTTTCTTTAGCAGTGAAAAACTTAAAGAGACCACTGCCTAAGAAGAGGTTGGAGGTTGGACAAAAAGCGATGGAAGATTGAGTCGTGGCCATGCGGTCGAATTCTTCGTCGCTAAGATGAATACCGTGAGCAAATATAGAACGATCGCCTGTAAGGCCGTAGCTATCGTAGATATCTAGATAACCCTTGCTTTCGCGGAATAGAGAGTTTACCCAAGCGACTTCATTCTTGTTTTCAGAGAGATGCGTGTGCATGTAGACGCTAGGGAATTCTTTTTTGAGACGACCAGCGGCAGCGAGTTGCTCTGGGCTTGAGGTAGGCGCAAATCGAGGGGTGATGGCGTAGAGAAGGCGATTTTTGCCATGCCATTGCTCGATAAGATCCTTGCTCTCTTGATAAGATGTTTCGGGTGTGTCGAGCAAATAGTCGGGAGCATTGCGATCCATCATCACTTTGCCAGCGATGATGCGCATGTTGAGCTTTGAGGCTTCTTCGAAAAGAGCGTTTACTGACTCTGGGTGCACTGTACCAAAGATCAGGGCAGTAGTGGTGCCGTTACGTAAGAGTTCTCGCAAGAAAAACTTTGATCTTTCTCGTGCATAGTTGATGTCTTGATATTTTTTCTCGGTAGGGAAGGTGTAGGTATTCAGCCACTCGAGCAGTTGCTCGCCATAAGCTGCGATCATCTCTGTCTGAGGGTAGTGGATGTGGGTATCGACAAAGCCTGGAACAATGAGCTTACCCCGGTAGTCGATGATCCCGGACTTATCCACCCACTGATTGGCAAGATCGGAGTAACTGCCGACCTGAAGGATGTGTCCATTGTCGACCACAAGGAGTCCGTCTTGATAGTATTCGTAGGACTTGTCAGTTTTTAGAAAGGGATCGTCGAGAAAATGCAGGATCGAAGCACGATAGGCTTTGGGAGCCGCGAAACTAGCGCCTCCTAAGCCGAGACCCAAAGTTGCCAAAACCGCTTTCGCAAACATTCGCATAAGCACTCCAAAAGTGGATAGCTTTGCCCGTGTCCTCGCAGAGGTACCACGCCCTGAACGTTTCAAGGACTTGCCGAGCAATCATGTGGTTGTTACGAGGGTTTTTGATAGCAGGTAGGCCATCTTTGGATAGATTGTCCTGAGATTTCAGGAACTTGGCTGGTAGTTCTATCCAAGTAAAAACCAACAAAAGCAGGCGGAAATTATCAGGAGTCGGATGTGTTGACAAGCCAATTCCACGTAATGCACATATTTTGGACTGATCGGAAACAAGCCAAAGCTCGAGCCCCAATCTCTCGAGCTTCGTGAGTGCGATAACTCCAGCGAATAGCCTCAGTTTTTTCTCTGAAAGCCCCCATGGCGATCGATAGCCTGGATGATCGCGTCGAGGCCCTCCTGGTTTTTCAGACTACTAAAGAGGAAAGGCCTTTGTCCTCGCATTTTCTTGGCATCACGGTCCATGACTTCGAGTGAGGCGCCAACGTGCGGAGCCAGGTCGGTTTTATTGATGACTAAGAGGTCTGATTTGGTAATGCCTGGTCCTCCCTTGCGCGGGATCTTATCGCCAGCCGAGACATCGATCACATAGATGCTGAAGTCGGAAAGATCTGGGCTAAAGCTCGCGCTGAGATTGTCCCCTCCGCTTTCGACAAAGACGATTTCGGTATCGGGATGGCGATCGAGCAGGGTATCGACTGCGCGCAGATTTGCGGAAGCATCTTCACGAATGGCTGTGTGAGGGCAGCCTCCTGTTTCGACGCCTATGATCTTGTCTTCGTCAAGGGCCCCATGACGAACAAGGAATTGAGCGTCTTCCTTCGTATAGATATCATTGGTTACCACTGCGAGCCGATAATCTTCTCGCATAGCCTGGCAGAGAGCCAAGACCAGAGCTGTTTTTCCAGATCCAACGGGACCACCGATTCCAACGCGAATGTGTTCTTGCATCATCATCTCCTAAGATCGATAGATACGACTGTATTGAGTTTCGTGCCAGGAACTGAGCAAGCTGCGACCGAGCAAGGAAAGGCCGAGTTGATCATCGGGGCACTCTGTGGCGAGTTTGAGGGCAGTCGGAACCTCTGCCATCAGTTGATCGAGAAGATCTTGGCCAGCTTTGAGACCGAGAGGAATCAATTTGATGGCTTGTATAACTTGTCCTTCACACCACATCCAGAAAAAGCCCTCGAGTCCGGATCGACGATCGATCCCTGCTGCGACTAAAGCTTCGGCAAAAGCTGCGACCAAGCTCCAGCGTAGGTTTCGCTTGGGACGCTGAGGATAGTGAAGCTGATTGACACGAGATAAGAGCTCACCCTGTTCGAGATCTTCTTCCCAGAGCTCTTTGGTTTCTCGAGTGGCGAGGACCTGATCGTTCCATTTTAAAAAATCATCTTCTCGCTCCTCTTCAAGGGCCTTGTGCAAACGGATCAGATAGGCCCCCTCCGTCGGAGCTAACGTAAATAACAACTGGGCCCTCATCCACTCCAAAGCGCTGGGGGCATCGTAAATCCAAGCTCGATCGACGGCAGTCTCAAGACCCTGAGACCAACTGAACGAGCCGATAGGCAGCATGGGGCTGAGCAGTCTAAAGAGCCTAAGGCGACTGAGGTCGCTAGAGCCTCCCTCAGCTGTGATGGTGTCCATGGTAGGCTCCTGGCTCCGGGTCAAATCCCGCTTGTTGATGAGTCACGCGAAAGCCTAGACCCTCCATCATGGCGTCGATCACGTGATCCTTCTGGTAGCTCACAGAGCTAGCTGTAATCGCAGCTGGGATGTGACGATTGCCAAGATGATAACAGGCCCGCGCCAGAGCCAGGCCTTCGGCTTCGACGCGCGAAAGATCTTCGAGGGCCAGACCGATTTTTAGCGCAGATCCATCTGTAGCGCGGAGGTGGAGTCCCGGAGTGAGGCGGGATCCACGAGGCAAGAGGATATGAATTTCGCTCTGGTCTTCAGCCGTCAAAAGAATGCGATGTCTTAATCTTTGCTCATAGGTCAATGCCAAAGTTCTAGGAGCATCATGGTGCTCGATCAGTTCCGAATATATGCGCATAGGGAAGTCCTTTTAAAAGAGAGAATAGAGCTGCGCTAAAGGCAGTCTATCAAAGGGTTCACAGGTTAAGAGCTGGCCGTTGGCTCGCACAATGTAGGTTTGAGGATCGACCTCAATCACGGGTTGCCAATCGTTCCAGAGCATATCGCGTTTTTGAATCGTACGCGTCTGGGATACGGGGCAGAGCTGAGCCGATAGACCATAGTGAGCGACGCGTTCGACAGAGGTTTTGGAAATAAAACGGAGAGCGCTCCGAGCGGAAGCTCGTCCATGCGCCCCAAACATCCAGCGTTGAAAGACGGGTTGAGGAGTGGGGATAGAGGCGTTGGCGTCACCCATGGGAGCCGCGACGATCATGCCTGACTTAAGGACCAGGGCAGGTTTGATGCCAAAGAATGCCGGCTTCCACAGGACGAGATCGGCTAGCTTTCCTTCCTCACAGGAACCCACGCGGTGGCTGATACCATGGGTGATAGCGGGATTGAGAGTGTATTTGGCAAGATAGCGCTTGACTCGAAAATTGTCATTCTGAGGGCTATCTTCGGGGAGTGAACCACGTTGGACTTTCATCTTATGTGCAGTTTGCCAGGTGCGACAGATCATTTCTCCGACCCGGCCCATAGCTTGGGAGTCGGATGACATCATGCTAAAGGCTCCGAGATCATGCAGTATATCCTCAGCTGCGATGGTCTCTTTCCGAATCCGTGATTCGGCAAAGGCGATATCCTCCGGAATGGAGGCATCTAAGTGATGACACACCATGAGCATATCCAAATGTTCATCGATCGTATTGATCGTATAGGGACGCGTGGGGTTGGTGGAAGAGGGGAGGACATGTGGGAGCCCACAGGCTTTTATGATATCGGGGGCATGACCTCCGCCTGCGCCTTCGGTGTGAAAGGTGTGGATCGTGCGTCCCCGAAAGGCCGCCAGGGTCGTTTCGACAAAACCTGACTCGTTCAAAGTATCAGTGTGGATAGCTATCTGAATATCACAGTCATCAGCTACGCTGAGGGCATTGTCGATGGCTGCAGGTGTGGTACCCCAATCTTCATGCAACTTAAGGCCCATCGCTCCCGCTTCGATCTGCTCGACGAGGGGACCGGGGAGACTGGCGTTGCCCTTGCCCATAAATCCGATGTTGATCGGAAAATCATCCACCGCTTCAAGCATCTTTTGCATATGCCAAGGGCCTGGTGTGCAAGTGGTAGCTTTTGTTCCGGTGGCAGGACCTGTACCTCCCCCCAGCATTGTGGTGACACCGGACATCAGGGCTTCTTCTATCTGCTGAGGACAGATGAAATGGATATGCGAGTCGATACCGCCCGCTGTGACGATACAGCCTTCTCCTGCAATGATCTCGGTGGCAGCCCCGATCGGAATGGTGACACCCGGTTGAATATCGGGATTGCCCGCCTTGCCGATGCGTTGAATCTGGCCATTCTTAATAGCAATATCAGCTTTGACGATCTGTTTAACATCTAAAAGGATGGCGTTGGTGATGACCGTATCGGGCACATCCGCTGCGAGATACTGACCTTGCCCCATACCATCCCTGATGACTTTGCCGCCGCCAAACTTAACTTCTTCGCCATAGATGGTGAAGTCGCGTTCGATCTGGATGAAGAGCTCGGTGTCCGCGAGTCGTATTTTGTCGCCGACAGTCGGTCCGTACATATCTGAGTAGGAGTGGCGATCTATTTTTGGCATGTTGGATCCTTTTCAAGAGGGCCCATGATTTTGGCCTGAAAGCCATAGACTTTCGAGCCTTCGGGGAGCGCAACAAGGTCTATGGTACGCGTCTGTCCCGGCTCAAAGCGCAGCGCTGTGCCGGCAGGAATATTGAGGCGAAAGCCACGCGTGGCTTCTCGATCAAAGCGGAGTGCCTCATTGCTTTCATAAAAATGGTAGTGCGAGCCGACCTGAATGGGGCGGTCGCCTGTGTTGGTCACCTCAAGGTTGAGGGTTTTGCGGTTCTCATGATAGACGATAGGCTCTTTGGCTAGGATGTATTCGCCAGGGATCATAGGAAAGCCCTTATGGAATGGGTTGATGGATCGTTACGAGCTTAGTCCCGTCGGGAAATGTGGCTTCGACTTGCACCTCGCTGACAAGGCTCGGGACACCTTCCATGACCTGCTCGCGGGTGAGCAAGGATCTGCCGCTGCTCATCAACTGAGCCACTGTCGATCCATCGCGCGCCCCTTCGAGGACATGCAGAGAGATATAGGCAACAGCCTCAGGGTAATTGAGGCGTAGGCCTCGCGTTAGGCGTCGTTCGGCGAGAAGTCCGGCGACAAAGAGCAATAGCTTATCTTTTTCTCTTGGCAATAGATCCATGCCTTCAAATCCTTCGTTTAGTAGGCCCAGATACGAGGTTTCTCGAATGCCTTTCCATCTAAGGCAAGAGAGAGAGCCTCAATCAGTTCTGTAAACAGAGCTCGCACTTTGTAGGCACAGTCCGCGCGGGCTCTGACGATATAAACCTCATTGCGTAAGGTCGCACCTGCTTCGACCGTCGTGTTGCTTAAGTCGCCCAAAAAAACGCTTAAATCGGGCCATTGAGGCCAAGTAAGGATCAGGCTGGCGACGACTGTCTTGCCCGATAGGCCCCATGGCTTTGACATGTGGGGACTGCCGCCGGGATAACGCATTCGTTCCAAGAGCAGCGGCTTACCTTCGCGTTCGACGAGGACTTCTGTCTGTAGCAGGCCGTCTTCGTAAAGCTCGTTAGCTCCGGGCCGGCCAAAGCAGGTGACATCCCATAAGGTGGCTCGGGCTCGTGCCCCTAGCTTTATATGGACGCTGCTCTGGTGATTGGCGCCGTGAAAAACAATATTTTCCTGAGGCAACCAAAATACGGAAGACTCTGGTGCCAGCTGCAGCTCTACTCCAGATCGTGAGGCAAGCGCGGGGGTGCGGTAAATCTTACCGGCAGCTGGCGTTGTCAAGAGAGCCGAGGCTCCTTGTGCGAATTGAGCATTTAGATAGAGTTCATCTCCTCCTACCAGGCCCCCCGGTGGATGAAGTAAGTAGGAGTGCAGCATCTCGCTCGTAGGGTGAGAGAAGGACTTTTGAACGACATATGGCCCCTCATGTTGCACCCTAGCAAGATAAGTCTCTGTGCCACGTTGCTGGTATTCGAGCTGGAGCTTGGCTTTCCAGGTCACAGCGAAGTCTTCCGCAAAGCGCGACGATGTCTTAAGGTCTTTAGGACCCAAAGACCAAGCAGGCTCAGAATCAGGATAGCAAAGAGCTCGCTGATAAAATGCTGGCTCTCTTCATGCGAGTGATGATGATACAAGGGAGATTCATGCGCAAAGGCAAGTTCCATCAATGGCTCCGTTGGTAGCATTAAACGAGGTGAACGAAGGAATCGTAAAACAGAAGTATCATAAGGGCCGCGGAGGACTCACGGACTAATGACATTCATACTTTAAAAAATACCGACATTTTGGTGTGAAATGTGTTCTGTACAAAAGCATAGATGAATTGCTTAGAAATCTTATGGCCTGAGACTTTGGAAAAAATTCGAAGCGGTTCCTACCACAAGGAATTGCAAAACTACCGATCTGTGGTTTTTTTCTTGGCTGAGGACTTTCGGAAGAGCTGGGTTATTTGCTGAGATGCCGCTAGGGTAGAGTCATGGTTCCTGTATTTTCCAAGAAGGCAGGAAAGCATTGGATCTCCACCTCCCAGTTTACCGGCGTATGGGGCGGGAGTCACTCTTGTCCAGCAAAAGGCATAACGCCTTTTGCTGGTGTCTTTTCGCTCTATGAATTTCTTACGAACTTAGGGCAGCAACCAAGCATAAAGGCAGCTTTCAGTCCGCAGTTTGGCAAAGGGAAACTGACCTTCCCACTGAAACTCGGCGGGCTTCACGCGTGCGAGACAACGAAACATCGAGCCCTTCGCAAATCTTTCTAGCATTTGAAAGCGGCGAATAATGACGGGATTAGTGACTTTTGCGTAGCCACCTTGATAGCCGCGTTTTTTTAAAATCTGATGTATCTCAAGGCTCATCCAGGGCAAGAGTAGTGTAGATGTCGTTCCCGAGCGAATCGCTGCGAGTCCTGAATGGAAAAGGACGCCGCGCTCAGCGGGTTGCCATTCGGAAGGCAGCGGAATGCTGTCGAGGTAAGCCCCGATAGTATTGAGTCCTTCTGCTACCTGGCCGATCGGCTCCATCCGATCAAAGTGATCTTCATTTGTGACCACTCCTACGACTTCACCGCGCCTATTGAGAGCGACGACTCCCATCTGATTGGCGATGACCTGATCGACGATCTGAGCAAAG
>JACCDP010177380.1_pt1 | contig 13539 bp, 13 predicted proteins | sample 7445841 | NCBI WGS metagenome assembly JACCDP01 (sample SAMN15323441, study PRJNA562643) | freshwater metagenome | isolation source: river surface water | place: USA:Blue River Watershed | collected 2017-08-17
AAGTAGACTACGCAAAACTGTTAAAAACATTTTGGTATCTTGGCACGATAAAATATATTTTTGAATTAAACCTTTATTAATCACCACAACTTTTTGAGTAATACTGGCAAAACTATAAATGTTTGGCTCTTTTGAATTGCTGATGAAAAGTTGTAAATTAGGTTGGTTGAATTTTTCGGTCACTTGTTGTAAAATTGTGGTAAAAAAATCGTAATCTTTAATTTTTTTATAATTTTGGCAGTTTTTTAAAACTTTTTTTAAGCTTAATCCAAACAAATAATCACAAGCAAAATATAAGTTTAGTAACAAAAAAAACACTAACAAAAAAATTGGAAAAATTATTTTTATTGCCGAAAAAAAATTAACAAAACCGCCAATTAAAAAGCCTCCAAGTAATAAAAAAGGGCAAGCAAAAACTAACAAATTAATGCTAGCAAAAAGTAAAATAATCAGAAAAGAAAATGGTTTGGCAAACATTTTGAAAAAATAATTTGAAATATAAGATAGAAATGGTATAGTATTGTAAATACTTAAAATAAGTTTTTCAATTTTATTTTTCTCTACAATGTTAAATAATCATAATAATCAAACAAATATTAAAATTGCTAATTTTTCTATGGCAAATAATTTACCTTTTGTTTTGATTGCTGGGCCTTGCCAAACCGAAAGTTTAGAGCATTCGTTATTTATGGCAACTAGCATTGCCGATATTTGTTGCGATTTAGGTATTAATTTTATTTATAAATCTTCTTTTGATAAAGCTAATCGCTCTAGCATTAGCGGTAAAAGAGGCTTGGGGCTAGAAAAAACTCTGCCAATTTTTGCTAAAATAAAAGAAAAAATTAACTGCCCAATTTTAACCGATATTCACAACGAAGAACAGTGTAAAATTTTAGCCAAGCATCAAGAAGTTGATATTTTGCAGATTCCTGCTTTTTTATGCCGTCAAACCGATTTGCTAGCTACAGCTGCCCAAACTGGCAAAATCATCAATGTGAAAAAAGGTCAGTTTTTGGCCCCGCAAGATACCTACAATATTGTTGAAAAATTTTTACATTTCAATCATCAAAAACTTATTCTTACCGAAAGAGGGGCAAGTTTTGGTTACAATAATTTAGTTGCCGATTTTCGTAGCCTGCCAATTATGGCAAAAACAGGGTGCCCTGTGGTTTTTGATGCCACTCATTCGGTGCAACAGCCCGGAGGTCTTGGTGGCTCTAGCGGTGGGCAGCGAGAATTTGTTGAGGTTTTAGCAAAGGCGGCGGTTGCGGTTGGTGTTGCGGGTTTGTTTATAGAAACTCATCAAGATCCAGATAATGCTCCATCTGATGGACCTTGTATGTTAAAACTTGATAATCTATTTACATTATTAAAAAAATTACAAAAAATTGATAATATCATTAAAAACAATACTTAATTTATGTCAAAAAGAATTTTAGTTATTGACGACGATACTCGCTTACGCAACTTGCTTGGCAAATTTTTAACCGAACATCAATTTATAGTTCATCTAGCCAAAGATACCCAAGAAGCCAAGCTAATTTTAGCTACCGAGAATTTTGATTTATTGATTGTTGATGTAATGCTTCCGCAACAAACAGGCTTTGAATTTACTTGTGAAATCAGAAAAACTCTGCAAACTCCAATTATTATTCTTACCGCAAGGCAAGATCAAGAAGATCGTATCACTGGTCTTGAAGCTGGTGCCGACGATTACTTGCCAAAACCATTTGAGCCAAAAGAATTGTTGTTAAGAATCAATAATATTTTTAAAAGAATTATCACAACTAAACATTTGCAAAATATTGTGCAATTTGGCGAATTTAGTTTTGATTTACAGCAATTAAGGCTTAAAAAACAAGATCAATTCTTGCATCTCACCGAAATTGAAGCGAAAACTTTAAAAATTTTTAGTGAAAATATTGGCAAGCCAATTACCAGAAATGAGCTTTCTAATCAACTTGGTATCGATCAAAAAAGTATTGATGTTAATATTACTAGGCTTCGAAAAAAAATTGAGCAACAGCCAAAAAAACCTTATCATCTGCAAACCGTTCGAAATTTAGGTTATATTCTTTATCGTTAAGCAAATTATGAGTAAAAACCTAAATCTAGACCCAAAAAAACAAGAACAAGATAAATCAGAAATTAGCATTCGCCCTTGTTATTTGCAAGATTTTTTAGGGCAGAAAAAACTTAAAGAAAATTTAGCAATTTTCTTGCAATCGGCTAAAAATCGTCATGATGTTCTTGATCACACTTTATTTTACGGGCCTCCGGGGCTTGGTAAAACTACTTTGGCTCAAATTGTTGCAACCGAAATGGGAGTTGGTTTTAAAAGCACTTCAGGGCCAGTGTTGGCGAAATGTGGTGATTTGGCGGCGATTCTTACTAATTTGCAATTTGCCGATGTTTTATTTATTGATGAAATACATAGGTTAAATAAAGTGGTAGAAGAAGTTTTATATTCGGCAATGGAAGATTTTAAACTCGACCTTATGATTGGCGAAGGCCCTTCTGCTAGAGCTATCAAAATTGATCTGCCAAAATTTACTTTGGTAGGAGCAACCACCCGAATTGGATCTATTGCTAATCCGCTAAAAGATCGCTTTGGCATACCTTTGAGAATTGATTTTTATAGCCCAGAAGAATTACAAGAAATTGTGCTAAAAGATGCTAGTTTGCTTGGTATTAATTTGCAATCAGATGCAGGTTTTGAAATTGCTAAACGATCTCGAGGAACTCCTAGAATTGCTATTCGTCTTTTAAAAAGAGTGCGTGATTTTGCTAATTATCAGCAACAAGAAATTATTCATTTAGCAACCGCTAAATATGCTTTGCAATGCCTTGAAATAGATGCTTATGGCCTCGATGCTTCAGATAAGCGATATTTAAATTTTATTGCCAAAAATTATGCAGGCGGGCCAGTAGGGCTTGAAACTATCGCTTCTGCATTAAGTGAAGAAAAAGAAAGCATTGAAGATAGTATTGAACCATATTTGATTCAACAAGGTTTTATTGAAAAAACACCTAGAGGCAGAATGCTTACCAAGCGGGCTTGGCAAATTTTAGAAAGCTAATGGCAAATGCCATTTATAATTTTTGTAATTTTTGCAATACTAGTTGGGCTTTTTTATTATCTAAACTTTCGATGATAATTTCTTTTGCTTCTTGAAAATCTAGTTTTGGCTTAATTACTAGTAAAGCATAAATAGCATTTAACACTACAATATCACGATAAGCAGAATGCTCGCCAGCAAGTAATTTTAATAAAGCAAAAGCATTGTAAGCCGAATCTTTTCCTTGTATTTGTGCAAGATCAACTAAACGAAAGCCTAAATCTTGTGGATTGATAGTTTGGCAAGGTAAAATATTTGGTTTTTGATATTGCCATAAAAAAGAATGGCAAGTGTTGCTAATTTCATCGAGCCCATTATGAGCAGAAACTATACTTACCGCTTGATGTTGTTGATTATTGGCGATAATGTGCAGCATTTTATTAGCAATGCTATGTTTTGCAACTCCAATTAGTTGATAAGGTGGTTGCAAAGGGTTAAGCAAGGGGCCTAAAAAATTAAAAATGGTTGGCTGATTAATTTCGGCTCGAACATCGGCAATTTTCGCTAAAATCGGATGAAAATAGGGAGCATAAATAAAACATAAATTAGTTTCAAGGAGCATTTCTTCAATAATTTTTGCAGAAGTGGTAAATGATAATTTAAGTTGTGAAAAAATATCTGCCGAACCGCTTTGTGAAGAGATAGCTTTATTGCCGTGTTTAGCAACTTTAATGCCTGCTCCTGCTAACACAAAAGCAACGGCGGTAGAAATATTTAAAGTGTTTAATTTATCACCACCTGTGCCACAAATATCGATGAGTTGGTTTGTAAGATGTGGATTTATTGATGGTTTGATAGCCTGTTTTTGCAACGAATTAATAGCTCCAAATATGGCATTTACTGGTAGATCGATAAAATTAAGATGTAATAAAAAATGGCTCACTTGAGCCTTGGTGTAGTGATTATTAAAGATATCGTCAAAAATTTTAACAAACTGCTCGACGGTAATATTGTTAATATCTGGATAATTTTGGAGAATAGACATTTAGCAAAATTATTTTTTAACCAAGGAAACAAAGTTTTTAATAATTTGCAAGCCATTTTCAGTGGCGATAGATTCTGGATGAAACTGCACTCCGTAAATTTTTTTTTCATCGTCGGCAATTGCCATAATAATTTCTTCGGCAGTATGAGCGATTATTTTGAGATTACTTGGGCAAGATTTTGAATCGATAATTAAAGAATGATAGCGAGTGGCAACAAAAGGATAGGGCATGCCAGTAAAAAGAGGGTGTTGATTATGGTAAATGTTGCTTATTTTGCCATGCATTGGTTGGTGTTTGATGATTTTTCCGCCAAAAGCTTGCCCTATACTTTGATGGCCAAGGCATACTCCAAAAATTGGTATTTTGCCTGCAAATTGCTTGATTGTATCAAGGCAAATTCCGGCTTCGTTGGGAGTGCAGGGGCCAGGCGATAAAATGATGGCAGAAGGGTTTAGTTTAGTTATGTCGTTAATGGTTATTTTGTCGTTTCGCACAACTTGAACCTTTTTTATACCTGATTGCAAAAAATAATGATAGAGGTTATAAGTAAAGCTATCATAATTATCTATCAATAAAAACATATTAGTTTAAATTTGAGTTTTGTTCTATTGCCAAGGCAACATTAAAAGCGGTTTGCTCATCAAAATGAGGAGTAATAATTTGTAAGCCAAGTGGCAAATTGTTGTTATCAAAACCAGCAGGAACCGATATAGCAGGTAAGCCAGCTAAATTGGCAGGAACGGTAAAAATATCGTTAAGATAAATTTGAATAGGATCAAAATTTGCCATATCATTAAAGCTAAATGCAGAATTAGGAGTTGATGGAGTTAAAATTGCATCTACTTTTGTGAAAGCTTGTAAAAAATCTTGTAAAATTAACTGACGCACTTGTTGTGCTTTTTTATAATAAGCATCATAGTAGCCAGAAGAAAGAGCAAAAGTGCCAATGATAATTCGTTTTTTTACTTCATAGCCAAAACCTTCGGCTCGAGAATATTTGTAAAGTTCATCAAGAGAGATATTGGTTTTGTTGGTTCTATGGCCATATCGCACTCCATCAAATCTGGCTAAATTTGAAGAGCATTCGGCAGGAGCTATCACATAATAAACAGCGGCTGCATAAGAAGTGTGAGGCAAAGAAATATCAATGATTTCTGCCCCGTTATTTTTAACAATTTCAATGCCTTTTTGCCATAATTTTTCAATTTCGGCAGGTATATTGTTTAGGCGATATTCTTTAGGAATGCCAATTTTTTTACCAGCAAGATTAGAGTTTAAAAGAGATTCAAAATTAGGAACTGCAATGTTAATAGAAGTAGAATCTTTGCTATCAAAACCAGAAATTATTTTTTGCACCAAGGCGGTATCATAAACATTTTTGGCAAAAATACCAGCTTGATCAAGCGAACTAGCAAAAGCTATCATGCCATAACGAGAGCATCGGCCATAAGTTGGCTTGATGCCTACAATATTAGTAAAAGAAGCGGGTTGACGAATAGAGCCTCCAGTATCAGAGCCAGTGGCTGCCAAGCATAAATTAGCCGCTACGGCACAGGCAGAACCGCCAGAAGAACCGCCAGCGGTGAGCATTTGAGAGGGGTCTTTTTTAGAGCGATAGGGATTAATTGTTTTGCCAAAATAAGAAGTTGTGGTTGTTGAGCCCATGGCAAATTCATCGAGATTGGTTTTGCCTAAACAAATTGCTCCGGCATCGAGAAGTTTTTGAGTTACTGTTGATTCGTAGGGAGGAATAAAATTTTCTAACATTTTTGAGCCACAAGTGGTTTTGAGATTTTTTGTGCAGAATAAATCTTTGATGGCAATTGGAATTCCGGTGAGGGGAAGTGTTTTTTGTTGATTGATTTGTGTGTCGGCTAATTTTGCTTGTTTTAGGCTTTCTTCAAAATTAGTGGTGATGTAAGCATTAAGATGAGTGTTGTTTTCGATGTTTTTGATGTAGGCAGAAACTACTTCGGTTGCTGAAAATTGTTTGGTGTTAAGACCTGAAATAGTTTGTTGCAAGGTAAGTTTGGTAATGTCGCTCATAGTAGAATTTAGTTTTCAAAATTTTCGGTTAATAATTTTTCGGCTCTTATTAAAACTTTTTCAGCGGTGTTTTTGGCTGTTTTAATTTCGGCTAAAGTAATTGGCTTTGGTTTTCCATTGGCAGAAGTAATGCTTGTTTTATTGGCGGAGGCTTGCATTATTTGCGACATTTTTTGTTCGAGGTTGTTAATAGTTTGAATTTCGGATGCTTGTATTTGTGTGTTATTGGCAAAACCTTGGCGAAGTTGAGAAATTATTGCTTTACCATCGGGGCAAGCAGAAGCCACAGAAGAAAGAAAAGATTCTTCGGCACATTGCCAAATTTTTTGATTAATTAAAATAATAGCAAGAAAAATTCTTTTTGCCTGCTGTATAATGGGCTTTCTTTCTTGCGGAGTTGTTGCCCCAATTTTTTGCCAAAATGAATTATATTGTTTTAAATCAATTTCTTGATCGCTCATCATTATTTCGGCTAAAATTAATGAAGGAGGCGAATTAATTTGTGAAAAAGCTAAATTTGGCAATAAAAAAAGCAATAAGCTAAAAATAATGTGTTTCATAAATGATAAATTTTACTAACTATGCTTTGTAAATTTTCTTGCAAACAATCAAAAGAAAACCTGCTATACAGCCTGTTTTTGCTATTTAAAACCATAGATTCTAGTAAATTTTGATTTTCGATTAAAGAAATAATATGATTGCTAAATTGTAATGCAATTGGTTTGTTAAAATCAACAAATAAAGCAGATTTTTTATCAAAAATAGTGTTTGCTCCATCGGTATTAGTGGTTATAACGGGCTTGCCATATTGTGTTGCTTCTAACATTACTAAACCAAAAGTTTCTCGGGTAGAAGTCATTAAAAAAATATCGATATGAGGAAAAAAATTGCCAGCTTGACACCAACCTAAAAAAACAATGTTTTGTTCTATGTTAAGCTGTTTAGCGAGTTGTTGCAGATTGTGTTTTTCTGCTCCATCGCCAGCAAGATGCAGAATAAATTGTTTTTGCGGATAATTTTGATTAAGCTCTTTTAAAGTATGCAAAGCAATTGCCAGATTTTTTCCTAAGCAAAATCGGGCCATTACCCCAAGTGTTATGGTATTTTTTGTGTTTAAATGAGGATGTTGCCAAGAATAATTATAGTTATTTAAATCAAGAGCATTAGGCATGATAAAGCTATTGTTTTCGGTGCGTTTGGCATCTATTGTTTTAAAAAATATTTCTTTATTTACTGAAAAAATAAAATCAGCAACTAATGATCGTTTAATGTTATAGCTATGATTAACCGCAATTAAGTAGATTTTTTTATTTTTAATGCTAGCAATGGCTTTATTGGCAATGGCAATGGCTTTGCTATTGTGGGCAATTACAATTTTAACATTTTGTTGTAGTAAAAAATTTTTTAATTTATGAATGAGAAAAAAATCATAATAGCCAAAACGATGTTTTGCTTGTCCCAGCGGTATGCAGAGAGTTGTGAGTTGAGAAATATAAGGAGCATTATCTCGCACAAAAGCACAAACACGATAGTTAAGTTTTTGCAATATTTTGATATAATCTAAAAAAACTTGTTCGGCACCGCCATTTTGTGAAGTGAGAATGATGTTAGCTATGGTCATTTATTTTCTCAAAAAGACATTCTTGATAAAACTGCCAAGTTTTATCACACATTAATTGATTAGAAAAATTTTGTTGCACATGAGATCGACCAGCATTGCCGATTTTATCAATTTCTTCTTTTGGCATTTCAAGTAATTTATCAATAATGGTTGCTAGTTGTGAAGCATTGTTTGGCTCAACTAAAAAACCAGTTTGATTATCAATGATAGTTTCAAGCGAACCGCCAATATTAGTGGCAATAATGGGCTTTGCCGAAGCTTGAGCCTCGATTGCAACTCTGCCAAAAGCTTCGGAACGAATGCTAGGAGCAACCACAAAATGAGCCAATTGATAGGCAACAGATATATCTTTGCAAACACCAACTAAACAAACTTTGCCAGCAAGATTTTTTTCAATAATTTTATATTCGAGTTTATCGCGAAATTTTTCATGACCGTGGGCAGAGCCAACCATTACACAAAAAAAATCGTTTTTAACCTGCAATAAGGCATCAAGCAAAAAGTCGTGACCCTTCCAAGAAGTGATGCGAGCTGGCATTAAAATAATTTTTTTATCTTCGGGCAGATTCCAGTTTTTAATTAGATCGATAATGCGGTTTTTAGAAATTTTGGCAGGATTAAAATAATCGAGATCGGCCCCTCTTTGAATAACAGTGATTTTTTCGGATAAATCAGGATTATAATTTTGTAAAATATAATTTTTGATACAATTTGAAACAGCTATAATTTTATAAGCTTGCAACATAATGGCATTGTATTTCTTTTTTAGAGAAAAAACTGGCCAAAACATAAATTTTAAAGAATAAAAACCATGCACGGTAGAAACTAATTTAGTTTTTGTTTTTTTACAAGCATAATAAGCACTCCACATTGGAGCTCTAGAACGAACATGAACAATATCTACTTTATATTCTTTGATGATGCTGATGATTTTTTGGTAATTTTTAAATAAATGAAAAGGGTTTTTACTGCTTAAATTTAATTTGATGTGCAGAATTTTTTCTTCTTGCAATTCGTAACATAAAATACCGCCAGCAGAGGCAACAATTGGTGTTGCTCCATTTTTTTTAAGATGCTTGGCTATATCAATAACCCCTCTTTCAACTCCGCCATTTTCAAGGGCAGGCAATATTTGTAAAATAACAGGTGAATTTTGAGACATATTGTTTAGCAAATAATGGTTTCGTTGCGATTTGGGCCAGTAGAAATTAAACTTACCTTAATATTGCATAATTTTTCGAGGGAAGAAATATAGTGTTTAGCTTTAGGAGGTAAGTTAGAAAATGTAGTGATGCCTTTTGTTGATTGTTGCCAACCTTCAAATTCTTGATAAATTGGCTCTATTTTTGACCACAAATTAGGATTTTGTGGCAAGTAATTGTAGTGTTCGCCAGCAATTTTATAGCCAACCGCCACTTTAATGGTGGCAAGTTTATCTAAAACATCGAGTTTAGTAAGGGCAACTTCGCTTACCGCCGAAAGCTGTATGGCTTGTTTAATTAAGGCAACATCAAACCAACCGCATCGACGATTTCTGCCAGTGACTGTGCCAAATTCAAAACCTTCTTGTCTTAAAAACTCGCCTATTTCGTTGTTTAATTCGCTAGGAAAAGGGCCAGAGCCAACTCGAGTAGTGTAGGCCTTGATAACTCCCAAGGTTTTGTTAACACTATTAAGCCCCAAGCAGGAACCTAAAGTTATTTGCCCTGCCATAGTGTTGCTTGAAGTTACAAAAGGATAAGTGCCATAAGAAACATCAAGCAAAGCACCTTGAGCACCTTCGAACAGAACTTTTTTATTGACTAAAATTTGAGCAATTTCAAAAGAAGGTTTTGCAAATTGTAAGAGTTTTTCTTTTATTGGTTGTAACTCTTGTAAAATTTCTTCTGTAGTGATGAGTTTTGCTTTTAAACTAGCTCGAAGCAAATTATGATAGAAAACTAAATTTTTTACTCTTTCTAAAGTGGTTTGAGGGCAGAATAAATCAGAAATCAAAACCGCTCTTCTGCCAGCCCTATCTTCGTAGGCAGGCCCTATGCCACGATGAGTGGTGCCGATTTTATTTTGCCCTTTTTGTTCTTCAAGTAATTGATCTAAAGTGCGATGAACAGATAAAATTAAGGTGCAGTTGCTAGCAATTAAAAGATTTTTATTGGAAATTTCAATGCCAACTTTTGTTAGATTGTAGATTTCGTTAAAAAGAGCAACAGGATCAAGCACAACTCCGCTACCTATTACACAAAGTTTATTGCTTATGATGCCCGAAGGAAGTAGGCTTAATTTATAAGTGTTGCCCGCTACTTTTATGGTGTGGCCTGCATTATTGCCACCCTGAAAACGGACCACTGCATCAAAATTATGTGCTAAAAAATCTACTATTTTACCCTTGCCTTCATCACCCCATTGCAAGCCTATTATTGCTGTGTTTGTCATATTATTTTTGTTGAAGAATAAAATGTTTGCCACAATAAGGGCAAACAACCGAATTTTTTTCGCCTAAATTTAAATAAATTAAGGGATGATGCGAATTTAGAGCATCGCCATTGCAAGCAACTTTTTTGGTATTAACCATTTGTGTTTGGTTAATTAGTTTTTCTTGATTTTGTTTTGTGTTTTGCATAATCAGATTAAGATTGAATAAAAAACCACATTATTTTAGATAAAATAATTATATTTGCAAGATTTTAAAAATAGAAAAAAGCAGGATTTTTACTTTTATGGCATTGTTAAATCATTAATTTGTTTTAATTTTAAAGTTGAAATGGTATTATTTAAATATTGAGTTTTTGCCAAACGAATTCGCAAGTAAAAGGTAAAAGTGGGGCAGAATTTTTTGCCATAGTAAGTAATGCGGTATAAAGAACATCGTAGGCATTTTGTTTATCGATGGCAATTTCTGGGCTATTGTTATTTTGCCAAAATCTTTGGCGATTTCTGCGTATATACCAATTATTTAGCACTTCAAAAAAATGCAAAAACTCTTCACAGGCCGAAATAGTGTTAAATTCAAGCAGGGCTTTTTCGATATTTTGATTGGCAATTTTTAATTTTGATAGAATATATTGATCTAAAACATTAGTAAATTTTTTTGGGGTAACGATAAGATTTGCCTTGATTTTATCGGCATTAGCATAAAGGCAAAAAAAGTTAAAAGCATTTAAAAAAGGTTTAATGGCAAGGCGGTAGGTTTCTTTGATTGCTTTGCCTTCTTTGTCTATTTTTAACTCTTGCCCTTTCATTACTGGCTGTGAGATCATGTAAAATCGCATAGCATCAGAGCCGTAGGTTTTAAATATTTCGAGGGGATCGGCATAGTTTTTCAGCCTTTTAGAGAGTTTTTGAGCATTTTCATCGAGAATTGTGCCATGACAAATAACATTTTTAAATGGAATTTTATCAAAAAGAGCGGTAGACAAAACCATTAAAGTATAAAACCAACCTCGAGTTTGTGCAACATATTCGGTGATAAAATCGGCAGGAAAATTATTTTCGAACCACTCTTTGTTTTCAAATGGATAATGCACTTGGGCAAAAGGCATAGAACCGCTTTCAAACCAGCAATCAAGAACATCTGGCACTCTATTAAAAAGTTCGCCATCTTCAATAAAGCTAATGTTGTCAATAAAAGGACGATGTAAATTAGTGATTTTTTGACCAGAGATTTTTTCAAGTTCAGCAACAGAGCCAAAAACTCTAATTTTACCACTTTTGCTTTTCCAAACAGGCACAGGACAGCCCCAAAAACGATTACGCGTAATAGACCAATCTCGAGCAGAAGCTAGCCAATTGCCAAACTGCCCATCTTTTAAATGAGAAGGAATCCAATTGATTTGTTGATTTAACTCAACCATTTTGTCTTTACAATCAGAAACTCTAACATACCAAGAACTCACCGCTTTGTAAATTAAAGGGGTATCGGTTCGCCAGCAATGCGGATAGTTGTGTAGATGTTGCTCGGTTTTAAGCCATAAATTTTGTGTTTTTAAATATTTTATGATGTCGTCGTTGGTATCAAAAACATGGCGATTTTTTAATGTTAAATGCGGTAAATCAAAAACTTGTTCGTTAAATTTTGCCCCTTCGTCGATCGGGCAAACTGTGGCAATTGAATGTTGCTTACATAAGAGTTGATCGTCTTCGCCAAAACCAGGGGCAATATGAACCACTCCTGTGCCATCTTCGGTAGAAACAAAATTGCCAGAAAGTATTGAAAAAGCATTATCATGATTGTTAAAATAAGGAAAAAGTGGTTGATATTTTAAGCCGACCAAATTTTTGCCAAGAACAGTGTTAATTATTTGATAATCTGCAAGTTCTTTAGAAAATTTTGCCACACAAGCAGAAGCTAAAATAAGTATTTCTTGCTGATTGTTAAGTACAGAATATTCGATATTTTCGCCAATTGCCAAAGCTAAATTGCTAGGAAGAGTCCAGGGGGTGGTTGTCCAGGCGACTATATAGTGTTTTAAATTAGTGCAGTAAGGTTGGTTGTGTAGTAAAAATTTAATAGTTGCCGACTTGCTAGCTTTTTGCCGATAGGCATTATCCATTTTAGTTTCAAAATTAGAGAGCGGAGTTTGGCAGGCCCAAGAATATGGCACTACTTTAAAATCTTCGTAAAGCAAGCCTTTATTGTAGAGTTGTTGAAAAGCCCAAATTACAGATTCCATATAGTTTAGATCCATAGTTTTGTAGCTATTATCAAAATCAACAAACCGACCTTGTCTTGTAACATATTGCTTCCATTCGTTAGCATATTTCATTACCGAGGTTTGACAAGCAAAATTAAATTTTTCGATACCAAATTCTTGAATTGCTAACTGCCCAGAAATTGGCTTATTGTATTGTTTACTTAACTCTTTTTCGGTTTCCATTTCTACTGGCAAGCCATGGGTATCCCAGCCAAATTTTCTTTCAACTTTTTTGCCTTGCATAGTTTGAAACCTAGCAAATAAATCTTTGATAAAGCCTGTGAGTAAATGCCCGTAATGCGGTAAGCCATTGGCAAAAGGCGGGCCATCGTAAAAAACAAACTCATTTTTTGAGTGATGGCAATTGTTATGAGCATGTAAAACACAACTATTTGGCAACGGCGAAACAGAATCATCGTTTTCTGTGTTTAAATCGTTAATGAGAATAGATTTTTCAAATATTTGCTCTTGTTGCCAAAATTGCAATATATCGTTTTCAAGGCTAGACTGATTGATGTTTTGATTAATTTCTGGATAGGGTTGCTTGGTAGACATTGTTTAAAGAAAAAAGTTATAATCTAAACTGTTGGGAATAATCATGATAGGAACATTTATTTTATTGCCTAAATAACGAATAATTTTTGGCAAAACACTATTATCGGAGCCAAAACTTTGCGATTTGCCAAAAACTACTAATTTGCAATCGGCAATGGTTTTAATGGCTTTAAAAATTTCAAGCACCACATCGCCTTCGCTAATAGAAATTGCAGGAGTTATTTTAAATTCTTGGCAGATTTTTTCAAGCAAACTGCAAATATTTTTTTCGACCTGTTTTCTTTTTTGACTACCAATTGCTCTGCCACCAAATAAAAAGTTTTGATGAGAGCCATCGATGGCAATAGCTATATGAAGCTTATGATTTTGCTGACAAGCAAAAAGGCAGGCAAATCGCACAGCGGTTTCAGAAATATTATTGATATCAATACAAACAACAATGCTACCCATAAAAATTATTTAGAAAAACGATTAAAAATGTAATTAATAGAAAAACCTACCAAAATAGCAATAATAATGGA
>JACCDP010148842.1_pt1 | contig 13537 bp, 18 predicted proteins | sample 7445841 | NCBI WGS metagenome assembly JACCDP01 (sample SAMN15323441, study PRJNA562643) | freshwater metagenome | isolation source: river surface water | place: USA:Blue River Watershed | collected 2017-08-17
AAAGCAATGGCTAGACGCTGCGGGTGCCCTGATAAAGACCCCAAAGGAATAAAAGCCTTGACTTTTGTAAGACCTGATCTTGCACAAAACTGTAAATCCGATGATGAAGCCGATGCTATTTTGATTGGTTTGGCTTATCTAGAAAAAGGCGTTTAAAAATGAGCGTTCAAGCAATCCAAACACAATTAAAAACAAAAATAGATGAAATAGACGCAAACAATACGTATATTGGATATGCAGCCCCTAACGCAGCAACTAGTGCGGCAGTTTGGAGAATAATAAAAATAACTATTTCCGGGACTGTAACATCTTTAGAATATGCGGACGGTAACGGTAAATTTGACAATGTGTGGGATAATAGAGCATCCCTAACTTATAGTTAAGAAGGTTTTATGCAAAAAGGTATTTTAAATCAATTCGATTCAAACGGCAATGTAAACACAAGTTATGCCATTTTCTCTGCACCTATAAACTCAAATTTTAGTTTTATAAATCAAAAAGAAGATTTTCCAGAATCTATAAACGGGGTAATAACCCTTGCTGATAACGCCACCTATTATATAACTTCTACTGTGGATTTAGCAGGTAGTAGATTAGTGGCTGGCCAAAATACGACAATACTTGGAGCCTCTTCAGAAAACTGTTACCTTATTTCAACAGGGTTAAATGCTAACACAGCCCTTTTAACTTCCAATTGGTCTTTACCCTTAAGAAACTTAACAATAACTCACGGAACCGCTATAAACTTAGACGCCACTGGAAACGCAAATCAAGCGTTAGACTGGTTTGGTGTAAACTTTACAAATTGTGCAACAGTAGGCACTATAAAGAACTATAGTAACTTTATTATGACTGATAGCTCATTATTAAGTTCGGCCAATATGACTTTTGATGGCTCTTTTGACACTATCGGATTTAGCCAATGTTTATTTTCTGGAATAGCCGGACAAACTACATTAAATTTTCCTTCTACACTTACAATTACTAGGCGCCTCCGCGTTATATTCTCTTCCTTTATAGCTTTTTCTGGCGGAACTGCTATATATGTTGATACAAATACAACATTTTCCAATCCTTCAGAGACTTACATATTGGTAAACGTTAACTTCTCTGGCGGGGCTACTTATACTGGCGGTGTACAATATAACGACAATAAGGCTAGTTTTAAAAATTGTGTAGGTATTATAAATAGTACTACAATAGGGAACATGTACATGAAGGACAATGCCACAGCTACAGTTGTGTCTTCGTCTGGAGTTAGGTACCCAATGGCCGGTACAACTCAAGTAGCATCTTTAAATCAACGATTTACTCATGACTCTGCAAACAATGCGCTAAAATATATCGGAACAGTTACCAAAGTTGTAAAAGTACAATTTTCTCTATCTTTAACCAGTGGTAGTAATAACGTTATTGGTATATACGTCGGAGTAAATAGGGCAGGTACTGCAATAGATGCCACTGCCGATAGAATAAGTGAATCAGAAATCTATTTAACATCTTCAGGAACTAGACCAGATACAGGATTTGTTCAAGCAGTTGCCACATTAGCTACAAATGATAGAGTTTATGTGATAATTCAAAATATATCTGCCGCAACTAATATAACTGTAAATTTTATGAACATGGTAGTCGAAGCTGCAATAGATTAATAGGAAATTAAAATGAAAGTTTATAGAGTAGTTTTTTATGAATTTAAAGACTTTCAAGAAAGGGTTGACAGACTCCTATCTGAAGGATATATTAAAAGCAGTACCGAAGATAAAGCCAACTGGTACGAAATATACGAAAAAGAGGTATGATTTTATGGCAAATGCACTTACAAAACTAGGAATAGCTTTACTTAGTTTAACAATTTCAATGATTTACCAAGCTAGTATCGTAGCCCTCGGTATCATTATAGCCTACAAAATCTTATTTTAACACCTATCAGAGGTTTTTATGAAATACACTTATAGCTGGAAATTATTAAGCGTTTACGGTCTTTCTATAGCAGACTACTTAAAATTAACTAATGAAAATCTAATGATAGAAGAAAACTTTAGTATGAGGGATGGATTATAATGGAAAATAAAGCGCTGATTATCAGCACAGTAACAGCATTAGCAATTGGTGGAGCAGTAGGGTATTTTGCCACTCCAACTAAAATTGAAACAAAAGAAGTTGAAAAAGAAATAACAAAAAAGGTGTTTCTTGACAGAGTAATCACAAAAGTTACTAAACCAGATGGAACTGTTGAAGAACGCACTGAAGAAAAAGACCGTAGCGAATCTTACGAACATACAGAAGAGTCTACAAAGGTTGAAACCAATCCAAAACGTGTCGGAGCTGCTGTTGTAGTTAAGACCAAAGCAACAGAACTTGAAACGCCAAAAGTTGGAGTACAAGTTAATGTAGATACAGGGTTTTGGGGAACATTTGTAACAGGTTCAGGTTTTCAAGACGGGACAATAACCTTTGGAATCGGAGTTAAGTTTTAATGGCTAAAGTAAGCAAAGCGGAATATTTCAAAGGCCGTGAAAAATCAAAAGAGTTCTTACCGGAGTATGAACAAAATGCAACCGAACTTTTACGTAAAATCAATATTTTTATCAAAGATTATCCAAGACCAGTTACCGTTTCTAGTGGCTATCGGCCAGCATCTTATAATGCATCAGTACCTGGCTCAGCAACTCGTTCGAATCATACAACATGTCACGCAATTGATATCCTGGATATGGACTTAACTGTCTGGAAATATTGCCTAGAACAACTTGACCTTGCTCGTGAATTAGGGCTTTATTTTGAAGATAAGCGCTGGACGTCATCTTGGGTTCATATTCAAGACGTGCCACCAAAATCAGGCAATAGAATCTATGTTCCAAATAGCAATAAACCAGATCGTCCAGATTTATGGGATGGTCACTATGACAGAGTAAATGACTAATGACACTAGAACTGAAAGAGCTTGATTTTTATAAACATATATCATCTGGTCGCTTGTTTCAATACATCTGCAGAGACTATGAAGACCATAAGCAAATTTGCCTTTATGACACAGAAAAACAAATAGCTGTATTAGTACCAGAAGATAGATTTTTACGAAATTATTATAACGTTTCACCTGAGGTTCATAACGATGACTGAAGAAAAGTCTAAAATATTTTTAGGTGATAACTTAGATTGGTTAAATAAAGTAGTTGATAATTCAATAGATTTATGTTATATTGACCCACCTTTCTTTACTCAAAAAACCTTTATTAATTTAAAGTCTGGAGCCTCCTTTCAGGATAAGTTTGACTCATTAAGTCACTACATTAACTGGTTAAGACCACGTATTGAGTTAATACACAAAAAGCTTAAAAATACAGGTACTATATTTTTACATTGTGATTGGCATGCTAGTCACCGTATACGCTGTTTATTGGATGAAGTTTTTGGAGAAGAAAGATTTGTCAATGAAATTATATGGTTCTATAAAGGGGCGGGGGTACCAAAAGATAGATTCTCAAAGAGACATGATACTATTTTTTGGTATTCTAAATCAGATTCTTGGGTCTTTAATGTAGATAATGTTAGGATTGAGTATTCTGAAACTACAAAACAAAGATTTAAGCATCACATAGGAAATAAAAGAAACGGTAAAGATTTTGGAACTCAAGAATTAAATTCAAAAGGTAAACATCCAGAAGATGTTTTTGAAATTCCATTTATTGCCCCTTCTGCAAAAGAACGAGTAGGTTATCCAACGCAAAAACCAGTTGCATTACTTGAAAGAATCATATTATGCTCTACAAATGAGGGCGATACCGTATTAGACTGTTTTGCCGGTTCAGGTACTACTGCTTTTGCAGCTAAAAGACTTAATAGAAACTACATAGTAGGTGATGAGTCTGAACAAGCTGTTGAAATAATAAAGGAAAGGTTAGGTTAATATGACTGAAGAAAAATTTAAGAAATTTGATAGTGGCAAGACCGATTATAGCCTTTTTGAGCCATCAGTTATGCAAATGTATTGTGAAGTAGCTCAAATGGGCGCTGCTAAGTATGGCCGCAATAATTGGAAAAAAGCTTCTGGTGAAACAGACTCAAACCGTTATCTTGCAGCCGCCCTTCGTCATCTTATGGCTCACATGTCCGGAGAACTTCATGATAAAGAATCTGGATTACCTCATTTATCCCATGCACTGTGGAATATAGCCGCAGTTCAATATGTTAGGAATAAAGATGAAAGCAAGTAAAGTATTATTTGTAGATATTGACGATACGTTACTGTATTGGGCTCCAAATTTTGTAGAATGGTTTTTTAAAACTAAATTTGAAAAAGGCGAGACTTTTGATACTCATGATGTTGCCACAATGTTTGAACGCCAAAATTATGAGCCTTTTAACTCCTCTCCAGAGTTTCTTAACCGTAAACCAATAACTCCTATCTATGAATTTGTAAAAGAATGCTTAGAACAAGAAGATATCGCGGTTATTTTTACCTCAGCATGCGGTATTTCGGCCAAAGAAAACCAAGTACAGTGTATTACTAACTTATTCCCCGTAGAGCAATACAGTTACGGTCTTCATATCTGTGACCACTCCTCAGAAAAAATAGAGATGATTAATAAACTATTGACATCTCAACGTATTACAGCTATGTTACTAGACGACAAACGTGTTACGAATAGTAACGTGCCGTGTTATGCAACTGATTCTAAGGATATCAACCACTTACGCCATATGGCGCATATTTTATGGAAAGTAAAAGCCGATGACAAAAAAACCATCAAAAATCGTAGACATACGTGAAAGCCTGATTCCAGAGTTTAAGACCATGTTTGGTGAGCAACTTGTATTTGTAGACGAATCTACTGATATCGCTACATTGCAGCATCACCGCATGTTCTATATTGAAGACCCTCAAGACCTCAAAAAAGCCGACCAACTGGCCAATTCTACCCGTCTTAGCTACCCTGTAGTTATTGCCCGTATGGCTAACACAGAAATAACAAAAGACTTGATTCTCTCTATGTCCTGTGCTAGGTTTATGTTCGACTACAAGGGCTACATTATGGTAGTATTCCAGAAATCGTTGGTATTTACGCCAAACGCCCTCAAATCAAAATTTAAAGTTCAAACTTTACTTTCTCTTAAAGGAATAGAATAATGGTTGCATTATCTAAAATAGCTAAAACTCACCGTGTATCTGAATCAAGCCTTGATTTGAGTACTGCAGATACAGCTACTGTTGATTTGTCCGCATACACTGGATACAACACGCTTACAATACAAATAGAAAACAACGGTTCTTTGACTGGAACTGGAACTTTGGCATTGACTGGAGGAATCGGTGGAACTGATTTGACTATACCTTCAGGCTTATTCGTAACTGGTGGAGCGTCTTTTGCGAACATTTCTGCGGCTTCCTACAATGCAATAGTTGTACTTAAAGCCGGGGCATTAACAAGCCTTAAACTCGTTTATACTGAATCTACAGCATCTACTGGATTGCTAAAAATTCGTATATTGATGAGCGATGTTATAGTTTAATATGGACTATAAAGAATATTTTACCACCAAATTAGTAAGAACCACATTTCTAGGGTTTATCCTTGGGATTGTGGTCATTTACATAAAACCCGAATTAAAAGATGCTGTTATGATTATGTATGGTATCTTGGGTGGTAGAAACGCAGTTGAGCATTACGCTCAAAACAAGACTAAAGACTTACCTAAAAAAGAGTGACTTTGCGGCCACAATAGCTCCAGCAAATCCCACAAGCGCAAGAGCGCCTTTCCCCTTATTTACATCCCTATTTAAAATCTCTACATCTTTTTCGAGCTTATCGGTGGTTTCTTTTTGGGATGCTGTACGTTCTTCAATTCGAGCTAGGGTCTCAATTATAGTATCCAGCTTCGCATTAACTTCATTTTCCGTTCTCATGAAATCACACTTATTCCGGTCTGGTTAGACGGTCAGTTCTCGACGGTTTCGTGTCGATAGCACCGTTCTTGGGTTGAGGGTTAGACACAGTTTTCAAAATATCGTTTGAGACTGCTGGCACTGAAAATTCAGGGCTATTTAAGCCTAAGATTTCGTTATACTTTCTTTTCTCAGAAAAGTCAAGGTCTTTCCCGTTAAGTTCTTGTACTGTATCTTGAACAAATTGACCCCACATGCTAGGGTACAAAGTGCGTAATACTTCACGGTTTTGATTGATATTAATACCTTTTGCAAGGTCTGCAATTGCTTTTAATGGCTCATTTACAGCTTGCTTGTAGATTTGATATTCACGAACTTTTTGTATAGAATCTTGAACTTGAACTTTACCAGTAAGGACATCAGGTGCGCTCATCTTTGGTGCTTTTTCAGCCAAGAATGTAGCGGCTTCAATTGCCTTACGTTGAATCTGAGCACTCATATTAGGTGCAACTTCACCAAGGCGTCCAAAAGTGTCCTTATAGCCAGTTGTAACCATATCGGCGTTGTTTATAACAGTTTGGTAAGTTTGGATATCTTTTTGAATCTGTCCAGCATCAATTGGGGCATTAAGTGCAACAGTACCTTTGATTATTAAATCTTTGTTATTAACCATAGATTTTGCTGTCTTGTTAACAGTGTTAGCTACAGTTACTTGAGCTTTTTGCAAACCATCGATCATCTTAAGAGCTGAGCGTGGGTTTTGAAGTGTTTTATAAAGGGCATAAGCACCTGCTGCAATTGGGGTATTTAAACCAACTCCAGCTAATACGGCACCTTCAACACGACCAAACTCATTAGGCTCTCTTTGGAAACTTGTAAAAATTCTACGAGCTTTAAGATCAGCAACATCAGTTCCAAGCTGAGCACGAACCCCTGGAACATTTCCAAGACGGTCGCCAAGGGCTTCAATTTTCGTTATCATATCATCAAGTTTAAGTTCTTTAGCGGCATTGCTACCTATTAAAGTTTTAATCTTAGTAACGTCGACTTCACCTTTATTGTTAAAGGCAAGTTTTTTCATTTGATCTAAAGCTTGACGAGCATCTCTATAAGTATCAGATATTCTTACAAAATCATCACCGTAAACTTTGTTAGCTACATTTGTGATATCATTATACAATTTATCAGCAAGGGCTCCAGTTTGGTTATTACCTACTTTAGTACCAAGCTTATCAAGAACATAACCTATTTCAGTACGTACTTCTTTTATTGCTTTAGCTTGTGCAGATTCAAAAGCTTTTTGAGCTGTTCCAAGCATTGCTGGATCTTCTTTTACAAGTTTGGTCAAAGCCTCTTTATACTTGGCGTTTTGAACACCTTCAACATTAAGAGTTTTCTTTGCCGCTGTAAGGGCTTTTAAGTAGGATGCATCGTAGCTTTCAGGAAACTTTGCTATTTGCTCTTCAGCGTTTTTAATCATAGAGAGAATTTCGTTTTTTGCCCCAAGAACATCAGCTTTAGGTGCATTCTCAGCAAGTTTAGTAAATTCTTCGTTATATAATTTTTTAAGGTCTTCGTTAACTAATTTGTTTACTTTTGTAAGGGTTTCACCAACATTTGTGATAGCCTCTTGTTCGGTTTCAGTAGATACTTTCATCATCTTTTCTCTGAATCCAGAATCAGATGCCATCTTATCAAATACTACTTTTTGTTCATCAGTTAATGACGTTACTTTTTTAGACGCAGCACCGATTGCTTGAGATATTTTATCAGTTGTAAATTTACCAAATTGTGAGCTTAATAAAGCCTCAGTTCCACCAACTATTGCTGGGTTAAGAACTGCACCAAGAACTGCACCAGTTCCGACGTGACTTAAAAACCTTTCAGCGCTTAATTCAGAGTCACCAAGAGCTTGTTCTGTGATAGCCATAGGGACACTAGAGACAGCACCCATTGCGGCACCACCAACTGCTAATTGCCCTACTTTTGCGGCAACTCCAGTACCTTGAACAACGTTACCAGCTTTTAATGCTAAGTTCGCGGCAGCGGCTGCAGGCGCTCCTGGAACAACTAAACCAGCAACTTCACCTATAGTGGTTGAAATTGGATTATCAGCACGTAAACCTTGTAAAAATTGACGAGCACCTTCACTTTGCCCTAAAGCAACAGAAGGTAAACCAAAAAGGGCTGTATCAGCAGCGGCATAACCAGCGGCTAATAAGTCACCGCCAACGTTATCTAAATATGGATAAAGGCGACGAAATGCTTCATCATTTTGTTCAAAACGTGCGCCTGATTCAAAAGCTTGAGTCAATTGTTGATTAATATTTCCAGCATCTGGGTTCAATTCAAAAGCTTGGTTATTTGCATCTCGAACAACAAGTTTTGACCCTGTCTCAAGTTGGAATTTTCCACCTTTGAGGGCGTTATAGATTTGTTGTGCGTCGGATGATTCAAATCTCTCGCCTTTTTCATTTACCAAAATTGGCATACTAACCTCTTGTTATTATAATTTCTTTAATCCAGCTTGCCCTAAGTCTACTTGCTGATTAGATAATTCTTTAGGGAATGCTCTTATAACAGAACCTTCACCCATACCTTGCATTTCAGCTTGTTTAGCTCTAGGGATAATACCTTTTACAGCATTAAATTGCTCTTTAGCTCTTTCTTCAAAGAACTTTTCAGCGGCCTTAACTATTTGTTGCTTTTCACCTTCGCCAATTTCTTTAAGTCCTTTGTCTTTAAGTCTTTGCATAATTGAGCGAGTAGTAGCATCAAAGTTATCGGGATTATACGAACCTTGTTGAAGACCGGATGCAATCAAGTTAATAACTGATGCATTGTAGTTTCCAGATTTTTTAAAGCTTTGAACCTTATTATATTCGTCAATTGCTTTATTATATCCACCAAGAACAGATTTTTCATTTGAAGCTTCAGCTAACCAATCTTTTGGAGCCATAGCAGATTGTTGAACAGAAAATTGCTGTTGGACTTTATCAGCTCTACGTAAGATTAAATCTTTAGCTGCAGATTCTTTAGCCATTTGTAACTTCATTAACGCCTCTTGTGCTTGAGGGTTAAGAGTAAGGCCTTTTTCTTTCATATATTTTTCAGCAGTTGCTATTACAGCATCAGATTGAGCGGCATTATAAATAAGTCTTTGTTTTTCAAGATTATCAATCAACTTATTTTTTTGGTCAACGTTTAAACGGCTTAATTCAATTTGCTTAAGAGCTTTATTATAGTTAGCTTCTTGAATTTTAAAATCATCGTCCATAGCGCGGTTTAACATTTGTAAACCAACGTTTTGTCCAGTACCAGATAAACCAGCACCAATTGCTCCAAGGCCTACAGCTATTGCGGCTGCTATTTTTTGCTCTGTACCTTTGTCAGCCCAAAAGTTTTTAAACTCTACAGCTTTCAGTCTTTCAATTTGAGCGTCAACATCTGCCATTTCTTTAGTCATTTGATCTTGAATTTGTTGAGTTTTCAACATTTGCTCTTTAGCGCGACCTTCAGCCGTTCCAAATTCAGCTTCAATCTCACCTTTAGCTTTAGATTCAGATGCTGCTTTTTCTTTAGTGTAAGCAATTTGCTCATCAAATAATTTTTGTTCACGAGCGTTAACAGCACCTAATTGAGCTTTAGATTTCGCATCTATCCCTTCAATATTTTCTGCCATTTTAGCAACTTGTGGTTGTTGTGGCATTTGAGGTTGTTGTGGCTGAACTGGTGCAGAAACTTGAGGTAAGGGCTGCACTGGCAATGGTTGAACAGGTAAAGGTTGAACTGCTGGTGCTTGTGCTACATTTGCCTGTTGCATTGGAGCTTGAGAAGGTGCAAGTGGGTTAAAACCAGCATTGCTTGGGGTAGCATCTTTATTAAATAAACTACTTAATGCGTTTAAAAAAGTATTATCAGCCATGTTATTTTTTCGCCCCGCCTGTCATAGCACTAGATAATGCAGTTGCTCCAGCTTGGGTTCCAGCATTAACAAGAGTATTTCTAAGAAAGTTAGCTTCATTTGCCCTAGCTTGTTCAGCTGCAAACGCTTGTTGAGCGGCAGATTGTTCAGTTCCAGATGCAGTACCCATAGCAGCTTGTTGAGCAGCAAGACCTTGTCCAGATATACCAAGACCAGTATTTGCAATATTTTGTCCAAATTGTCCAAGTTCTCCACGAGCTTGTGCAATCTCATTTGCTCTTAACATAGCGGAGTTAATCAAAGCTTGTTGTCTTTGTTGGTCTGCTTGTTCAGCGGCTAATCTATAAGCTAAAGCGGCGTCAACTTGCCCACCTTGAGCGGCAGCCTGTTGAGCAGCTATAGAGTTTTGTAAATTTTGTTGGAAAGCTAATTGAGCTACAGAAGGTTGGTTACCTTGCATAGCCGATAAAGCGTTTTGAGCGGCTTGAGTTGAAAAACCAAGGCCTTGTTGAGTTGTTCCCAAACCTTGTTGGCGTAAAACGTTTTGCTCTTGTTGGTATTGTGCAAGAGATTTGCCGCCAAATGCTCCAGCTTGTTCTAAAAGAGATAGGCGCTCTTGGAAGCTTTGAGCTTCAGGAGTAGAACCAGATAATGTATCAGATAACCCTTGGACACCTTCTTTTGCTCCAGAAAACATTTTTTTACCTTGGACTAAATCAGTTGTTCCAAGTGATGTTATCGATGCGGCAGTATTTAAAGCTTTTTTAGCAGTACCCATGTTTATTTAAACCTCTTTTACGAAATAAATTGTGTCTTTTTCATAGTGTGATATTCTCATACCCCAAGCATATAAGCCTTTGATTGAAATATCTCTACCATTTGCTAATAAAGACACACTTCCTATGATTTTAGTTATACCTTTTTCTTTTGCTAAGTCAACTACTTTGTCCCCAAGTTCAATAGCCACATGTGATTTCCTAAATTCAGGTAACACGTAAACGTCCAGTATATAGCAATAATCATTACCAAGTTCATAGGTTACAAAACCTTTGTCTGTTGATATCAATTCGTGCCCGAAACGTTCTTTTATGTAGTTTTTGTACAGGTTTAAAGTCATACTGAACTTATCCTCTTGGCTTGTCTTCTCTTGAGTTGGCTACTTGAGACTCCAGCGTTTAAAACGGCTCCAATGAACCCTGCGCCTTTGCCTATCTCATTTCCATCATTGTAACATACTATTTCCATAGCAAAAGATTCGCATTCTTGCTGTGCTGGCTGAACTTCAGGTTGGTAAACGTTGTTATAACCAGAGGAGTTACTACCATAATATGTTCCAGACCCATAGAGGTTTGAATCTCCATAGATATCTGCAGAACCTGTTATTGAGCTCGATTGAACGTCAAAAGTCTCTGCTATCTGAGGACTATAGTCATAATACATGTTAATTTGCAAGTTATGATTTGAGAAATTTCTTAAAATTGGCCAAATACTGTATATTCTTTGTACATACAGAAGGTTAGGCAATGATAACCATCCAGTTTTAACCCTAAGTGTGTATGGTGCACTGTCAGCGCTAAATATATCAGCTTCTTGACGTACGTACCCATCAGATTTGACAAACACGGCTTCAGAGCCAACTATAACGCTTGAGATTGCCGCATGTATTGGCCACTCGTACCAAGTTTGGAGTTCTGTATCATATACCCAGCATGTGTTTGCTGTATATACTCTAACATGTTTAAAGTGTTCAATATATTTAATTGCTGTGATTTCAGATGGGGTTATCTTATTAGAGATAGCATCTCCAATGTTAACAACTTGCCCATTAAAGCTTAAAAGTTGTACACCATAGTCACTACAGAATACAATACCTTGAGAAAGTTCTTGAATAACGCCATTATTGATAGAAGTTACATTTACTGCAATTTTTCTAATAGGTTGCAAAGTACTACCAGTTTTATTGTTAGCTGCTGGAGTTCCAGAAATAACATAAATACCGCGTTGTTTAAATACAGCTACAGCGTTTGCAAATTCAGCTACATTAAGGACGCTTCCTCCTTCAAGTGTATCATAATAGAACTCACTTGCGGTTTGTGCGGCTTGGAATTGGTTAGAAGTTTTACTGTAATATACTAATCTTTGGTTTTCACATCCAGAGAACCACAAACGCCCGTTAGCAACTTTAATAGATGAACATGCAGGGAATATTGCGTTTTCAAGTATTCCGCCAGTAGTGTACAAAGTTTGGTTAGATTGAATTGTTGCGTCAGCTAAAGTATCAGTAAAGTCAATGTATGTGTTTGTAGTAGGAGTTATTGTAGATGGTGCCGTAGTAGAACTTACTTTATAAAATACAGTTCCAGATGCAATTGTACGGTAAAGGGCTACAATAACCTTAGATTTTTCTGATATCAAAACAGAAGGTACACGGATAACACAACTTTGAGATGTTCCACCACCATTTATAACTGCTTGCAATTGTGGGGACGTTTTAGATTCAAATAAGCGACCTTGTGCGTCATAATATTCAAATACAGCTTTATAAGCATAAGTTCCGTTACTCATTGATCCGCCAGATGCAGATTGAGATTGAAGGGCTACATTTTCTGGATAAAGAGTAAAGCCAGCTTCAGTAACGTTTGTTCCGTCATAAGTTTTTGGCATTGCGCCTGAAAAATAGATAGCATCAGCATATTCAGCAGAGTTTGGCTGAAAATCACGGTCAAGTGTAGTTAAAATAACACCAGAGATTGTAACAAATGTTCCAGTTTCAGAACTGAGTTTACCACGTTGTAAAAGTGGAATGTAAGTTTTGTCACCGTTTGTAATTATTTGGGACACGCAATCAAGTTGAGCTGTAACGCTATTATCCCCGGCTATACCTTCAGAGAATTGCCCAAGGACTTTTGAATTGGAGTTAACTATAAAATATTTTGTTTGCTCAGCTGATTTATGGATACAAACGACAGATGGTACTGAGTTTGCATCTAAGAAACTATGGCTTGCTATCATTAAGCCTGTAAATTTTTGAGCCAATGATGTAGTCACTGCAGTTTTATTAGCTTGAGCGTAAAATAACTTTCCGTAGCGGTAAGTTGCGTTAATTTCATCAACAAATACACCAGCTTCAGAGTCGTCTATATTTACAATTGTTATTGCGTTTGCAGTTGTAGCAGCTGTCAAAGAACCGAGAGATTGTTCAGCGGAGAGTGCCAAAAAGTCATAACCATACCATACAGATTTTACTGTATTTGAGGAGTTTGTATTGTAAGCAACGACTAAGTCTGTTCCAAGTTTTTGAATTGCAAGAGCTTTTCCAGGTTGGTATGCAGTTGTTACTTGGTTATAGTAACCATTGGAGTTTGTTCCCATAGTGTTACTAGATGTTATGTGGAATAAAGATAAAAAGTTACCAGTAGTTGCGTACGCTACAGTTACACCGTTACTATTTAAAAAAGGTACAACGTCAAAAGTTGCATTAGAGGTTCTGAGGTCAGAAACCATTGTGACACCAGCAGAAAGTGTGCCAGTTGTCATATTGTGCTTATAGGATATTAAAATGTTCGTTGCTGGGCGAGCTACAACTATAATAAAAGAGTTTGTGAGCTCATTGGCTACACATTTAACCATAGTCCCAGTAGCATCCACAGTAGTAGGTTTAACAATATAGCTACTATTAGCTGTGTCATAAATTGCATAGCGAATACCTACTGTTGTCTCAT